>Ga0190367_1000071_pt1 | contig 78912 bp, 79 predicted proteins | sample 4872181011_MG_FD_171838 | JGI IMG/M metagenome (GOLD analysis project Ga0190367, IMG submission 171838) | Hydrothermal vent microbial mat bacterial communities from Southern Trench, Guaymas Basin, Mexico - 4872-18-10-11_MG | ecosystem: Environmental > Aquatic > Marine > Hydrothermal vents >...
TCGTTAGCGTCTGTGAGACTGGTGGGAGAGCTCAGAGAGGGCAGAGCATTTCTTCTTATATTTAGCTTAGCATTAAGGCATATTGCTGTGATGGGGCTATTCTCAGTTATATATGTTTATATGCAGAGGGTAGGCATAGGCAGGGAGATCATTGGGTATATCTCCTCGGCTAATAATATTGTTCAGATGCTCCTAATACATCCGCTCAGCGCACTTTCGGATCGTATTGGCAGAAAGAAACTCTTTGTCTTAGGTTTCCTATCATCATCATTTATCCCTATAAACTTTATGTTTTCTAGGTCTCCCCTGGAATTCATATTGGCATTTGCATTCATAGGACTATCATATGCCACTATGATAGCAGGAGTAAATCCTTATCTGCGGGACGCAGCACCAGAAACAAAAGTGAGTGAGGTTCTTAGCCTAGCAAATACAACGAGAGCTTTCGGGATGATCTTCGGTCCAATCCTAGTTGGCATCTTGGTCACACAGCAATCATACTCATTTGCCTTCATAATATTATTCTTGCTTGGACTGATATCCGCATTCATATCCTTTTTCACTAAGGAGATTTATCGGAGAAAATAAAGATAATCCTCGCCTGGTTTCTATGCGGATTAAAAACAGCGAAAGACTGATAGATATAAAAACAGGACCGATAGATAAATGGATCTATGGTTTCTCCTAAATCCAGGTTTCTGCTTTTGATATTCTAAGCGGCGATAATAATGGGCATGATACTAGGCCCCGTGCGAATGGGCAGTGAGCGCATGTTGGTGTGTTACCGTAACAGTCTGACTCATTCGAAAATGTGTATGAGCACCATTCCTCTAGGCTGCAATCAAAGCAGGATGGTTTATAGCCAAATGCCGCTCTAAACCTGAATTTGACATATTCGATTTTTCTCCAAATCTCGCTCACCCCCTCATTATTTATGCTTCCAAAAATCACAGCTTTGATGTCCCTTCTTATGCCCTTCATATAGAAGGTCCAGTCGTGAGAATACTGCATGCATGGGGCTACCTTGCCATCCCACCTAATAAACATAGCATTGTTATCAATAAATGGACAGTAGAAAGCTTGCTGGGGCTTCATATAGCATTTTGATACGTATATGTTCCAGATGTCCACTATTTTTTTGCCAACAATCCTAATTTGCTTGGAGAATTCTTCGATACAACCTTCATCTGAATAGCATGCCAGCTTCTCATGCGCTGGAGATACTGGGATTATGTTGGATAGATATATTAGACCCACACCAAATTTCCTAGCAAATTCTGATAGTCTACTTATCTGCCTAACATTCATCGTATTTACAGTAAATTGAATCCCTATAAGAGGCCTATCGGATCTGAGCTCCCTCTTCGCCTCATATAGCTTCTTAAGGCTCAGGATACACGCATCGAAGCTTCCTCCCTTCCTGATCCTAGCATAGATTACTGGGTCCACAGCATCAATACTCATGACTATGACGTCAATGCCTAGCTCAACAACTTTCTTGATATGTTTAGACAGAAAAATACCATTAGTATTAAGAAGAACTCTAACGTCTCGTTTCTTAAGCTCCTCAATAAACCAGATAGCCTTCGGATGATAGAGAGGCTCACCCCATCCGGATAATGTTACAGCTCTTATACCATTATTATCGATTTCCTCTAGTATTCTTTCCATAGTTCCTTCAGTCATTGAGCCAAAAGGCTCATTCATAGAGTTGCGAAAGCAATGAAGACACCGCAGGTTACATTCCGTTGTAAGCTCAACCATGAGCTCTCGTGGTTTGGAATCTGGGACTAGAGCTATGTTCCAGTCTCCTATCCGAAAAGTTTTCTGTGTCTCGATCAACATTACACACCAAAGTTATGGCTTCACTGAGATTATAACAATCATTTTTCATAATTAATCTTGTTTTTATTGGTAGGTGAAAGAATAGTGGATGAGTTTTTAGTCTCATCGTACTATGCTAATTTGACACCAGAAGTGATGAGATTCGCAAAGAAAGTATCTTCTGATGCAAAAAACAAAATTGAGGCAGCCATTAAAATCTTTAGCTTTGTAAGGGACCTTAAATTTGGCGCATCGCCTATTTATCGAGCTTCTCAAGTCTTAAAGCATCTGAACGAACCACTAATATGTGCGTCAAAAGCAGCGCTACAAGTTGCTTGCTATAGAGCTCTAGGGATACCTAGTCGCTTTCATGTTTGGAAAGTTAAGGTTTCAGATAATACTATTCAAAGAATTAATCAACTTCTATTCGCCGAATCTAAAAAGAAGCTGAAGAGTAATTGGATCCTCTATCATGTGGCGGCTGAGGTTTTTCTAGGGAGATGGATTGTATCCGATGCTACTATTGACAAGGCACTGTGTTCGGTATTTAGAGTCTTTGATTGGGATGGAATGAGAGATGTTTTTATGGATGGATTCGACTACCTGGAGGATCTAGGCTCTTTCGCGGATATTCCCAAATTCATCGTTAGGTTGAGTAGAGGCTCATTTCTGCCGTTCTACCTTAGGCCTTTCTCAAGGTTGATAATTAGATCTTTTAATAAGAAACTAAATTTCATGTTCGATAGACTAAGAAACTTGTCTCAAAAATATTGCTAGATGACGGTTAGTACACATTACGTGACTTAGCTTCTACAGATATATTAACTGAGACTAGGCTTGGTGGAAGAGACATCGAGAATCCAAAGAATACGTACGCTCACTTAGAAGACAGGGTTACGCTACTCAGAAGAAGATTTGATGAGATTTTCACCGAATGACAGGAAAATTTTAGAATAGGTTGTTTAATTTTAGAACAAATATCTATTCAATTATATAGGGATTCCTATTGAACTAAAATATCCATGGATAGACGTATCTTTAGGAAGGTGATTTCTGGACATCTGTATTAATTCACTTTAAAAAATCTTTGTGTCTTCTTGTTTTACTTTTTGGGGAAATCACTACTAATTGTTGGTGGCAGCTTTGATCCTTGGGTATTTCCTATTTGATGATGGTGGAATCTTATTGTTGGACAGACAATTTGTTGCTGTTTTGACACGGGATAAAAGCTCTTTGTTTGCTTCGTTATTGACTGCTATTACCCGTGCTATGGAGGAGATCTTGCATCAAAATCCTAGGCATTTGGAGCTTGAGGAGACGCATCTATATTTTGGTTATAAGTCGCCTTTTATCTTTGTGTTGGTCTCGGATTCTGAAAACGAAGCATATGAAAACTTGGCCGACGTAATTGCTCATGAACTCGCTGAGGCGAACTTAGACCCAGAAGAAATGCATGTGAGTGAGATTCCAAGACAGCTAGCTAGGCAGATTATTGAGCGCCACATAGCTAAGACCCCCCTATTAGTAATAGACCTCAGAGCCTTAGCCAATATAATCAAGACGACGTCAGAGTTCATCAGAAATAAGACTAAATCGGAGCTTATTGTTAAGATACCTAAAGCCATCGAGCTCAAACCAGAAAAAGTCAGACCAACCAAACCAAAGCTTAAAAGCTTTGATGAGCTTGTTGGTCTCTATTTTGATGGTAGGCTTAGCGATGTTATTAAGCATTCGACTGGTTTCTTTGAGGGAGAATATTCGGATTTGGCGAGAATACTATTTGTCAAAGCAGGACTTACTCTTAGACATTATGACCCAAAAGTATGGGCGCCATCGCTTGAGAGGCTATATGGGGTTGCTCTCGAAATCTCTGATAGCATTGCCAGAAGTGCCCTTATTGCTGAAATTAGTAGTTTTCTGAGAATACCTTCTGAGACACCACTAAGTGTCTACTTGAAGCATTCTGATACAATAAGTGGGATACTCCAGCAAGAGAGTTTTAGATCGACAGTATATGAGATCCTATTCACTCCAATACCCATAGCCCCATTTCTGAATATGATTATCAGAAAATATGAGTCGAGATCCCGTTATCTGTGCTGCTTAGCACGAGAAAACCTTATGATTCTCCAGATGATGCAGCAAAAACCAAAAAGTGTGGATGAATGGCTACTGGCATTCAGTAGGGCTAAAGAGGAGTTTGATAGGAGCCTAAAAGAAAAAAGTCATCTACTAGATCATAACTATCACATTCTTCTATCAACTCTCATCTGGGGAGTATTAACGCCTGATATCACTGTTGAGGATGGGCTTAAACTACTTGACCACTTTGTGCGGGACATCGAGAAATACCGGAGAGAACTTGAGGAGCGTTCTGAGAGGGTCACGGTAAGCCACAAAGCCTGGAATATTATCTGGGTCTACAACATTTTGATGAGAATACTTCTGGAGATCGCAGATTTCGATGAAAGGAAAAAGGTAATGAGGAGGTTGCAAAGGAACATAATTCACTCCTCAAAATACTTCTCTGAACTTCTGGACAAGAGGAGAATTCCCATCCACCTATACTACGTAACACAGATAAGCCTAATATCTCTTCTTACACGTATAAGCGCTGAGAACAATACGGCTCCCGAAGACATAATAGACCTATTACCAAACTTTGCGCCAAGGGATATCCAGAATCTCTTTGAAATTGACACACAGAGTTTCTATCAGTATTATCTGAGTTTCCTCGAAACACTCGGCAACCTCGCGCTCCTCATAGATCTTCACGTGGTTAGGATAAACATGCTACTTAAGGTTGCTCACTTACTTGAGAGAATTGCTGAGGCCATGTCGGACGCTCCAATATACAGATTATTAGCCAAGTTGTTTGCCTTGAGGTTCTATACTCTAGCAGGCACAAAGGAAGCCTTGGACTCCGCTAAGAAAATGTTGTCAGACGCAAGAAAAGAGTTCTCACCATTCATTGTTTATGTACTTGAAAAAATTTATGAGCAACACTCCAGGAAGAGTCAAAGCGCCTCATAATTTATCTTTTTCTTGGAGCTTAAAGCACAATATTTTCTATAGTAGAAGATAGTTCTTTTCTGACACCCTACAGCTTCTTGGGGGTGGAAACGCTAAGATGGCAACTATAAGACTTGATGTTTTGGAAAAAACAATACTCTCAGAACATAGATCCCTAATCTCTATTTATGATGAGATTGCACAATCAATAAAGGATATCGCTAAGGATTTCCGTAGGTTAAGAGTTATCGGTGTTGTTGGATGCGGAGATAGCTACTTCTCGGCCATATATTTTTCTTATATCCTCCGAAAACTAACAAATATCGTTGCACTTAGCGAAAACGCTTATGAGATGTATATCCATGGTCCAAGAAGATTAGACCTGCTTATAGCGATTTCTGCATCAGGGGAAACCCGTGCAACTGTTGATTGTGCTAGGTGGGCCAAGAAGAATAATATTATGGTGGTAGGTGTAACATGTAGAAGAAATTCTTCTCTTGCTGAGATCTCAGATAAGATAATATATATCCCACTAGAAGATAGGGTAGCCGTTCCAACAGTAACAAGTCTAGGTTTCTTTACCGCACTATCACTACTAGCACTAGAAATTGGGTTCAGAGCAGGTAATATTTCGGAGGATGATTATAGGGAGCTATCTAGGCGACATAGAGCTCTCGTCTCAAGCCTTACATGTATGGTTGGACATACATATTTAGAGCTCATAGATTCCCTTATCAAGAAACTTAGTGTCCATGAGAGAAACATCCTATACTTCTTGGGAGGAGACTCCCAGTATGCCTCAGCACTTATGGCTATGGCAAAGTTCAGGGAGCTTAGAATACTACATTCTATAGCATTTGAGCTTGAGGAGTTTATGCATTATGGTTCTATACCCCTCAGAGACGACATCGTATTTATTTTTGTGAATAAGAAAACACTTGAGAGAGGAGTTGATGCTGCCGATCTAGTAGAAACTGTAGGCTCAAAACCAGTATTAGTTTCGAACTATTTGGGTAAGCTGAGATTTCCTCATATTAGCATTATTGATACACCAGACATTTTCTCACCAATACCGACACTTCTCCTAGTACACTTACTAGCACTCAAAACAGCAAAGACGAAGTATGGTGGATCCGTGGAGATACCATTCTCATCAGAAATCTCCAGGAAAATTAGGCTTAGGTGATGCCTATGCCTTGTAAGACGCTCTATATTGCTGAACAAACAGCCTGGAAACCCAAGGAGTGGAGACCATTTGTCATTGTTAGCTGTGCAATAAGTCTTGATGGGAAACTCGCATCAGCATGTGGAGATGTACGACTCTCTAGTTTTGACGATAAAGTGGAAGTTCATAAGTTGCGGAGTATGGTGGATGCTATTCTTGTAGGAATAAACACGATATTGCGGGATAATCCGCATCTGACAGTGAGTGAGAAATATTATAGAAGCGATAATCACCCAATAAGAGTTGTCTTAGATAGTAGATGCAGAATACCTTTGGACGCTGAAGTTATAACAAGACGCCCTGAAGTCAGAACTATTGTGGCAACCACACGGCTAGCCCCCAAAGAAAAAATTGAGAAGCTAAAGAGGAGAGGAGTTGATGTTGTTGTTATGGGTAATAGCAAAGTCGATCTAAAGAAACTTTTAAGGTATCTTAGAGATGAATATAATGTTAAGATACTCATGGTTGAGGGGGGAGGCTACGTGCTCGGGTCTTTCTTTAGGGAGGGATTAGTAGATTATCTTCGCGTATCTATCACACCAGTACTATTTGGTGATGGGGAGGCTGTATCTATGATTAGAGGCGCGGTTTTCTGTAAAATTGAAGATTCACCAAAGCTTAGACTTGAGAAAATAGAGATCTGTGGACATAATGTTATCCTCCACTTCGCTGTTTCCTCATAGGTATGAGGTGAGAAGATATGTTTTATCAGGATGAGTTCATATTGGAGACAAAAGGAGAAAATGATATCATTGATATAACGAGCCATGTTAGAAGAATCGCTGAGAAATCGGGAATAAGAAACGGTCTTGTTAATGTTTTTATACCTGGGTCGACAGGCGCTATAACCACTATGGAGTATGAGCCAGGCCTCAAAAAAGATCTGACTCTCGCACTAGGAAGAATCGCGCCAACCGAGATATATTACTACCATCATGAGAGATGGGGCGATGATAATGGTAGGTCCCATGTTAAGGCTAGTATTATAGGCCCATCAATAACCATTCCTCTGCGAAATGGTGAGCTTATACTTGGAACATGGCAACAAATAGTCTTCCTCGAATTAGACACAAGACCAAGGACAAGAAGGATCATAGTGACTATCATAGGAGAAAAATAGGTTCATAGGCCTTCTATTGTTTTTTGGTAGTTGGATTCATTATGTTTCCCATACTTATCTGCCTTCTACCCATCTTATTATTCGCCATGGATACTACGTATTTCTATATGAAAACTACCAGATCTAGACTCATAGAAAACACCAAAGAGTATTTCATATGTAGAACTATTCCCCTCGGAGTCCTAAGCTCTGCAATCATCATAATATGTCTGGTAAAAAATCCTATTGTGTTAATTTTGATTTTTCCATGTACCCTTATTTATTTCTATGTCTCCCACAACACATATAGCGTTCTTAATCTTGCGCTCTTTCTCGAAAAGGTTATATGTAAGAGGAGGAGTTGTCGAATATACATGGGATTCTTCTTCGCGGTAACTAAGATCCGTGACTACATTTTATTTTGCTTTGCGAGGAATAGGATACATATGATTGTGGTGGCAGCGGAGAATCTGAGAAAAGGCGGAAGCTCTCTTCTAAGTTTCCTAAAACTATATTTGCGAGGCAAAATCGTGGATATTGTGGATATAGACTCCATCAGCATCATTCTTATTCAGGGAAAAACACAGATTTTTGACCCAGAAAAGCAAGGTTGGTATACTATTAGGGGCAAGATATCATGTATTGTGTTTCCCCATATATAAGAATTCTTGAATAGCTAACGTCTGGGCATGTTGCTTATAAAAGCTATTTTACTTAGATTCATAAAGAATCTACTTGGTTCTCGTCGGTGACCGCATTGGGAAGCGACTTACTTAATGTTCTGCTGGAGATAAAAGATAAAGTAGATGGACTCATAAAAAACGCTAAGAAGATGGAAAACATCGAGGATGAAACGTTAGAGAAAGCGATAGATCTGATAAATGAGATCCTCAGAATGCTAGACGATCTCGGGGATAGATTGATAGGGCTAGCCGAAGAGGAAGAAGAGGAAGAAGAAAGTATCTAGTGATCATCGTTGACAATAGTCACAGACAAATGTTTTTCTTCCATTTGGCTTCTGATAATAGAGTCTTATTGGCCTTCCACATCGTGGACAGGGCTTCCTAGCCTTATTGTAGACCATGAGTAGCGGCGCTATTCTTTTTCTTTCAATCTTCCGCCTAAAGAATTCCCAGGAAAGCTCCCAGGCATACCTAGCTATCCTCTCCACTTCTTTTTGGGAGAGATCTTTGACCAATCTCTCTGGATGTATCTTTGCTCTAAAGAGAATTTCATTCCTTAAGATATTGCCTATGCCTGCGATAACCCTTTGATCCAACAACACATCTCCTATCTTCCTATCCCCATGGCGCCTAATAAGCATAACAGCTTTTTCAACACTCCAATCGTCTCTCAGAGGATCTACCCCAAGGGTTCTCTTCAGTTTGTCGAGTATTCGCCACTTGTAGTCTATCTCGACAATAGGAGCATTGTATATGACAACTTTTTTAGACTCAAAGATCAGCATTAACCTCATTTTTGATTCTGGCTTCGCTAATGATTCATCAATATCATAGATATGTATAGTGCCGTACATCATCAGATGCGTCCTAACCATATAGTCCCCAAAAACAAACAGAATATTCTTTCCATACGCATCAGCGTAATCCAATCTAAGTCCAACAAGATTTCCAACATCAATATTGCTACGACCGCTCCTCATGATAGCTTCCGTAACGACCTCATCTCCAACCATCCTTTTCACAATTACTGCTTTTGCCTTCGCCGTTGGACCCTCAGTCATTCTGCTCAGCCTTATATTTAGGATAATATCATTTTTACATTGATACTAATTCGTTTTTCGCTTGGTGATTATGTTGCCTAGAAAGAAGAAAGAAAAAAAGAAAATCGAAACAATGATAATTAAGATGGATGGCACCGCACAGCCCTATGATAGAGAGAAGCTTGTGGAAAGTATTATTAAAGCTGGGGCCTCTAAGAAAACTGCTGAGAAAATAGCTGACGTTGTGGAAAAAGAAATTGCGGATAGAAAGGAGGTCACAACAAGAACAATAAGATCCATTGTGCTCAGAGAGCTTAGGAAAAGAGACCCCAAGGCATGGGATAACTGGGTATTCTACGATAGGATTGTCAAAAACAGGATCACGTATGAGAGAGGAAAATTCGTAGTAATAGAGAAGGGAAGCCTCTACCTAGGCAGAGAAGTTAGGGATGTTGGGAAACCTGGATTATCTGACATAGAGGAGGTCGCCGCCATAATTAGGGAACTCCAGGAGGACTATGATCATGGTGTTCCCAAGAGAACTATAAATGCTAGGACTTGGGTTCTCTTCATGGCGGTCCTCAAGTCGAAGCGTATGGATCCCGAAACGAAGAAGAAAGCTATCAATATGATAAATGATTTCAGAGCAAAGTTTGGTTGGGAACCTTTTGTGCCTAAAAAGCCGATAGAGTGAAACTTGAGATTGGTACTAGGGATCTACCTTCTCTTTAGTTTTTTCTTGACAATACCCTTTATTAGTGCTCCGAAGGCTTTTGATTCTAGGAAGAACCTTCGGAGCCCCATAGCTTTTCGTATTCCTATTAGCAGAGCAACCACGATGATTATTGTTAATGTTGCTACGAAGCCGATTAGTGATAATATTTCGATTATTTCACCTGCAAATAATCTGAGGAGCAGATATATGTATGCTAGGGTACCACTACATATTGTCCATTTCCTACTCACACCATAAAACATATCACTTGTTATTTCCGCATTGGCTTTCTTAGCCATAGATAAGCCAAGAAGGTTGTAGGGAGAAGAATATGGGTTAAGGCCACCACCGATGTTACAGGCAAAGATCAATGCTATCCAAAAGAGAGATTCATACTTCGAAAATGGGGGCTGAGAGACCAAAATCTGGACTATTGGTAGTACCGTTATTATGTATGGAACATTATCTAAGAAGCCGCTTACTAGTAATGATAGCCAGAATATTGCTGATAGGAGTATGAAAACATCATTCCCCGCAAAGCTTAGTAATGAGTGTGCTATCAGATCTAAGACGCCAGTATGTTCAAGCCCCCCTACTATTATGTAGAAGCCTAAGAAAAATAAGATTGTGTCCCAATCTACCTCATGAAGCAACTCTTCGGTTTTAGGAGAAGCAACAAGAATTATTGCCGAGAACAATATTGAAACAAACATAAGCTCTCTGAGGGCTATAAACCCAATAACAAGACCAACAATACTTACTAGTGATGCGTAAAACTCGAATCTGTTTCTCACAAATAGCCACTCATCCATATCCAGTATCGCCGCCGCGACTAATGGATGTATTTCCCTTTGTGGGGGGATATACGTGTAGAGCATGAGAAGACTAATAAGAAACAGAATAACTGTTAGAGGAGTCAAATTGACTATGAAGAATTCGTATGGGAGCCCTATCTCCTCAGCAACAATAATATTTGGTATACCAGCAATAAGTGTTGTTGACGCACTAACATTTATTATGAATATCTCCATCAGAACATAGGGGCGAGGATCCATTCTCAGAACTCCACATATTGCGAGAGTGAGGGAGACAACAACAGCTATTCCAGCTTCACAATTAAGAGCAAAACTAAGAGCATACGCAAATATAGCTAGGATCGCATATAGACGTATTGGGTCACCTCTAGAAATCTTAGCTATTTTTATCCCGACGTAATACAGAAAACCGCTTTTGAGCCCAGCAGCAGCAACTAACATAACACCTAGCAGAGCTAAAATAACATCTAAATGAACCGTATGAGATGCGAACTCTGCTAGGTCATAAACACCAGAGAAGTATATAAGGATAAGCATAAGTGCGCTACCTATAAACGCAGAGGCAGCTCTACTAAACGCCTCAGTTATCAACAAAAATACCGTGAAAATAAAGATCGCCATGGCTAAGGAGGCTTTCCAAGAAGCACCAAGTAGCTTTCCTATGACAACTATACATCCAGCTAGTATAGTAGCTTTTATTAGGAGCTTCACCGAATTTTCTGAGTTACCATACCTCATCGACATCACCCCCGTGTAGTGATAGTCTTTGAGCGAATTGAGTATAATTTAGTGGTTGTCTTAGCGAAGTAGATATTGAACTAAAGAATTATCACTCTAAATATCTAGGATGTTGGTAAATACGGTATAGTAGCTACGGAATCGAAAATTGCCATAACTTAATATAGCAGTTATACAAATCAATAAAACCGAAAAATATTTACAGAATTTCATGGAGCGGGCTGTGCACTAAGACATAAAAGGAGGCCAAGGCAAGACTACTAAGGAGGTTCAAATACAGAAGAATATAAGACTTTTATTCTCTCCAGATTCTCTCCCTGACATCCCGTACAATTATCAATATGGTCTACTACAAGTACTGGTTTGTTCTGTTCTCTCACTAGTCGAAGGTATCGTACTCTCTCCTCTATTATCGCTTCTGGTAGTCTCTCAGAACCATTGTAGAACAAATCTTCGACTCCCCACGCAGAGATTGTCTCAGCAGTGTGCTATTATCATAGTCTAGTATTCTTTCCCTGTTTTGAGAGATTGTCCAAAAGTCGTTCCAGCAAGACTTCTAGCGTATTCTGCTATCTCAATAGATGAATTCTATCATTTCGTATGCTACCACATCTTCGGGTATCGTGAAGTTCTCTCCGTTATCGGGGTCGCTCCAATATTCAAACTCATCGAACTTATCGAGATACGCCCCAATAAAACCTTGGTTTATGATTTTCTTCACATAGCCAAAGATTATTTGCTTCTACCTGTCATACCAATACTTAACAACATAGCATTCAAGCCGATCGGAATCCTCCCTCCCAAGCCAATCGGATTCTCGCACCATGTTTTCGTTCCAATAATAGCGGTAGTCCTCAGCTTCACCAATACTGATGTCAAATGAGAATTTCGCTATTGTTATTGAATCAGCGTTCTGAAGCTAGTATGCCCAGGAAGATATTCTATTTTGCCTAGAGAGATTTGGGTATAGGATTATCACGACTATTATTATGACTACTATCATAACAGGTACTCTGCGCAGACTGACCACCAACGATCATTAGATACTTTGACTTAAAATCCATTTTGGATTGCTATATTAGCTAAGAAACATAAAAATTTGTATCATATGAAGCGTCTAGGTGCTCTTATTGTCACTTTTAAATGAGCTCATCGAGAAGCTTAAATGTTTTACTGTAGATGATACCTTACATTTCGAGGAGATGTTTGATGAGCAGTTCCACGCACTTAAGTATCTCCATAGCAAATCCATTAACGATGCTGTCTTCCTTAGCCTAGTAGTTCTAAATGCTCTGATTAGCTATCAGCTTAGCTGTTCTGGTGAAAGATACTGGTGGGAATTCGCTAGGTATTTCTCTAATATGAAGAATATACAATTCGAAAACATCCCAGAAGTTTTCATAGAATTTTTAAGTAAAACGACGTGTGGTCGCCGACTGAGATCCCAGAAAATATCTAGGATTAGGCGGGCTTGGAATGTAGTAAAGCAATACGCAACTCGTATAGACTGGCTTATAAAGAACCAGAAAACTTTTTCACTAAAGCTTGCTAGGGCTCTTAACTCGGCAGCTTCGGCTAAGACAATAGTTTTTTCTGTGAAGATGCTGAACTATGCTCTTCGGATAGTGACTAAGCGCAAAATCATTTCTCCGATGAGTGTTGATATTCCGCTTGACTCTCGGATAAGGACGATATCTAAAGTACTCGGTGTCGAAAATTCTTTGGAGTTCTGGAGAATGACTTCTCGGAGATTAGGAATACCTCCTCTCCATCTGGATTCTCTTCTTTGGATAGGATTCCGCCTAGCAGACCACATAGAGGACATAAGCAAGTTTTTGGAGGATCGAAGAATAGTTGAGTTCTTAATGGTTATGAGGAAAATTAAGCAGTCACTTAGTCATAGGTAGTTATACTGATTCTGATCCTAATTTTTTCTGGACTTGTTCTCAAGGTTTCTCCAAGTAGGTTTATAAGAGAGCTAAATATTTTCTTTTTGTTTTCTATTCTTGCCTCCTTACCATCGATCAGGATTTGGAGGCGGGATGGATATTCGTCCTTTATCCAGAATTCTCCCTCCTCCGCAACTTCCTTTTTCCATATCGGCACTCCCATTTTTATTCTTTCTATCGTCTCCTCCAATGCTGAAATGCCCTCAGCTCTATGCTTACTTGCGATACCCACAATCATTGTTTCCTCGCCGACGGATAGTTCTCCTATTTTATGCTCCAGTATTACATCTATGAGACCATACTTATTTTTCACATAGCTGGCTATTTCCCCAAGAAATTTTTCTGCAAGGTCTTTGTGGGCCTCATATATAAGCTTATTAACATTTCTACCTCTACTCTCCCTGCGGACTACCCCAACAAATATCGTTATGGCACCAACATTTTCACTACTTTTCTTCAGTTCTTCGAGGATTTTTCCTATTTCACTTAGCTCATTTCCAACTCTAACATGCATATCAACCACCTGAGCCCAGAGGCATTATATCAATGATATCACCATCCCGCAGAGAAATCCTCTCGAAGCTTCTCTCAGAACTTACAATCCTATTGTTTATAGCAATCACAACATTATTTCTGAGGGATCCATCATCTTCAAAAATAGCTCCACTCCTACTTCCCAGAGACTTCCTAATATCGGACAGTAAGTCAGCAAGCGACCCTAACCCATCCAATACTATTTCAGAGACCCCTATCTCTTCTCTCAACCAAGCGAAGAATCTAACCACTACCCTAGCCAAAATAGATCACATACTTACCTATCGTTAATATAATTCTAACCCCCCGCTCCAGGAGGGAAAATCGCTATTTCATCTCCATCCTTTACAGCAGTATCAAATTCCCTGAAAAGACGAATATTAACCCCATTAACCAGAATTGGAAGAGAGCTATGTTGCTTCCACAAATCAAATATTTTTTGTGGAAAATCCGCACCCACAACCTTTCCCAAAGCCTCAACAACATCTCTAACCACAACAGAATCCTTATGACTTCCCAAATCGAGGTCTATCTCCTCCTTCCCAACAAGTTCACGCAGAAACCCAAAGAATCTTACTCTAACTTTCAAGGCAACCCACCTAAATTATTACAATAGTTATATCACTGAGATAAAAAGCTTGTCCATATCTCACCAAAAATTCTCGGCTAATGTAGCTTAGACCTTAGCTTCTGTATATATGTTTGGAACTCTCCTTAATTATCAAAGAAAAAACGAAAAAATTTCGTATTACGAGTTCTCCGCTATGAAGAAATTTGAAAAATTTTGCGTATATAGCAAAGAAATATAAAATCGTTGTCAATATATACTTAGCATAGAAAAATTCTGGTGTGAATAATGCCAGGCGGGTATATGGGCAAGGTTCTCCGTGTGAACCTAACCAAAGGCAAGATAAAAGAAGAAACTATTCCGGAGGAAGTTCTACGCAACTGGATCGGAGGAAGAGGGCTAGGCGTATACATAATGCTTAAAGAGGTCGATCCAAAAGTAGATCCACTAAGCCCAGATAACAAAGCTATTGTCTTAACAGGACCTCTCGTAGGTGTCCTAGGAGTTCCATCTAGTGGTAGATGGTGCTCGGTTACTAAGTCCCCACTAACAAATACAATTCATGATAGTCACTGTGGTGGTAAGTTTGGTCCTGAACTAAAATTTGCTGGTGTGGATGCAATCATTATTGAGGGTGCCGCTAAGGAGCCCGTCTATTTGTGGATTCACGATGGGAAAGCTGAGCTACGTTCAGCTAAGCATCTTTGGGGTCTAGATGTCCATACAACTACTGACATGATTAAAGAAGAACTTGCTAAGGAGATTGGGAAAGATGAGGCTGATAAGATCAAAGTTGCTTGTATAGGGCCCGCAGGAGAAAATCTAGTTAAATACGCAGCGATAATGAGCGACTATAATAGAGCTGCAGGTAGGGGCGGACATGGAGCCGTTTGGGGCTCAAAGAAACTTAAGGCAATAGCTGTGAGAGGACATATGAAGGTACCAGTAGCTGATGAGGCTAAGCTCAAAGATGCCATTGCCAAGGCTATGGAGAAGATAAAAAAGAGCCCAGTTACTTCTGAATCCCTACCCACCTATGGAACCGCTGTGTTGGTGAACATTATTAATCAGCATGGAATACTCCCAACAAGAAACTTCCAGACCGGTGTATTCCCTGAAGCTGATAAAATCAGTGGTGAGACACTAGCTAAGACTTTACTTGACAAGGAGCTCGTCAAGGAGGAAATCTGTTGGGGATGCCCAATAGGTTGTGCTAGGGGTACAAGAGTAACGACTCCTCCCTGGACTGGTGAGGGAGGAGGCCCAGAATATGAGACTATCTGGGCATTTGGGGCTCAGACTGGAACAAGTAATCTGGAGGCAATAACAAAGGCTAATTATCTATGTAATGAGCTTGGGTTGGATACCATCAGCATGGGTCATACGATTGGTACGCTAATGGAGCTTGCAGAAAAAGGAAAAGTTCCCAAGGAGAAGCTAAGAGGACTCAGAGTTGAATGGGGAAGCGAGGAAGCTATAGTGGAGCTCACATGGAGAACAGCTTATCGTTCTGGAATAGGTAATGACCTAGCTGAGGGCGCACTAAGATTGGCTGAGAAATATGGTGCGCCAGAGCTGGCTATGGTCGTCAGGGGACAGGAGCTTCCAGCATATGATCCGAGGGGAGCTCAAGGGCATGGACTTGCGTATGCCACAAGTAATAGAGGAGGATGCCACGTAAGAGCATACATGATCTCACCAGAGGTTCTTGGAGTTCCAGAACTCATTGATAGGTTCTCAACAGAAGGAAAAGCAAAGCTGGTCAAACACTTCCAGGATGTATTCGCTGTTATTGATAGTTTGGTCGTATGTCTGTTCACATGTTTCGCTATATGGGCAGAGGAGTACGCCGCATTGCTCTCCGCAGTCACTGGGTGGAATTATACTGTTGAGGACATAGAAAAAATCGGAGAGAGAATATGGAATGCTGAGAGAGCTTTCAATGTCCTCGCATTTGGAGATGGACGCAAATATGACACATTACCTAAGAGACTCCTAGAGGAACCCATGCCCGAGGGACCCGCCAAAGGATATGTCGTGAAACTAGATGAGATGTTGGAGGAGTACTACAAGCTACGTGGATGGGTCGATGGTAGGCCAACGAGAGCAAAGCTTGAGGCGCTGGGACTTGACTGGGTTGCTAAGAAGCTTGAGAAGGCTGGGCTTCTTCCTAGCTAAACATTTTAACTTTTTTTATTTTTCTGACAACATATAGTTTTTTATTGCTACGTATAGCTTCCACGAATTCTTTAGCAACACCATGTGGCTTTCTGATTATCCATGAATAGGATTATGACTCCCTCTTCTTAGTGCGATGGAGGCATCTTTCCTTATTGCCTTGTCTATGTTTATTCTTAACCTCCCGTTTTTCTCTCTGAGCAACACAAATGCTCAATATTGTCGCTAGTAGCATCACCAATAAGTATCGCTAGCTGGAGAGTATTCAGAAAAGCTTCTTTATTACTAACTCACCCTGATTTACCCCCAGCGATCGGGCGACTGGTTTGCATTTGGCTTTAAGGATAATAAATGTAGGCGTATCTAACCTATATTCTGTCAGAGTTTCATATGCCCCCATACCCTTCGCTATGATTATTTCCGCCCTCCTAATCTCTCTTCTGAATTCGTCTGTTGCTTGCTCTAGCACCACTCCAACAAATTCTCCTACAGGCACTAATACGTCCGCGACTTCTCTAAACCCAAGCATCCCTGCTTCCTCCACGGTTATGTCATTCAGAACAGGAGAGGCACGGGCACCAACAACAATGCGGCCAGAAAATTTTCTCAGATACTTTATGACCCATAGATCTATTACTGCTTCTCCCGCATTGTCGAGGATATACAGTATATTTCTCTTATCTTTAATTAGGTGATATAGTTCGATACTATCATCGATAGCTACTTTGCCCATAGCCTCCTTGAGCTCAGTTTCAAATGTTTCTAATGAGAATTCGTGGCCCTTTATAAACCACTCAGTGGCATTTGCAGCGGCGGCTAGAAACATTATTCTTCTGAAATTATCATACGATGTATTTTCCATGTCTACCTCAGAGAATATCTTCTGTGCTACTTTCGCCGCAATCCTATTGCTTTTCTCTTTCAGCATATTGTATGGATCCTCTATTCCGAGAGTCTCTGCGATTATTCTCTCACGTTTGGTTCCCAGTATTGCAGGTACGCTCCCCGGTGTAAATTCTCTTATGAGGAGCTCCGAAATCCTCTTCATAACCTCTATTATCTTCACCTTATCGTCTGATAGCATCTGAGAAATCCTTAGGGCTCTTTCCAGCAGACATATATAGCATTCGGGTTCAACTTTCAAGGATTAACACCTCGTATTACCAGGTCCTAATATATCGTTTTTTTCTTAATTATCTGGTGGATTATATATGAAGAAAAAACAGCTTTCACAGGCAACGATACGTGTTATGGGGAGCAAGGATCTTGTGACAAAATTAGTCTCACTGATATTAAGGGTGCTTGAGAGTCAAGGCCTTGACTTCACGGCTCCACGCGAATACCCTATGTATAAAGACAAGAAAAAGAGAAAGGAGATAGACCCCGATAGGAGTAGGATATACATAACTGTTTATGGGAGTTTTTAGAGATACTCAGTCGCCTCTATCTCTCCAAGATACTTCCCAGCCGCTCTAATGAGTTTTCTTCTGATAGTGTAGGATATCAGTATTGCTACGAGCTCAATTACCACGAGATGCATAACGGATACTAGGCCAAATACTAGGAAGATACTTATAAAGGAACTAGTGATTATGGACACTATCATAATCGCTGAGGAGAGTATACCGCCAGTAGTCCTGAGAGCTTTTCTAGGATTCTCCGCTTTGAAGTCTGTCCACCTAACAGCGATGTATGATACTAAGCCTGTTGATAGAAGGGATAATACTGCTACATAAAGTATGACGACAACAGCAATATGCAGAGGTAACATAAAAACACATATAGGTGTTAACAGAGTTATCGTAATAGCGACCAGAATATCGGACATCAAAGCCTTAGCCCTCACAATTTTCGTTGGATCTATGGGACTTGAAAGCAATAATGCAAGGTTCTGTTTCTCCATGGCAAGTGTTGTTGGTATGATTATCATCGGCGGAACCACGGACATTATAGATGCAAATATGAATATCAGATTTATGTTTGCTAGTTGGAGTTCCTCAGATGGTACGCCACCCAGTGTTCCCGGAGCGAAGTTTAATAGGAGAAGAATGTAAACAATGTAGACAAATAGTATTGATGATACCAGTGCTGGTTCGCGGGAAACCATACGTAGTTCTTTTCTAAATAATCCACCCACCTCTTGACCAAACAACCTATATGTCAGGCTCTTCTTAGAGACATATTTTATCTTGATGCGTTCTTCTGGAGTCTTTATGAAGCCAGCCATATATTTTCTACGTAACAGAGATGAGACCCCCTCCATAAGGCTTACAGAGAAAACCACAGATAAAGCAAATAGTAGTAGCTCACTAATATCCCCGACTCCTAGGTGTAGTGGGCTAGAATACCATCGAAGAGGAGAAGCTATATGTGATAGAAAAGCTGAGATTTCTTGGAAGATATTTATTATATTGGGATCGAAGGAATACACCGCACCATAAATATATCCGCCCAGAATCGCTATTGGTAGCCAGAGGGCTAACCTCTGTTTACGTGTGAGACGCACATAGAATATACCTAGAGATGCACCAATAGACGCAAAGGTCAATACTCCTAGGAGCAGACTCATGCAGAAAAGAAAAACAGATAGTACGCTAAAACCGGCTGCTAGAAGAATTCCGATGAGGGCTGGGTAGGCCAGAATCATCATGAATAAAACAACGATGAGGCTATTGACCAATAGGAAAGCTCTAAAAACATCATTAGGACTCATCGGAGAGTTTAAGAACAAGTTTATTTTAGCCCTTTGATTCTTCCGAACAGAGGTAACAATAGAAAAACCACCGCTCAATGCAAAAAGGAATATCATGAGCAGAAATGTTGGCATAGCCTCCATAATCATCTGCTTCGCTTCACGAAGAAGCTCTCTGACTATGGGCATGCTGAATATCGTGTATACGAATACTATGTAGAGTATTATGAGAATAATACCAATGATTAGCCCAGCTATCCTCGAATTTTTCTCTCTGATGTATCTTAAAAAGCTTTTTATTTCGTATTTAAACACTATCTTATACATTCCAAACCTAACCAATTTTCTCCCTCATACGAAGAAACTCTATTATCATCTCATATTCTGGTCCACTAGTGAGTTCGAAGTATAGGTCTCGAAGTTTCCCGCCCTCTGCTGTTTCTGTTTTTATATCCTCGGGAGCGCCTTCCCATATTTTTCGTCCCTTATGGATAATTACTATGCGGTCGGCGAGCACCTCAGCAACCTCGAGAATATGAGTGCTAAATAGTGTTGCTACCCCCTCCTTCTTCAATCCCGCCAAGATTATCTCTAGTGAGGCTAGGCCCTTCGGATCTAAGTTCGCTGTGATTTCATCTATTATTAGGAGCTTTGGGTTGTGTATAAGGGCCATCATTAGGGCGAGTTTTCTTCTCATACCCGCCGAATATGTTGATACTAGCTGGTCTAATGCTTGTCCCATCTCTAGTATCTGTGCAAGTCTCATGAGTTCATCCTCATGTTCCTTCAAATTCATTCTCCATAGATCCGCTATGAGATTTATGTTTTCAAAGCCGGACAGAGAATCATACACATATGCGTCTTCGGGCACATACCCTAAACATCTCTTAGCTTGAATCGGTTCTCTCGTTATGCTGTGCCCGAATATGTATACATCGCCCTCAGTAGGTCTCAGAATCCCAACGGCGATCCTCATAAGCGTAGTTTTGCCGCTTCCATTAGGACCAAGAAGCGCTACTATCTCCCCTCTTCTTACTCTCATAGTAAAATTTCTAACCGCAGTAGTCCCGTTATAATTCTTAGTTACCTTATCAAAGAAGATTGCCTCAGACATCGGTTCCAGCCCTAAGTAGCTAGGTATTGTAGATTATATTGATAGAATATAATTAAATAACCGAGAAATATATCTCCCAGACAAAAATCTGTGCAGAACTATGATGAGTCAAAATTCAGTTTCTCCAACTAAACATCATCTCAAACTACGATTAGTTTACGATTCTATTTTAAGCCTAGAAACATAGTTAACAAGCTTCTCTATCGCCGGAATACGAACTAAAATCGATTCAGAGCAAAGTTTTCCTTCATGGAAACCCCAGACATGTAAAGTCCAAGCTTGGTCTAGGGCTTGCAGAATAAAATTTCCGAATTTTCTCGCTAGTCTTCTGGCCGCTTTATCCAAATTGGTGACAGTCCATCTACCCCGTGCTTTTACATCACCCAAAATATCGCCCAAGTTTTCTGCTACAGTTAAGGCCTTTATGGATTCTTCAACGGCCTTATAGAGTTTCTCTGATGCTTGGATAGGGTCTTTCTTAATTAGATTTTTTCCTTCCCTAAAAAACTTCTCTGCCAACTCTGCGTGGATTGAGGCTTCCTCTTTTGGGTCTAGATCTAATTTCTGAATCAGTGATTCTATTATGAATTTTTCCACATCAATATTACGTTCCACAGCTTTCTGAAATAAACTTTTTGGTATCTCTATTGTGACAGACAAAGCGAACTCCTCCGGCGATATCCCGATACCTCCGATATCTTATGAAAAAAGATAAGGAAATCCTAAATCAAATCCAGCTCATATTCATCTATTCTTCTTCCCCATCCCTATCAACAGCCACGACGAAAATACAGCCACCAAAACAGCAAAACAACTACTTAATTATATTGTGATGTGTAAGCTATTTATTAGTTGGTTTCATTATTAGCGATTAGATTGCTTATCTACTATGATTCAGGAGGTTTTCGTTAATGCTTTGGTTCTCTTAGCCTGCCTTTAACGATAAACCATAGGATCGCCAGTATTATTGAGATCCAGATAAAGATATCGAGTTTGTCGAACCATATTTTGACAGCAACGTAGTTCTCCCCTAGTTTTAGACCCATAAATATTAGGAGGAAATCCCAAATGAAGCTACCTATCGATGTGAACAGAATAAATTTTGATATATTCATTCTTCCAAGTCCGGCTGGCACTGATATTAATTCTCGATATGCTGGTAGCATTCTTCCGAAGAGAACTGTTATGTCTCCATACTTATTGAAGAATTCCTCGGACATTTCAAGATGTCTTTTGTCGAGCAGGAAGTATTTTCCGAATTTCTCTACAAATGGTCTTCCAAGCCCCATACTTAGCAAGTATATTACCAGCATTCCCAGAATATTTCCCAGAGTAGCTACAATCACTGATGGAATAAAACTTAGTTTGTTTTCGGCAACAAGAAATCCCACGAAGGGCAAAACGAGCTCTCCTGGAATCGCAGGGTATATTATCTCGATGAAAGCTAAAAGAAATATCCCCAGGTACCCTATATTCTCAATAATATCCTTCACAAAACTGATGGTACCGACAAAAAGACCAGTACTAGGAACCCCAATTGAGAACACATAGATCAGAATAGTCCCCAAAACCAGCGAACCGAGTATTGACGCCAAAAACAAGTAGTCGACATTATCCACGGTTCACACCAATGCTAGTCCCTTCCAGCAAGGATTCTCTCCATGCTACCCTGAAACTCTTATGACTGTTAAGAGTATGTTTTTTGGAATTAAAAATGTCGATTTATGCATATGATAACACATCTAAACTCCGATATTAGGATCATCGGGTCTCTAAAAATAAGCTTTCGGTGAGAGGCCTTGCATATATTTAAAAAACTTATTCCCGTCGAGGAGGCACAGAGAATCCTCATTTCCTATGCACGGGAAGTCAAAGAATGCGAAGAGGTAGATATTGACAACGCGTTAGGTCGTGTAGTTGCTGAGGACATCTATGCTGGGATTGATATTCCAAGTTTTGATAGAGCGACGAGAGACGGATATGCAGTTATCGCTGAGGACACATATGCGGCTTCTGAGAGAACACCTATTAAACTTCAACTACGGGGCTATATTAAGACAGGTTCATATCCTAAAAATATCCTAACACATGGTGAGGCGTTTAGAATAGATACTGGGGCTTCTCTGCCTAGGGGAGCAAATGCTATTGTCCCCATAGAGTATACTAGTGAAGAAAATGGATACGTCATAATCTTTCGTAGAGTCTCTCCTTGGGCAAATATTCAGTGGGCAGGTGCAGATATCGCTCGTGGTGAGATAATAGTTCAGAGGGGAACAATAATAACTCCTCGTCATATAGGAGCACTAGCTGGTATTGGATACCCAAGGATCAAAGTTAGGAGAAAACCCAAAGTGGCCGTCTTCTCGATTGGGGATGAATTGATAAGTGTCGACTCAAAACTTACTCCAGGCAAAATATATGACATAAACATTCATACGCTGACATCTCTAATTAGAAAATCTGGTGGCGAACCTGTTGTTCTTGGCATAGCAAAGGATAGCACCGAGTCTATACTAAAAAAACTGAAGGAGGGTTTAGAAGTAGCAGATATCATTATCTCATCAGGAGGCTCGTCTGTAGGCCAATCCGATTTTATCCGAGCAGCTGTGGAGGAGCTGGGGGCTGAAATTCTTTTCCACGGAGTTATGAGTAAGCCTGGGAAGCCCGTTCTAGGGAGCAGGATCGGTGATAAACTCTATATAGGTCTTCCTGGAAATCCAGCTTCAGCTATTCTGAGCTTCATTCTCTATGTGAAGCCTGTTATCTCCAAGATGCTGGGAATAAAGCCTACTCATAGAACCCCAGGAGGACTTGTGCTGAAGAGGCGAGAGTATGGTGTTAAGGGCCGAAGACTCTATAAAACTATCGCTATTAAGAGGAGGAATAGTGATTATGTCTATGAGTCGCTCCCAGCATCCTCAGAGTCTATATCTACATTATCAAAAGCTGATGCGTACTTTATCATACCAGAGGATACAGAGTTCATTGATTCTGGGATTGCGGTAAATCTAAGCTTCTTTGATGCTCAACCACAACTAGCCGGCATATTCATTGTTGGGGAGTACTCACCCAGTATCCTCAGATCCATAATATCCATAATCGGAGACAAATACTTAGTTAGATATATCCGGAGAGACTATGAAGCAACCTTGCTTGCTGTCGAAGAAGAAGTCGCTGATATTGCCATATTCACAAAAGAAGTGAAAAACTCAATAAGACTAACCCGTAAAATCGCCCTTGCAGGAGATGCGTCACGAGGAGACATTGTTACTGCGATGAGAAATATCGAGGGAGAGAGAATCATAGTTGTTGGCTCTCATCAATCTGCTATACTAAGATATCTCAACGGTCTTGCGGAAGCTGTCATTGCGCCTAAGGAGCTTTTAGATTTATATGGTGTTGAGGAATATAGAATAATAGGTCAAGAACCCCTCTACATATACGCCTCTAGAGATCTGTCTGAGATTATAAGAAATGTTCTGAAGAATCTAAGTAATCTCTGAGTCATGTTCTTCGATAATCTCCTCTAGGGTTTTCATCAAAACATTCACGCCTAATCTCTTAAGCTTGGCTATCTGCTCAGTAGGAACATCACAACCACTAATATCCACGACTTTAAGTCTCCTAAACCGTTTTACTAGCCGTATTACCGGTGTTAGGTCATGGATAGGTGTTCCATCCAAATATAGCCTCTCGAGCGACTGGAGTTTTTCTACTACGGATATATCATAGATAAAGCAACTTGATATGTCGAGAACCCTAAGAGCTTTTAATGCGGCTAGATCTGATATGTCCTCGACAAGAGTGCTACTTACATCAAGTATTTCGAGACCCATAAGATTTCCTATCTCACTAAGCCTATCAATTCCTGTATTGGAGAGATTCAGCACCCTTAGTGATTTTAGTTTACTAAGAAACTCTGTCTCATATATGTTTGTGTTTCCGAGGTCAAGAACCTCAAGATACTTCAGATGTTCTATAGGTCTGGGATTCTGCATCGCCGTTGCATTGAGACTAAGTTCTCTGAGAAATCGCAACTCTTTGATAAAACCTATTTCTGAGACCTGAGTGTTATTTATGTGAAGTACCCTTAGGTTTTTTAGTTGTGAGAGAGCACCACAATCATATATCTTTGTTGCGCTAAGGATTAGACGGCTAAGTTTTCTTAGTCCACCAAGCAGTTCGCATTCTGAGAATTGCGTTCCACCCAAATTGAGTATTTCCAGATTCCTTAGCTTGGATAATGTTCGGAAATCACCTATAATTCTTGCAAACCAGAGACTAAGTTTTCGAAGCTTTCTTAGCCTACTGAGAGGCGATATGTTCTCTATGTATGTCTTATCTAGGATTAACTCCTCAAGCTCCCTAAGACTTGAGATCGGATCTATTTTCTCAACATTCACACAGCCCCTCAATGAGAGTTTCCTCAGCTTCTTAAGATGTTTGAGGGAACCGAGATCCGCTATTTTTGTGTAGGATAGATCAAGCTCCATGAGGTTCCTAAGATTTTTCAATGGGTCTAAGTTCTCTATGCGCTTACAGTTACGCAGTGAGAGCCACCGTAGGCTTCTAAATCCCGATATTGGTTCTAGATTCTGTATGGGAGTATCACTAAGATCCATACCTACTATCTTGCCATTCTCTATCTCGCAATATATGTTTTTGCCTAACTCCTTGGATAATAAATCCACAATTTGGATTTGGGGCTGTTTCTGATTCAAAATTAGCACCACTTCTTATAAATAGCGTTTTTATTTGTTTCTATGCAAACCCATCATTTTAGCTTCTTAGGGGTTAGCTAAATATGATATACTTTATTAACATTATTGATGTTACGGCTGGCGGTGGAACGCCAAAATGGTACTTCATACATCCTGAGACTCCAGAGGCTCTTAGAAAACGTCTATATAAGTATAGGGATCTGATGTCGGGCTTCGCTTATTCAATAATAACTGCATTTGGCGAGGAGATCCTCGGCGCTAAACTGAGGGAATTAAAACTTTCGGATGTCCAGATGATATTCAGTACACTAAGACATAAAGACTACCTCTACTATGTGATATTTGTGGCGGACATAAAAGATAATCCGTCTGCGGTTAATAGAATATTCCTCAAGTTCTATAGGAAATACTATGATGATTTCGACAAGATCCTCACAAGTGAGATTATCCCAACTGATATCACCGAGAAGCTCAGAGCAGCTATGGCACAGTTTCTAGTCCCCTACTCTAGGCAGAATCCTGCCTTTGGTGCAAGAGATAGAAAACACTTATTCGTGAGCTACTTAGCTTCTATGTTGATTACGGGTATTATGGCGCTGATAGCTTGGATAGCTAATAGGATTCCTCAACCACATCTTATGGACGTAAATCCTTTGCTATTCGCAGCATTAGTATTTCTATTAATATTCGTGATTCCTGGAATACCTATAGGAATATTAACGCAATATAGAAAATTCGCGGTGGTGGTTGCATATCTAAATAGCCTGACAATAGTTATGATCACAACAATACTCTGGCAGGAACTTCTAATATCCTACGCAGAATTCATAATTTCTGCGGGGGCGGAACTGAGAATCCTAATTCTCGTAGGAGCACTATTGGCTGGGTTGATGCTAGGCACAATACTTATGTTCATAGCCTATATTACTGCTTGGTTCTTCGAAACAAGAAAACTAACTAGTATTAGACCACTTGAGACAATAGCAAGAGCAAAAAGTGTTCCAGATGAGGAGATAGAAAGAGAAATAGAAGTCCCCAGCACTGAGGAGATATCCACAGAGTAGCACCATAACAATCTTCACATTCTTTTTTATTAGCTAGGAAACTAAAAGCTGTATTCCCAGGTCTTATCTAAAATCAATGTTAAAGCTGTGATTTTATTTCCATTTTATCGTTGTCTAAGTCGTTTCAGTTCGTATTTTCCAACTATTCTCCTTGGCTATTCTGAGAAAATCATTTACCATGCCGATCACCTTCGCTGCTATTTCTATCTCCTCAAAAACGTATGGGAGATCCGCAGGGCTTAGTTCCCTTATATGTTCTCTAACCCATCTGCATCTGAGAGATAGATACACCCTGTTCTTCGGTATTTCAACGACTAGTGGAAACATTCTGCACGAAAGAGGTTTCCTGTTATGTATCATGCAGTCTACACCATTTAGAAACGGACATTTACCATTTATGATCCACCTGTAGATATATACGAACTCTTCCTGTGGAGTTTCGACAACAAGAAAATTTTTGAAGCTAAGTTTGAGTCCTCTCTCCTCCGCAATTTTCTCTAGTTCTTCTTTCTCCCAGTAAAAGATAAGAGGCATTTCTTCCTCCTTCTTAAAGAAACAGCAGTCTGGACATCTCTTACATGCAAATTTATCCTTAGACAACTTAGGTATCACCAACATATATCATTCTTCCTCCTCAAAATGTTTTGTTGGTGGGATACCATATTTCTTTATTAAGGCGTCCTCAACATCTATATCTAGTAGGTTGGCTATGCTTACAACCCATGCTATGACATCAGCTATCTCCTCCGCAATATTCTCCTTATCGCCTCTCCGTATAGCCGTAGCCAGCTCACCTATCTCCTCCTGAAGCCACAGCCAGGTTTTAAACAGACCTCTCTTACTATCCCTCTCATAATAAGCCTTTCTTATTAGATCTTGAAAATCTCTCACAGTCAGAGGTTTTCTCAGCATCAAACTCACTTTAGTCCTCTGAGTCGCCTAACCATCTTAACAGCAGCTTCTACAGCTCTTCTTGAATATTCCTCTATTCTCCTAACCGCTTGTTCTCTAGTCATACCAGGACCCGATATTCCCAGAGCCACTGGCTTATTATATTCTAAGGAGAGATCAACTATTTTTCTTGCTGTTTGATGAGCTATTAGTTCGTCGTGCTTTGTCTCGCCAGTAACAACGGCACCTATACATACGACAGCGTCAACATCATCTTTCTCTAGAAGCTTCTTGATGAAAATGGGCATATCGAAAACTCCTGGTACTGGAACAACATATTTTACTTCAGCACCTAAAAATTTTGCGTGGTCTAGGGCTTTTTCCAACATCATCTTGGTAATATCATAGTTAAACTCAGAAACCACGATGGCTAGGCGTATAGGCTCATCAGAAGATGCTGAGTTTGGACACATTTCTGCTCACCATAGAAGTAGCTGATACCAAATAGAAATATTGTAGTGTATATAATATGTTGCTTACTGCTTCTTCTTTTTAGCTTTTTTCCTCTTTGTCTTCTTTCGTTTTCGCTTCCTCTTCTTAGCTGCTTTCTTAGGAACTTTCTTCGCTACTGGCGCTTTTTTACGAACCTTCTTAATAATCTCGATAGGTTTCTCAACAACGATAGGCTCCATAAGACCTTCTCTAATCAATATGTCTCTCATTAGCAACGCGTCGCGCTCAAGTATTGGGCTTTCAGAAACTATCTGAACCTCATCAAAATTGAATTCTTTGAGGGCCTCAACAAAATTTTCAAACATAGGCTCATGGGCTTCCAAAGCTAGATGGGCTCTCTCACCCTTATCCGTATACTCTATACATGAGAAGTGGATATGAATTATCTTGATAGGCCTTCTCGAAATAAACTCATAGTAGCGGCTGAGAAGATTCTTAAAATCATCAACGGTTCTAAGAGCACCACCTTCCCTAGCATGTATATGTGCGAAGTCGATACATGGGATCAGCCTAAGATTGTCTATCTCCTCCACAAGCCTTATAAGCTCATCAAAACTTCCAAACTGACCCTTCTTCCCCGTGGTCTCTGGGCATATGTATACGTCCTCAAAATCGCTTGTTAGGTCAAGAACCCTGATAAGATTATTCTTAACAATCCTATATGTCTCCTCGGGGGACTTACCACCGTAGGTAGCAGGATGAAAAACAACACACCTAGCACCCATAATCGAGGCAAGCTTAGCAGACTCATAAATCCACTCCCTGACAGACCTCTCAACAATCGTAGGGTTATTCGAAGCCAAATTCACATAGTAGGGAGCATGAACAGTAAGCCTAACACCAAGCTCGCTTGCAAGCTCAGCAACCTGCAACGCAACTTCTTCTTTCATCTTTACTCCACGGACAAACTGCACCTCCATCAAGTTAAGTCCAAGATTATACACACACTTAATACCACTAATCGTATCCTTTTTAGGACAAGAAATAGGGACACCAGCAGGCCCAACGTATATCCGCATAGTAACCACCCCCCGAAAAACCAAACATGAAAAATAACCATCATAAATAAAAAACCAAATGCATTGGCACCACTTATAAGAGAAGACATTGATAGCAAAAATTGAACCTACTCGAGAAAAACAATCACTATGGAAATCATTCTAATATTCTTATTTTGAACTGACTTTTCGCTATAATGGCCATTTTGTTTAGATCTATTAGTATCGTGTTTTCTTCTGGTTCAAATTCAAATCCGCTTCTCGAAAAGAATATATATACTTCCTGTCTTTCCCTCTTTTTCCATCGAAATTCCTCTGCCTTTGTTATCAAGTCATAAAATTCTCTCTTTTTCAATGGGTTTTTTGACCATTTGCATTCTACAAAGTATACTATTTTCTGCTTTTCATTTATTGCAACGAGGTCTATTTCTTTCTCACCTTTCCACCATTTTCCTATTCTATGAAATTCTATGGGTATTCCGTCCAGAACGCTTCCATTTAGCCTCATTAGGAACTGTTTCACTATGTCCTCAAAGATATGGGATATGTATAGGTCTCGCTCCGCGAGGATTTGTTCCAGAACTATCTGTGTTTTGCCTAGCTCTAATAATGATTTATTGGGTAACACATATTTGAACCAAAAATAGATGAAGTTGCTTGTTATTCTATATATCGACCTGCCCTTCTCTTCAATAGGCTGTATTCTCTCGACTAGTTTAAGCCTGTTCATAAGGACATTCAAATATTTAGGAAGTTTTTCCCGTTCAAGTCCACTGGCATCGGCAATTTCTGAGAATCTTGTTTTTCCCATAGCAATTGTTTTTAGTATGGACATGTATGTCGATGGATCCCTCGTCTCTTGAAGCAGAAGTATTTCGGGCTCTTCGTACAGATCCGAACCCTTCATAAGGATTTTTTCTTCAATATTTTCTTCTATTGGCTTATCAGCATCAAATTTGCTTAGATATAGCGGTGTTCCACCTAGAATAGCATACGCAAATATCCGGTCATACTCACTATAATTTTTAAAGAACAAACGAGAAGCCCAATAATCGAGCTCTTTTATCTCCATCATTCCTGTTCTTCTGCCATAAATAGGACTTTCATAGGACTTACCTATTCGCTCAAAAACACTTACTGCTGAGCCCACTAGAATAAGAAAAATATTGGTATGTTTTAACTTCTCATCCCAAATTTTCTGGAGAACAGATAAAGCACCCTTATAGGCATCTATTAATCTTTGAAACTCATCAAAAACAATAACAATACGTTTATCTTTTGCTATTTCGGACAGCAATAAGTAGAAATCTTCTAGACGATCGATTTTCATCAAACTATAGGGTTTACCCAATACCCAAAGAAACCCCTCTAAAAGCGTGTTTATATCTTCAGCTGTAACATAGAAATAGTAGCCCTCCTTATCCTCGAGAAACTTCTTGATTATTTCAGTTTTACCAATCCCACGTCGACCATAAATTATTATCAGCTCGGCTTTTCCAGACTGCCATCTTCTCTCCAGAAAGCTCAGTTCTGTTTCTCTATCAACAAAAAACATTCTTATCATCATAATACCTTAAAGTATTATACTTTAAAGTCTATTAAAATTTTTTTGAGTTTTCTTAAATACATGGCAGAATCTCTGATATTCATCATCTGTATCAATTAGCTCTTTAGTCTTTAGTTTCTGTTTCTGTGCTAAATTTAGGTTGTCTAGAGCTTTTCTTAGACTTAGTCACATAGTCAAAAGCTTTTGCTGTTAGATTCGAAGACTAGGAATGTGCTGAGACTATTCTCAGATATCATAATAATACTATATTTTTCCTAGTTCTTTCATGGTTCTATTCGATGTTTTTGGTGCTTATCATGGCTGGTGCTAAGGCTGATGAGAAGTTTAAGAAACTTCAGGCTTATGTTGAGATGGTTATTGACAGCAAATTGGAGGATTGGAGGGTTACTAGGAGAGATCTTAGGGCTATTTTGGAGAGGCTCAATGAGCTTCGGACTCAGGGGAATTCTCTTCTTCAGAGGCTCTCGGAAATCATCAATAATCAGGATTCTATTAAGGGACTCCTAGGGGAGATGCGTTCAGATGTTAAGCAGAGATCTGAGCTCATTGTTTCGAGAATCGATATGTCAGCGAAGAATATTATTGATTCTTATGCGAACCTCAGAAGCTTAACTATGAGTATCCAGACTCAAAACAAAGAGATCTCCGAAAGACTAGAAGAATTCTTCTCTACATTCAAAACTTTTCGAGATGTAAGCGAGAAAACACTAAAAGGCATTCTTGGCTATCAGAAAGAAGCCATGGCCAGTTTAGGCAAACTAAAAGAGATGATAACACAATTAGGAAGCGAGCATAACGATCTACAATCTACAGTTGGGAATATTATGAATTCTATTCCGAAAATCCTTGAAAAACAGAGAGAAACTGACAATAAACTAGATAAAATAAGCATCTCAATCTCACAGATCAGTAGTGGTGTTGAGAAGCTCACGGGAGACGTAAATCAAAAATTCGAATCCATTAGAAATACCGTCAAACATAGCTCTGAGGAGAACCTTAGAAGAACTCAGGAACTCATAGATAGTCTCACGTCTCGTATTTCGAATCTTGCCTCAAAAATAGAAACTGTCAGTAAGAAACAGGAGAGGATCTTAGAGATTATGGGTGTTATGGACAGACACCAAAAGACACAAGAGGAGACATTCAGAGAGATAAGTAGTGAGATTAAGGATATTGCTAAGAACTTTACTCTGCTAAAACAGATATTTGAGTATGTGGAGTCACTATCAAGAAAAATAGAGACACTCTCCGAAGAGCTCAGCAAGATAAAAGCTATGCTAGAAAAACTAATGGGAGAGGAAAAGGATTCTACTTAGGCTTCCTCCTCATCCGCGGTAGGACTACTCTGAATACTAAATATGCTATGGAGAGCACTACGAGTAATGCTATTACTACTATTATCTCTATTTTCATCCTAATGTTTATTTTCCCAGACTCATATGCTACCAAGGAATCTCCAGCCCTATCGTTATCCGCATCCTCCACCTCAACAACATAGTACATTGTTTTGCCATTCCACTCAGATTTGACTTTAATCTCCGCTTTCCAGATATGCTTTCTCTGATCGTATGAGAGATTAAAGACGCCGTCGGCTAGGTCAAGACTATACTCATCTATTGGATAATCTATCCGCCAGTACACTTTAACACTAGCTACTCCACTCTCTTCGTCATGAGCCTCAACTTTAAATATTATCTTATCGCCTAGCAATGTTGTGTCCGCATTAACAGATATTATCTTGGGAGGCTTGGAATCATCATCATAACCATAGAACATAGTTACGTTCTCTACTACATATGTCTTATTTCCGATGATATAGCTCACATTGGCATCCACCACAACTAAGCCTTCATCGGCAAAACATCCATTAAGAACTATTTCTATCTCCTCATTCACACCAATTCTGTCAATCTCAAATATTGTTTTGTTAAGCTCCATATTCTCAGTCTTCACCCTTAAAACCACATCTTCAGCAACATCCTCAGCATTGTTCTTAATTCTAAGCGTAACATTCCTAAATTGTGCATCTGAAATCCTATCTAGTGTTGGCATAATTAGATTTAGAGTCCTAGGCTTTCTAAGAGGCTTCGTCGATACTATGGCGACACTATCCAGCATTGGTCCATCAGCCCTATAAACCTTCTCTATGATAAGCCTATATGTCCCAGACACATTGGCTTGAAAGCCTATTTTGATCACATTATTTGTCGATTCCTTATGATCATATACTACATGTCCATTAGGATCAATTATACAAACCCTAAAAACACCTATTTTGTAAAAGGAAAGCAGATTATTTGGAACACGCCACCAAACCATACCCAATGAGAAACTCTCCCCACTTAGCATGTCAAACTCATAAATAATCCTGTTTCCAGAACTCACATTTAAAACAACAACATTGTCTATTACTTGGAGAGCATTCCTAAGGTTCAGATATCCAAACCCATAGCGATTATTTGGAGGATTATCGCCCCAGAAATCAGCAGATAATATTATCACAGCCTTTGTTGCCAACGCTAAACTCCCAATCTCTGGCTTTTCATTTGAAAGATAACTATATATCAGTGCTGCCGCGCCAGAAACAATCGGTGTAGCAAAACTAGTCCCAGACCCCGTCGTCAGTGCACCTCCAACAGTATACGTCGTTATTCCAACTCCCGGAGCAACCACGTCTGGTTTAATCCTACCATCCTCTGTCGGCCCAACACAGCTTCCAGACCATAGGCTATCATCTGACCTATCAACAGTATTTTTATCATCCATAGCTCCAGTAGCTATCCCATTGAACGCATCTGCAGGTATGTTGACCCCGCCATATCCGCCTTCGACATTTCCAACAGCAATCACAGCCACAGCATCGTATAGATACGCTAATTGATCAATAAGTCTTGTTATTATTGATGAACCATCAGGTATCAGTCCAGCAGCGGCATTTTTGGGGGCACCAATACTCAGGTTTATTATTTCTGCTGTGTCTCCTGCTTGGATCAGAGCCCACTCAATAGCAGCCATAACATCATCCAGTATTCCCTCTCCATTGCGGTTCAAAGCTTTGGCATTTATTAAGTTAACACCATACGCTATACCCCTATATTTCTGATCTCTACTCGCAACAATATGAGCAACTTTCGTTCCATGACCATTAAAATCGGATGTTGTGGGCTCCCCAGTTGTGAAAGACTTAGCATCAATTATTTTCCCCGAGATGTAGGATGTCTCCGAGATACCAGTATCAACAATGGCAACTTCTATGCCCTTAATAAGATCATCATACTCAGATCCGTTCCAGCCCAGAGACCAGAAGTCTGGAGCATAAACAGCCTTCGCAGCGACATCCATTGAGACCCTTACTTTGAATACAGGGATTATGTATCTTACTATATCACTTCTTCTTAGCTTATCAAGCTTATCTGCGGGAACACAAGCACTAACAGCCCCTATCGATGCGATCCTATAAATTATAGTCCCTCCAAGTGATCTCAGTTCCGCAAGTAAATCGTTGAATGCGCTCTCATAAGCACTGAAAATCTTCGAGTACAATGCTTTCCTAGCAATATCAAGCTCTCTTTCTGTTTTGGAACCCCAGATACTCATCATAGCTTCTTGGATTATGTGTGGAATGCTCCTTCTCTCCTTTAGAAATATTAGGACCCTCACCAAAGAAGATTTCCTCTTATCACCAAAGCCCCAATTGAGTCGGTTTGTTAGAGGCACCATAAGTATAAGTACTAGGAGGAGAGCTTTAATTGTTTTCATAGACATTCTCACACATCCCCATGATATTGAGAATATCCCAATAAAAAACCAAAAAGATAGAAATAAACAGGTTATGAGGCAACATTAGAGTTTTTTAATAATGATTAAAGCTACCCCTTCTGAGCGATGATGAACCCGCGAAGGTATGATTCCAATAACCTAAACTGTGGAGACATCCCGTATAAGTATAACTTCAACTTCTTTCCCTTCCTCGATACCTTCAGAGCCTTCTGGAACTTCTACGATCCCATCACTCATTACCACTGATGATAGTACCCCCGAACCTGCGATCATTATCGGTTCCGCAACTGTCATACTGTTTTTTCTTATGAGTTTCACCCTGACATATGTTCTTATACCTGGCTTTGACCAGATTCGCCTACCCAGAACAGCTCTTATTGTACTATGTCTAAATCTTCCCCTAATACTACTGATCCTCTCAATAGCTCTTAGCAGTATTGTTCTCACCGCGATGAATGTCGCGACTGGCAGACCAGGTAGACCTAATATTGGTAGCCTACCTATCTTACCTGCGCATATTGGCTTTCCCGGCTCAATAGCAACTCCATGAAAGATTAGTTCTCCGTATTTTCTGATTATGTGTGGTATTAGATCATGTTTTCCTACGCTTGTCCCACCCACAGTTATCAGCATATCTATCTGTGTTTGGGCTAACTGTATTTTTTTAAGAATCTCCTGCTCAGAATCTGGAGATATTCCGAAGTCTATCACCTCAGCTCCAAGTTTCTTAGAATACCCAATTACTATCTCTCTGCTATACTCTAATATTTTTCCTGGTCCTAGCTCCTCGGGGTCATCTACAAGCTCGCTTCCACACGCCATAACAGCTATTCTGGGTCTCCGGAGAACTTCGACATATCTCATGCCTAGAGCTTTCATAATTGCGATATCTTCGGGGGCAATTAGTCTTCCTGCCCGAAGAACCTTGGTTCCTTTACTGATATCTTCGCCTCTTCTAGATATGTTATCACCCGGAGCAAACGATTTTCTAACAAATATTTCGTCATCAACAACATCTACATACTCAATAGGAACAACAACGTCCGCACCTATAGGTATTTTCGATCCAGTATGCACGTACACTGCTTCCCCCACAGATACTTTTCCTTCGAATGGTTTTCCTATTTCCGAAATACCAATAACCCTAAGAACCTTAGGATTTTCGGGATCCGCATCATAGATATCCTCAGCCCTAGCGGCATAACCATCCATAGCAGCTCTATCGAACGGAGGAATATCCGCCTCTGCTACCACATCTCTCGCTAAAACCCTATCTAGGGATTCCCTAATGTGTATTTTCTCGGTTTCTTTGATGGGTTCTAGAATCCCAACAAACCTATTGATAGCTTCATCTAGCCTGATAAGCTTTCTAAATCCATGCATCGCTGATTACCACCAATCCTAGGAAAACATCAAATTGAGAGTACTAGAAATCCTTAAGTTACTTGATTTTTTAACTTAATTTCGCTCAAAAAGCTCTTTATTAGAAGCTACATCGCTACAATTATTTTAGATTGAAATATACGGCGAGATCATCTATATATTTGGCGAGTTCTTTTCTTATGGGTCCCTCCAACATCACTTCTTTCCCTTCAAGCCCATCCTTAATATCCCTTATGCCCCCTAGGATCCCGCTTGGGTTATATCCTCCCTCCAGCGCCATTACTATTCTGTATTCCCTGATATGCTTGAAGATGTTTCTCCAGACTCTTACCAGTGCCCAGTCTCCTAGCAGGTCTTTCTGATGACCATCAAACCCCATCGATATTATTATGATATCTGGATTTCTATTCTCTACTATGGGAATCACTAGTTTCTCGAAGATATAGAAGTACTCTAAGTCGTTGATCCATCCGAAGGGTAGTGGAATATTATATATGCGGCCCTCATCCCTCTCAACATAATGTCCGGTCCCAGGATATACACCGTATCGATGTATCGAAACAAAAACTGCTTCTTCGGGAAGAAGATTTTGAGTTCCATTTCCATGATGATAATCTAAATCCAATACAAGGACATCCAAACCATCATCAACTGCAAGCCTAGTAAGAATTGCGACATTGTTAAAGATACAGAACCCTCCCGGCTTATGTTTATCGGCATGATGACCTGGGGGCCTTGTAAGTGCAAAGACATGTTTGTTTCTAAGCTCATATGCTTTGATAAGCAGATTAGCGCTCAGAACGGCCGCGCGGTATGTGCCATGGACAAGATATGTGTCTGGGTCTAAGAAAATTACGGTTTCTGTTTTTTCGCTGAGCTTCTTTATCTCCTCAACATATTCTGGTGAGTGGACACGGCTTATTATATTCTCATCGAATTCTGGTTCGACTTCAATGAAGTTGGAGACCTCCCTAAGTCTATCCTTTATACTCTCTATCCTCGACGCATTTTCTGGATGCTGTGGATAGTCGTGGAGTAGATGCTCCTTGAAATAGAGAACAATCATCTTCTCTCCACGCCTATAATAATCCGAGACCTCTACAGATTTAAGAGCTATATTTAGTGTACCACAAAACTTCCTCTGAGGCTTCGCCGAATCTATCTATTAGCTGTCCTGCTTTTCCCTCTAGCCTATACTTCCTTAATGCGTTTACTGATATATCTAGTATCTCTTTTGCCACCTCTCTATATCCCTCTAAATTGTGCTTATCAAAGACCCTAAGAAGTATTTCTAGGATATCCTCACTCATGATAGCTAGTTCATAATCATACTTTCCCTTTGGCACCAAACCAATAAGCCTCTTAAGAAACCTTGGTTTTGTTACTCTTCGGAGTTCAGATAGGCTGCTTTCGAGCTCTGATTCGTATTTCCTCAGATAGTCCTCTATTCCGCCCAGCTTCGTGTAGAGGTATACCCAATCAATTATCTTTGTTCTTTCAAATATGTTTTCTATGAGATTACTTATAATATCAGAATACTTGCTGAAAAATTCTCCTAGTTTCATACTGAACTCTGGCTCATGCATAAGTGTGTTTCCTAAGAATAAGAATGCTCGCAGAAGAGCTTTATCATCATCGAAGCTAAAATATTTAATAGCTTCTCGGAAAACTTCTAGGTATTCATTAGGCGCTACCTCTTCCAGCATAGGTCCTATCTCCGTTCTAATAAGTTTTGAGAATATACCCTCTGGAAGCCCAACAACTATTTTCTCTAAGAGGCTCATTGGCGGTGCTATTAAGCCATATATCGTGCTTGCCAGGATTCCCATACTAACTCCAAAAAGTTCTGCATCTCTATCTTCTAGTTTTAGAGCTATAGCACATACATGCAGATAATAACTATTAAATGCGTGTTTCGGAGCCTCTTCAGGAGTTCCTGAGCTTCTCTCAAAATACTTCGCCCATCCCTCTTCGGCAACTTTAGATGAAGAATCAAAGGATCTAGCTATCTCAAATATTCTATTTTTAGCACTATCTGGGAATCTCTCTGATAGAGATTTCCCTACCCCCTCGATTATTTCTCCATAATCCACCTTACTTTCGTCCGATACGTATTGTCGGAGAATTTTTCTCATCTTGCTCTCTAGGTAGCTATCGACGAACCCGCTAGGGGAGGGAATGGAGCAATCATCATCGATCTCACGCGCTATAACTTTGAGAAAAGCATCTATATACTCCTCAGCTGTATAGCTAATAGCAAATACAATGTAGTTTTTCTTAGTCTTCGTCATTACGAGCTTATTTCTTCTGAAATCACTATTATTAACTTCTTCCTCCCCAAGGGCCTCTGCAATAGCGTGCACAGCGCTTAGAAGACTCGATATTAGGACACTAACATCAGACTCCTTAATAAACGACTCGTATGCTACTGAAACACTATCACCAGTTAGAATCTCTATAAGCCTCATCACCACACAACACCTAAGAAATGTAGAAATATCTAAATCAAAATATTAGCTCAACAACACAACATCAAAACGGCTAGGCTTCCTCTAACCACCAAAGTTATAGGGAACCTTAAGCTACCATATGTTGTTAGTATGCAGATGAAATATGATGTTGCTAGTAATATTTGTGTTAAAAGATATTACCTTAGCACTAGACAATTGTTGGATTAATTAGATATTGATGCCCAATACGGTAGCTAGCAGTATTAGCAAAGCAGAATAATGAAGTACTATTACTATTGTTAGTGAACTTTTGAGAGGAAGACGTGCCACTATACTTACGGCTGATATGCAGAGGAGAAGCCCTACGATCTGTGCAGTTATATGAAATATGAATATCAGTAGTTGATTAGCGGAGCAAAGAATTATCGGATATAGATTGATAATTATGTACGCTGGTGCGGACTTAACTAATAGTTCAAATATCCCTACCCGGCGCCTAAACAGAGCTCTTATTAGTATCTTCTCAACAGCACTACAGCATATAAAATTCGTTAAAATTATCGGCGGTGCAAACAAAGCAGATATTTTCATTGGTATGGGAACTATAAAAAGCAGTACTGTATCGGAGTATAGTATCCAAAAAAAGCTTGTTATGGTAAGTATCGCTATAAATAAATATGCTATGGGGCCCTCGATATATTCTAAGTATGTTCTCGGTGTCAAGAGTTTTTGTATAGCCGTTTTGTCCTCTGGTATGAAGAAGTCTGATATAAGAAACTCATATACTTTCTCGCCTTTGGGCGTTAATCTATACATCCGTCTATCGTCTTGCTCAATGAGATCCCCGAGAAGTCTTAGATGGTGATATAGTGCTCCAGCTTTGGGGACGATCTTGATCAAATCCTTGTAGCTTGCTGCTCCTTTCTCAGCAATAAACATAAGTATTTTTCGGCGGATGGGATTACTTAGAACTTTGAAGACATCAATCTCCTCCTCGGACATTTATTGGAAAACCTCCACAACTACTATTTAGTAACGGTATAAAATGTTACTGAACAGAGACAAATAGCTATTACTTACCTCAGAAAAAGAGAAAATAAAAAAGAAGAAATTAAATAGAGACTATGCCTAATATTTGTTCCTTCTGGACATCTTCACATAGACTACGACGATGACTCCTGCAATAAGGGTTAGTAGTATTAGCATGCCCCAGCGAATTCCTCCACCGCCTTCTTCTCCTCCACCAGTAGGTGTTATTGTTAGTATGACTAGATTTGTGAATGTTGATAGTGCGTTGCCTCCTTCTTGCATTGTTCTGAGTACCTTGTTTGATATTACTAGTAGGCGTGCTCCTCCTTCATGATTAGTTTTGTTTCCTTCGTGCTCCATCTCCTCCCTAGAGTCTATGTCCTCCATGTGTGACTCTTCATCTGAGATTTGATCTGGTTCGAATCTGCCGAAGTTGTATTCGATAAGCGTTGGTCTTATAACCATCTCACCACTATAGTTTGCTACAACCTTAACTGTGATCTTAACCCTGATTGTTTCTTCAGCTTTGATGGGTATCCATGGTGAGACTATTACGAGAACTCCGAGATCCTCCTTCACCTCGACATATACATCAACAGCCCTTCCATTTATCTCCACTGAGATGACACCATTATTGCCAACACTCGTATTTATGTAGTCTGTTAATAGGAACTCATAGAATCTTATCTTCGTATCCGTGTCGCCCTCATTTGTAATGTTGATTGATATCGTGAGCTCACCAGTTGTATTGTCGTATGTTGCCAATTTCTCAATGTTGAGCTCAACGTGCGGATATGGGAATTCCCTCCTTAAGAGCCATCTCTGAATAATCCAGGGCATTGGTGGAACATAAATCATATAGCTATTCGTGGTGAAGCCAAGCGTCAGATTTCCTTCGGGAGTTTCTACGGTGAATTCGACATATCCAAATACTGCCCAGACGCCAGCTCTAAGCCTTCTGTCGAAGCTTAGACTAAATGTGTGTACGGTCTCGTTATCTTCTCCTCTAGTAATGTTCAGCTCATCTAGAGTAGCTTCTGCGACTTCATTTAGCTCAAGTCTTGAGACAATACTAGTTGGTTTGGACAAGAATAGTTTTGCCTTGATATCGAAGAACCTATCGATTTCGATTTCTGGGTTCTCTCCAGCAAAGACAGCAAGTGTTAAGTTGAAGTTGAACCTGTAGAGAAGATCTTTTTCGTCGATTGGCTCTACTCCCGTCGGAATCAAACCAGCTATTGTTCCTAGAGCTGCTCCTGGAGACACAACAAATCCATTAGCAATCACAAAGTAGTCTTTTCCTTCAATATCCTCATATGTTACTATTGGGCCCATCCAGAACGATAACGCAACAGCTAACGTGCCAAATCTCTCTCCAATTATTCCGGGTATCAATAGGACACTGAAATTCAATAGGACTGTTTCGTTTGGTCCTATTCTATCAACAGTTGTTACGAATGCATCCATATACGCATCGCCGATCTTCGTGTTATACTCTATTGTCCAGTTAGCACCAAATATGAACTCGCTAAGGGGGGCACCATAATAATAAGCCATCGCGTTTAGGGCTCTTCTGAAGTCGCCTACTAGTGGAAGAGCTACCCTGATATTTACAGCATCTCCTTCACCTAGGTTTGCTATTGCTACTGTAAATGTAACATTCAGAGCGAACCTAGGTTGCTCAAGGAAATACTGATATGTTGTTGTTCTTATATCTGATATAAAGAACATGCTTGTCATTATTGGCATCGTCTCCCGTTCTGCTGTGAAGTTGAATGCCTGCATGTATATGACTATATCATCAAACGTTCTGCTGAAGTTCTCCGCTTTGAGCAGGTATATGAATCTTCCTGAGAATTCGTATAGTGGGTTGTCTGGTATTGTTGATCTGTTCTCATCAACTTCTAATGGTAGGTATGAGTGGACTGTGAGGATACTATAGTTTGCTGTGGGGTTTGGCTCTATTACCGCCGTTGTCCCCAGATCTAGGGCTTCTTTTACTGAGAATTTGAACCATTCGCCTTCCTCTGTTATTGCGTCTGGAACCATAGTTGCAAGGATGAGTATTGGGACGAATTCTTCGGTGTTGTTATCTTCGTCGACGTCATAATAATCTCTAAATAGTGTTAGTGCTGCTCTGGTGTATACTTCCTCATTCATATTTGCCTGTACTATTGATGAATATGCGAAGCTTGTTAGACCTTCTGTGGGGAATTTTGATATAATCTCATTGTTCATGAATTCTATTGTGCCGCTTAGGTTTAATTGGGCCGTGAATAGAAAGGCCGATCTATGCTCGTCGCCAAATGACCAGAGTGGATAGAATGTTATGTTTAGCGAATCTCCAACTTTATCGGCTAGACTCTTTGCGAGTGGTGTTGCCTCCGACTCGGATTTGTTATAATGCAGTATTAATGTTATCGTTGGTGGTATCTCTGGGCAGATATCATGGTGATAGTAGAGCCACCACCTATGTCCAATACCACCAGCTATTCTCATCGCTACTAATCCGTCGAACTCGGGCCAGCTTGGATCTACTGGTACTTCGATGCGGCCTCCTGCAGCCAATAGTACCATAGCAACATGTCCAGCCTTACCTATATAGAAGTTAGCTGCCTCCGCATATACATTTATGTCTGTTGTCGTTGTGACTTTTGTGGATATGTTGTGTGTGCTTTCTATACTATACATGCTATTAACTAAGACGATAGGGCTCATCAATATTAGCAGGGCTACTATGACTGCTTCCTTCCTCATATAACCCACCTAGTTTTGTTTTCTAATGTAGAAAGAACACAATTTCGTGGTTATAAGTTCTTCTACTCAAATATGCTTTAGGAGACAAACTCAAGAAGTTTTTTGCTGACTACTAAGATTTGTAGTTAGTTTTATTCAACAAAACTCCTATCCAGGGGGAAGAGATAAGCTTATTGCTCAGATTTAAGAGGGAGGCTGTTCTGTATTTAGGTATTATCTATATCTCACCGGTGGTCGTGTTAGGTGATTGAATAACTATTCGACTACGATTTCTTCTTTTTTGGATTCTCCTAGGAGAGCCGCAATCAGTATGAGTATCAGATATGTTAGTGTGCCGAGTATTGCTATGTCACTGTTGTAGGCAAGAGATCCTAGTATGTATACTGCAGGCACTAATATCAAGGCAATTATTGTGTCAGGATGCTTTATGATTATGTTACTTGTTAGAAAACCAAGATCGCTGATTGAGGGAAAACCGCAGACAGCAATGGATATGATCATCCAAGCAAGAAGCAATGCTCCTTCACTATGACCATATTCAAGGGATAGTATGAGAAGTCCTTTTAGGAGTATAAGAATTGGTAGCGATACTATGAGTGGCGAAATAGCCACCAAGCCTAGTCTCCAAGTACTAAGCTTATATGTGTCTGCCGATGTAAACAATCCAGCTCCGAAGCTCTCTCCAATGGGGCTGATCCTAAGAGCTGTATATGGTTTTATTCCTAAGAGTCGGGATAGTAAATAGTGTGAAGCAATATGGATGAGGACTCCGGGGAAAAGAAGCAACCCTATGAATTTAGACATGCCGCTCCAGCTGTACTGTATGATCAGATATACTATCCATGCTAATATAAGGAAACCTATGTTGAGCGAAATAGATATCATAAATGAGGATATAGATCCTAGCCAAAGTCCCAAACCAATTCACCAATAGTGAATATAGCGGAAAACTTTAGAAAACTTTCTATAGATTCTCAATAATATCTACTTATTCTCTTAGCAGAGAAGTAGTAAAGCGCATCAAGAGACTAGCACCGACAGATAATCTTTATCCCTCTCAAACTAACCATAAGTACTGCCCTTCATAATCGATGGTTATGCTGAGGTCTCCACACATATTTAAAAAACTTAGTAGCTTGTCCTTTTCTATTTTTCCATAGCTCTCTTGTTCACAGTTTATACTCGTTTTATTTCCTATCCTCATTCTAGGTTGTATTTGTTAAAAATAAATTATTGGAAGATTTTCTGGGTTCATTGCTGTGATTTTCATGGCTAAGGAACCAACAATCCATGAGCTTAGGCTTTCTAAGCATACGTTAAATGCTTTGGAATCCGCTGGGATATACTACATTAAGGATTTACTTCTTTATAGTCCAACGAGACTTGCTGAGATTACTGGTCTCTCTAGGGAGACATGCGAGAAAGTTCTGGATAAGGCAATAGAGTTTCTGGATCGATATAGGAAGAAGTTTTTAACGCTCGAAGAATTGGAGAAAGTTGAGGAGAAGAAGATATTTATGTCGACAGGAGCACATAGCCTTAATAGGCTTCTACATGGAGGATGGTGTGTTGGGGAGGTAACAGAACTTGCAGGACCCTATGCCTCGGGTAAGAGCCAAGCGTGTTTTACCGCATTGGCAACAGTCTTCCTTCCAATGATGAGCCAAAAGGAGATTCAAGAGATTTTATACGGTGGCGAGGAGACTAGAAGCTCGGAAAGAAAAGATGTTCATTGGGGTCTTAACGATGGAGATATATCAGCTGTGATAATTGATTCCGAGAGAACATTCTCTATTCAGAGATTTAGGAAGATTCTCGGAAGATTCGGGCTTAACGAGAAGGAAATTATGAAGAAAGTTATTATTAGCAGACCAGAGAATGCTTGGGATCAGAAGAGGATTATTGAGAGTCTTGTTGGTGTTGTGAGGGAGAACAATGTTAAGTTGGTGGTTGTTGATAGCCTCACAAAGCTTCCTAGAGCCGATTTTTCTGGGCAAGGAGAGCTTTATACTAGGCAAAGACTCATATTGGATATGGTGGAGAAGCTTAGGAGGATAGCCATAAACTATAGAGTTGTCGTTATTGTGACAAACCAGGTTGTGGCTACTCCGGGAGTGTTGTATGGTCGTGGATATAAACCTATAGGGGGACATGTATTAGCGCACACCGTTGATACACGCTTACTTCTCACACGAGCTACTGATCCATATAGAAAAGTCACGATTTTGGATTCTTCGTGGCTTCCCCCTGGGGAATGTAAGATTAGGATTACCGATGAGGGAATAGCGGATGCTTAGCCAGGATGAGCTTAGGGACCTAGCAATATTTCTTACATCTTTTGGTAAGAACCTGCCAAATATTCTCTGTGACCCAAGCAGAATTCCTAGAACGCCAAAAACGCGGTTGTGGCTTGAAAGTGCGGAAAGGCTCGGTGTGATTGACATATCTGGCGATATTATAAGGATTAGAAGAGGGGGCATACAGAGTCTTATCGAAAAGATAAATAGGGCTTTTGATTATTGGTTAGATGAGCTTTCGAGGTCGTAAGCCTTGTCGTTCTTATGGAGACTTATACCCAATAAGCTTGCTAAGAGAATTAAGAAATATGTCCATGAGGATATTGACGATAAGTATTTGAGGAGGGCATTGAATATAGCTAAACTTGAGAAAACTGAGGAATCCTTTGACACCATCGAGTGGAGGGGGTGGAGCGAATCATACCAATTGCTGGAGAGAATTCTCAATGTTCTTAGTGGGTTTGGTGGAGCATTTCTGTATGCCTTAGAGCTGGGAGAATTCTACTTCAGAGAACTTCAGATGAAAGTAAGATCAGCAAAAGTTACGAGGGCTTGGATAAAAAACGCTACAAGCATAGGTCTTATTAAGAGAGACAAGAATTCTCATGGTGTTACACGCTATCAAATCGATCAGCAAATGCTGGATAAGATCCGAGGAATTCTTGTGGGAGCGTTAGAGGATCTAATATGAGGTTTATAGATAATATACTCGCGGAGGTAATTATTAGGCTTGCTGACAATTCATCGAGCTTTGCGGAGATCTCAGAAAAGTTGCGGGAGGTAGTGCCAAGAGGATTTATTCCCATGGTATTAAGAGCGCTTGAGATTTTCTATGAAGAGAAGACATACAGTTTATCCCCAGAACTTATAGCTGCTTGGAAGAAGTATTCTGGCACGTTCATACGCCTAGATGAGTTAGATGATATGATAGATGAGTTCTGTGCCAAGTACAACCTCAATAAGAAGCAATTTTTGATGTGGTTCAATGGAGAGAAAAGACTTATGAAAAAAGCGGAGGTAAACCCAGAACTACTAGCCAGAACAGTTAATTTCTTCATATTCAGAAGAATTATTCGTAAGGCAACAAGGATCATAGCATACTTACCTAGAGCTACTGGTGGATCTATAGTCAAGGAGATCTTGTTTATGTCCAAAAATTTAGGGGCTAATGTCAATATTCGGAACGAATCCAAAATAATCATCGAGATATTACCAGGCGAGCTTAGCCTCGAGCCCCTATCCGTAGCACTCACATCCGCCGAGATCATTGAGATTTTTCTACCAAATGGTAAGAAGATTTTGATTAGGGATATCCCCATCTTAGCGACTTTCAGACCAAAAGTCTTCGATAGTTCGTTGGAGCGTATATTCTATGAGACTATGATAAAGCTCAGAGTAAAAATTAGGAAGGATCCACCAATAGTTTTGGATGATCTAATATTTATACCTGACTTTGAGGTTCATTTAGGAACAGAAAAGATCTATGTTGAAATCGTTGGGTATTGGCGTACGGAATACCTTGTGAATAAGGAGATAAAGATTAGACGAGCACTCATGAGAGGGATTCCATTAGTAATTGTAGCGAATGATAAGGCATACAAATATCTGAGGCACTTGTCGGGCAAAACCAAATTCTACGTTTTTAGAAGAAAAATTGACCTGGAGAAAATCGCGAAGAAAATTCTGGAGGATATAAGAAATTACTCTTAGGTTTCAAGTAATCTCCTGTAATCTTATTTTTAGTCAATCAGGTATGAATAGCTATTTTTACTTTATTGATTTTTTTGATCTTTCTTATGCCCCACAATACAAAAAAATTATCTCTCTCCATTCTTATACTATCTTCTGGAATCTTCAGTTCCAAAAAGTTCACATATGCCCTTCAGCAGATATTCTACGAAATTTTATAAAAAAGCAGAAAATAATTTTCTAGATTGAATCCAAAAGGAGGTTTATCCTCAGACAGAGGAATAAAAAGCTAAATTGAAGGAGCCACAAAACTTAAAACAAAATAAACAATAATTTTCTTTCAGGAGAATTCAATGAAATTTGATAAGTCTTTAGAAATAGCTAAAAAGTGGATAGAAAAAGCAGATAGAGATTTGTTGTCAGCTAGGAAACTATTCGAGGAAGGTATATATGACTATGCACTCTTCCATGCCCAGCAGGCGATAGAGAAATACTTAAAAGCTTTTCTTGTCTCGAGAAATAGACCATTGAGAAAAACTCACGATATAAGTTGGCTTATTGAGCAATGTGCAAAAATAGATCCAGACTTTTTGAAGCTCTATGACATTGGAGCAGATGAGTTGTATCCAATAGGAATAGAGGTCCGCTATCCAACATCCACAGAAGTGCTGAGAGAAGATATAGAAGAAGCTATCGAGATTGCTAAGAAGGTTGGAAAATTTGTTAAGAGAAAAATAATTTCTATCAGGGGCGATAGATATGGACTTTAATGAAAAACTCAAGATTATAAAAACCATTCTCATTGAAACTGCCAAAAAATATAACATTAAGATCTTCAGAATAATCCTATTTGGCTCGAGAGCTCGTGGGGACTTCACAGAAGATTCAGATTGGGATATCCTCTTGGTAACAGAAGAAAAAATCGATAGAAAAATAAAACTCAAATTCCTTGTGGAGTCGAGGCGGAGAATAATAAGAGCAATAGACGACCCCATAGATCTCATAGTAATCGATAAAGACCACTATGAGGAATACAAGAATATTTATGGTGACATAGCAGGTATAGCTGAGCTCGAAGGAAGGGTCATATAACATATAACACCCGATTCTATACAGATTCTATACACGCGCAAACTTTCCCCTCTAAGCCTTAATAAAGATTATATACATCAAAGAAGAAGGCAATAATATGAACTTCATGGGAATATCTGAATCCCCCCTGCTGGGAATCTTAGGATCTCCCATATTTTATTGGGAGAGGGTTAGTTCATGAGAGAGCCTAACAGTTTTTTGGCTCTTTTATCTACTATGTATATTGTTCCCTCCTCTCTTCTACCTACCCGCCCCATTGCTTGTATCAGAGCTGAAATCGTTGAGCTTATTATGAAGGCTTCCTCTAGGGCCTTCTTATCGACATTGTATACATTACCATAGGTCTCAATTATTTTTCTAGTCATCATGTCGATTCTAGGGAATGGAAGACCTGCCATTATAGCTATTCTGTATCCTGGCGCATCTATCCCTTCTGCGATTCTACCTCTAAATACTGTTACCACAATCTCTTCTCCGAGCCTATCTGTCGGTTTTACGTTAAGATGCTTAGCTATGCTCCTCGCAACTTCGCGGCTGGGACAGAAAACCAATATTTTTGTCTTGTGCTTCATGTATATCTTTTGTATCAGTGTGGCGTACGCACGATATGTCTCCTCAGTCCTCATACTATATGCTAGGCTTAGGTTTGTATCTAGAACAATTATTTTTCTGTTGCCGCCCATGAGCCCCGGTATGACTACTAGTTCGTGGTCTAAGCTATTATTAGTGAAGATAAGCCTAAAGAAGCTTGATGGGTAGAGTGTGGAGCTCATCAGTATTATTCGTCTAACACTACTTAGTCTGTCCCGTATGAGGTCTTTTGGCACATAGATTTTTATTAGTTTGTTTCCAAGCAGGACATCTATACCGTCCGCCCCCATATATGCATCGTACTCTGCGAGCTTTTTTGCTGATTCATAGTCCATATTCCTCCCGAGAGCCACAACATACCTACTTATCGTTGTTCCTTGCTCCAAAGCGATTTTCGCTATTTCCTCTCCCTCCTTTATAGATTCTATTTCCCCCTCATATGTTTTCGGTATCAGCAGGGCGTGGGCTTCATCAACGACAACTATGTCGAGCCTGCCGAGCTTTTCGAAGAGATCCGATTTCACAAAGTAGCTATGCGTGCCTATAATGATATTTGCCTTCTTCAGAAGACTAAGAGCTACATAATATGGACATCTCCTATCGGAGGAAAAGAGCTTCACATAGCTGCTTAGGGACCCAAATATGTTTTTTCTAAGGAATTTCTCTATATCGCTATATTTACGTCTAGCTAGCCGCTCACACTCACTTATAGGGCACCAATATTTTATTAGATCTCTACTAAATCCCATAACACAGAAATCTTCCTTGGACGGTGTAGGTACTATTAGTAGCTCTACGTTCAGTCTCTCCAATATCTTCTTTGCTATTCCCAATGCATGTTCTACCTCGCGTTTTGTTCTCAGAAATATAGCCCCCCTATCCCCAAGCATAGCTCTATAGATAAGATACGCTATGGCCACACTTGTCTTACCAGAGCCCGCAGGGGCCCGAATAAGAACAAGATTTTTCGGACTGCTAAAACCCCTGGCTATATCCATGGCGGAGCTTATTTTCCATGGCAGCAAATCTAAAAACATTATGTTATCACTACACCAACTTCTTCTATAAGCCCTTTCTCCGGGGCTCTTCTTCGATACAGATAGACTAATATTGGAGGCACTAATACTAACATCCAAAAGATATATCTCAGAGTTTCTTTACTTACATCATTTTCGTTACCTCCGACCCTAAGTCTGGCAGTAATCGTTGAATTTTTGTAAATTATAACTGATAACGCTGGTAGTTGTGGTGGGATTACTATTTCTATCCGATTCTCTGCCATGAGGTAGCCCTCAAGCGATGTGTTTTTGTCCGTATAGAGCTCCACAGATATGTTATTTATTGTGATTTTGACTCTTATAGAGGCATTTGCGTAGATAAGGATACTGAATGTTACGGAGCCTACTAATTCTGAGCTGAATTCTGCGGAGGCATTATAGCCTCTAAGTGTATTTTCTATTAAAATATCTGAGAATCCTAAGTCCTCAAACGTCCATCTAATCGTAGGGATATATATACCCTGAGAGGCTAAAAGTATCATAATAAATATAAGTATTATTATCTTAGACTCCATATCAGCTACCTAATAGCATCTCTGATTGTTTCAGCTGCTTCTTCTGGAGTCCTAGGAAGCGTACTTATCCGAGATAAAAACCTAATTACATCTTCTACATTAGCACTTCTCGTAATCTCGACAACAATAAGGCCTTCTAAACCTCTCTCACCACCTCTTAGCTCCTTAAAAATAATCCTACTACCATCTAACTGAAATTCACTTAGACTTTCAGCTAGAAGAAAAATTCTGTTCTGTGTCTCTGGATCAGAGTTAAGTTTCTCCATAAGTTTTGTTTTCGCTGTTGTGAAGAGAAATCTTGGGCCAACTTCGCTAATGATCTTAAAGAATGATACACTAAGGATCCCCATTCTTCCTAACCCCTCTAATATCTCTTCGGATAGGGGGATCAACTGAAAGTTTGGCTCAAATCTTCTTTCTCTTATCCCATCGACCAAGAGCCTTAGAGCATCTTTTCTGGCAACAACTATTTTACCAAATATCTTAGCCAACCCTAACTGACTGAGCAAAAGTGCTTGTTCTCTCCCAATAGCCTCTATGTCGAGAGACCAATTATCTATGAGAAGAAGCAGTGCTTCTATATTTAGCTCTGTTGGGGATCCTTCCTGAGGACTACTGATTCTCATATTCTCAGCTATTGCTCTCATCCTCCTAATTATCGGGCTCTCTCTTCTCCTCTTCAGATAGCGATAGACTATATCGAAGATATAGGCTAATAATAATCCTATTAGCAAACCGGTGATCGCTTCCAGTATCATCTAACTCACCGAATTCCTAGTACCAGCCCTTCCAGAATCTTTTTCTTAGCTCACTTATGTAGTTTCTCATAGCATTATCGCAGAGTTTAGTTATTGTTTCTATTTTCTCCTCGAAGTTTACTAAGCAGAAGATAACTCTTTCGTCATCCCGCTTTTTGCTGAGGACAAAAATCTTTTCGTTCTCAAAGATCCCAACAAACGCTTTTACGTAGCCATATTTTTCTAGTGCTAATACGAGCTCATGGATCCTATTGAAAATTTCTGAGTGAGGCTTAGCTCCACTTATAGCTATTGGGAATGGGTGTCCATCAAAAATCATCGCCACTTGAGATCTCGACTGCTCCCTCAGCGTATCAACTATGTCCTCTAATCCTATTCCTCTGGCACCATGGAGAATTCTGAGGAGGAGACTCATGCTTATAGGATCAAAAATACTTGTCTCAACACATACGACCCCATATTTTCCAATGTCATTTGCATCGAATATCATCTTGCTCAGTTCGCCGCATGTGACGGCATTTGTTAAGTCCTGTTTATGTGCTACTAAGATTACTTGTACATTCTTTCTGGCATATTTATCAATCATATTACGTACAAACTTCCAGTATCTTCTAACTTCATCAAATCTATTTCTATCGGCAGAATCCACTATTATAGCTACTTTACTTACAAATGGAAAAAGCCTTTCATAAAGAGTCTCAGCATACCTCAGCTTTTCCTGCCCTGGGAAAACATCGATTCTGAATTTTCTTCGTAGATATGTCTCAACACTATTACTTATCTTCGTGTTTAATGCCTTGTTTATGCTTAGGCTTTCAAGATAAACTTTTATGGACGACTTCCCAGCACGGTCAAGACCAACAAATGCTATGGTCATCCCGCAAACCTCCATGCATATTAAATTTTTTCTGTTTCATAAAGATATAAGATAGAGCACAGACTATGGGTGCCTATAAATGTGTAAAAAATCGGCTATAGTACAAATCATTTTGATTCTAGCAATAACATCATTACAAGCCGTAATACCTCAGAACTTTACATCCAGAGACACATCTAGAAATATTAGTATAGACCATCTAAACAGCGCTTATGGTACCCAAGAGGGGCTCCATATCAAGGATCTAGATTCTTTGCCAGAAGCCAGAGAGCAAAGCAGTATACCAATAGTACAAAGCGAAACACTCAGGTTGCGACCCCTCGGCGAGATCGTTGATGCATTCTTTGTTGATGGAAAAATTGTTATTCAAGGAGAGGACTATGTCTATGTAAATGGAACAGGCAGAATCTTCTGGGCTAATGAAACAATAGTATCCATCGACTATAGTGATATTGATGGGGATTCGAAGTCGGAGTATGCCGTGCTTGGCGAGACTAACCTATTTCTCCTAGATGATGATCTTTATCCGATGTGGAGTTCTGAGCAAAGCAAAAATTTTGATAGGGTTCTAATAGCCAAGCTTAGCGACTTAGGGCGAATAATTGTCCTATGGGGATTCAACTCATCTTTTATTGCTTACTATTCTCTAAACGGAACATTGCTCAATGAGACTTCAATTCTGCATCTAAGTTCGCCAACAAGAATTCTTGATTTGGGATATACTGGTAGTTATCTTGTCGGCCTTATCCCATACATCTCTCCTGATAATAAGTTTTTGGGTAATAAACTTGTAAAGTGGACTTACTACGATCCAAACAGTGTCGAGATTCTTGATCCCCCATGCTCCCCAATCATAAATGTCGATGAGTATATCTATGTTCTTCAATACTATACTGGGATTGGCTGTTTTCTCCACAGGATTTATAATGGGTCTGTCATTAAGAATATAAGCATACCTAGCAGTACTGATTGGAGAACACTTATAGAGAATGCTAGGTACTTTGGCTATATGGATGTTGATGAGGATAATAGTTTTGAGTTCTTAGCGTATAATGAGACACATGTTCTGACTATCGACACATCTAACAACACGTCAAACGTGGTGCAGACCTACATGGTTGGCATTTCTATTGATCAGGGGGTACTTTACTCTGAAGGAGTGGCTACACTTATTGAGAATGAGCTCAGAATATTTGATATGACTCTAACTATGCGAGGAAGCATTATGGTTGCTGAAGAATCTATGCTTGTCGAGGGTTTGGAAGACATGTTAACTATTTCCAGCAGAGGAGATTGCATCTATGTTGAGGGCTCAGATCTATCGGTAGCTAGGCCCTATATAAATGGTGGGTGGAGCTATACTATCGATAAGAACACGCTGGTTATTTACAATGCACATAACGCTGAGATTTTTTGGGTCGATGGTTCGACCACATATAGGACTACTGAAACAATAATCTCTGCCGTAGCTATGACAAACTCAGCACTACTAATCTCCGATAGAAACGCAATATTTATTCGTAGAGATGGAAGCATAATTTCTATCAACATCAACATATCAAGTTCTCTTATGGGTGACTATGGGGGAGGAAAGCTCTTTGTAGTAATGAGTAACGGAACCTTAATTATGTATGATATAGCAGCCGGGGTGCTAGATAGATGGTATCCTCCTCCAGGCTACAAACCCATATCAATCTATTGCCATGGCAGTAACTGGATATATTCCCTGCTTAGGAATACTAGTAGCTACGCCGAACTAGGCATATATTCTTATGATGGGATTATAAGGACTATCCGCGTCAGCCTCAATAATATAAATCTTATCAGGGCTATGGTTGTTGTAGGAGACAAAGACTTAGATGGCTCACCTGAGATTGCATACTCACTTTTAGTTCAAAACAAAACTCTTCACTGCAATTATACGTGGGGAATCTTTGAGAACGATGTCTCGGTCTGGGAGGCCCCTCCTACACTTATCAGGATGCCATCACCACAAGTTTTCACGGTATTTTCGTCAGCTGGTGGCTATGTGTTCGTGAACAACACTAGAATTCTTAGAGTACTTACGGATGGGCATTCCGATGAATTCTCATTCAATAATTATGTCGTTGGTGGATGCGAAGCAGGTGTTCTAACAAATGGTAAAGGGCTCATATTCACAAGTAGAGGGAAAACAGTAATAGATCTCGATGAGTATCGTGCTGGGGTTGGAAGATATGGCCTCTACTCCTGGCTCTTGTATATCAATGGAAGCTACTACCTCAAGAACCTCTCAGTCGTCATCGACTTTGCCCCGCCCAGGATAAGTATTCTGTCTCCAGCTACTGGTGAAATATTGGATAGTATTCCAATCATCGTGTCCTGGCGAATATCTGATGATTTAGAGCTACAAAGCGCTGAGCTATACATAGATGATGCTTTTGTTGGAAATATAGGTAGTGAGGGAGAAGTAGCTATAAGTAATATAACCGAGGGAAACCATACAATAACTATCAGAGCTCAGGACAATGCTAATAGAATAAGCGAAAATAGGACCTGGTTTGTTATTGATTTACCATTACTTCTAGAGGCCCAAGCTCCGAATAACACTTGGCTAAGCACACCAACGATAAATATTAGCCTACATGTATATGGCTACGCCGATAACATATCCCTGCTTAGAAATGACACTCTGATATTGGCAAGTTTGAAGCCGAATACTACGACTACGGTTGAGCTTTTAGTCGGAATAAACATCCTACGTATTGAGGCTACTGGCTACGGAGATTTTGTTTCCTTATCGATCGTTATTGGATACGATCCTTATCCTCCCACTATAAGGCTAATCTCCCCACAAAATAATAGCGTAATAGAGACCGAAGAGGAAAGAGTAAAAGTTAACATATCACTCAAAATTGAGGATCTCTCAGGAGTATCGAGAGTTGTTCTGATCTACGGAAACCTAACAGCTGAGATAACCACATACACTACGTTAGATATTCCCATAGGTGACTACTACTTTGTTATTGGAGCCTATGACGCAGCAGGAAACTACGCATCCATAATACTACATATTACAATTAAGTCAAAGAAGACAGTTGGCGGAGAAATTTTGGGAGACACATATGTCTTTGTCGGAGCTATGATTCTTGGGATTGCTATCGGGACAATTATTATAAGAAGAAGGCGGAGACAATGACCATGTATATTAATCCGAAATCCCTTAGAGACCCACTGAGGAGAGAATATCTAAAAGCATCAAGAAAGTTTGGAGCTAACATTGGAATTCGGATATTGGGAAGTTCCGAGGGATACCTAAGAGCAGTAATAGAAATCGAAGCCTCAGCTGAGCTTATCAGAGCACTGAAAAGCTTGGGCATAGATATCTCTAAGAAGCCTATACCTGCTAGGTTTAGTGCGAGAGTACTAGCTGAAATCGCAGAGAAAAATTTGGAGGAGATACCCATCGGGATTGGGGAGAGGGGAAACATAGTACGAGTCGACGTTTCAAAACCCATAGCAACTAATTGTGATGAGGCTGCTCTTCTTCTCCTAGAAGACCATACTTTATGGGTCGATTTTGTAGGAAACCAGATACCGCTTGAGGCCGGATTTGTCGAGATAGACGGTTTTCCTATACCTAGAAGCGAAACAAAACTATATAATTTGGCGTCTGTGATAGCACGTATATCCAAAAGAAGTGAGGATCAAGTCATAGGAGCTATCAAAGCTCATATAGCGAGAATTATTAGTGATGAGGAAGTCTCCATCTCCCCAATACCTGAAGTCGACGAATTATTCAGATGGAGAGTCCTAGTAGATGAGGGAGCAATTCCGAGAAAAACATATATAGACCTAACAGGTCTTCCAATGACCCTACAGAGGCTCGCACTAAAAATCGCAGCGGCTATGTGGACACACATGCTCATAGTCGCATTACCTTCCCCCTGGAATTGGGTGGCGAAGCTTTTGAAAAGAAAACATGTGGTACTCCTCACAAGAAACCCGCAAAGATTAGATGTACCGACGATAATCACCGAGAATACAATCATCAAAAGAATTCCTCTTGGAGACAAAATAGTGAATATAGAGAGCAGATACGAGCCTCTTTGGAACCTCGCTAAGCTTCTCTTAAAAACGTATTGAGAAATACAATATTGAACATCAGCGATATTATAGAATACTCTTAGCTACGATGTATATATCTCAAACATGGAAGAGAAGTTAATGATTTTTCCTTGAAAACTACTAGGTGATAAAGCATGACCGGGCACCTCATAAGGGTCCGCATTAGGGACTCCCTTCCCAAACTTTTTAGAGATCTTATACCACAGTTTGGTAATATATGCTAACATGCTTGGCGAGAACGGTAAAAGAGTAGGGATCATTGCGGGTGAGAAATGGTTTTTAGGATTGGGTCTTATGCTGCAATACTTATATTTACCCAAGAGGTTTCAGCCCTCATCTGTTGCCCAGAAGCTTTCTCGCCCAAGAACACTTTCAATTCGCTTTCTGGCACCATCCACAGTTTCCCTATTCTTATAGCACTAAGCTTGCTGCTCCTAATGAATTTTCTAACAGTTACCGTCGATATATTCAGAATCCTCACAACCTCCGAAACCTTGTATAACCTCTCCATAGCTCTCATCTATTAATAATACTGGTTTCCTCGCTTATCATCACTTTCCTTATCTTCCGCTTTACAGCTTCCACTTCGCTTCTTGCTTCCAGAAAAATCGCCACGATCCTATCTAGATGGTACTTCGCCTCCTCTATCCTCCACGCTTTCTCTTTTAGCACTCGCATCAAAAGTTGTTTCCAGGTCAAACCAAGCTCCCTCTTTCTTCTCCTAAGCAGCTCGTATTCCTCGTCGCTTAGAGATATATTTATGTTGGGTATTCTCGGACACCATTTTCTACTTTTCTCTACTTTATTACACTAAATTCTATTTAAATTTTTTGGTGTATATTCTTGGTGTATGGTGTGGATCGGACAATAAAAGTTTCTGAGGAGACATATAGCGTGCTGAAGAGCCTCAAAGAAAAGCTAGAACTTCGGAGTTTCGACGCAGTAATAAGAATACTGATAAGAGCAGTAACAGAAAAGGAAAACAAAATAGTAGAAATATCCAAAGAAATCCTGAAAGAAATAATAGAACAACAACAGAAAAAAGAAAAAGAGAAAGAATTATAATTCTTATTCTTGAACCTCAGAAGGTACCTTCTTTTTTGAGTTGTTCTAGGATTTGTTTTGCAATTTTTGCCCCTTCCAATGTTATTCCATATGTGATTCCACCGTTGGCTCTTCTTCCGTGATGCTCCCAGACTAGCCCTTTAGCTACCAACTTTCTCAGTATTTTTCTTGTGTTTGTTCTTGCCCGAAAGTTCTTGGGGATTCTCTTATTGACTGTTTGTACTCCCACATTAGCTTTGGTACTTCCCTTGCAGGCAAGGTAGAGAGCAACTAACACTATTTTTTCTTGAAGCCTAAGCTTCATCACTGCTCCCCTTGATATCCATAATTACGGAATTATCCTTTTAAATTTTACGTTTTTGCGGAGTAAATCTTTATAAATAAGGTATCATATTTATGTATAATAGGTGATGCAAATGGGCAGAAAAAGGTTTGATGAAGTACTAAACGCTGTTTTAGAGGCTCTAGAGACTTTCAAAGACGAGAATTTCACTATAACGCAACTAGCTAGAGAGGCAAACATAAAGTTTGAGACCGCAAAGAAAGTCCTAGAATTCATCGAGAAGATAACCAATAGCGGCATGCTACACCGAGTGAACGACAATCCCCGGATATATCGGTGGGTACCACACCTAGATGTCTTCGATGTAATAGTAACGAAAGCATTTAGAATCCTGCTGGACAGAGAAAGACTAAGCGTCGATGACATCAAACGATTCCTCGGCCTAGACGAAAGAACAGCATACAGAATACTGGAAACCCTAGTCAACGAGGAACTAGCAAGATGGATCGACGAGGACGCGGTAGGTCTCCTACCCCTAAAACACTATCTCAAACTAAAAATAGAAAAAACAATACCCATAGCCTAAACAATTTTTCTTCGTAAAAAACGTTCTTTTTCTCTCAACCACAGCAAGAACAAAAAGAAAAAGAGGAAAAACTATAGTTCTTCTAGGTTCTCCTTCGAAACTATGATGCCGTTTCCGTTTCTCCTCTCCAAAGTGATCATGTTTTCGTTCTCCATGCTGAAGCTCAGTGATTCATTGAAAGCGTATCCTTTGCCTCTCCTGTAGTAGTACGCTATAGCAATACCAGCGATCGCCAAGGAGTGTATACTCGATATTATTACTTATGCTGGTGGTATGGGTCTTATAGATGTTTCCTGGGGGTGCACATCCTAAGTATGCCAGGGGGGTTATCCAATTTCTTGTGAATAAGAGCTACAAAATAGCGGTGGAGCTTGAAATAGACAACTTCTCAATAGAAAAGCTTCCAGCGGATATCAGAGAAAAGCTTGGTTGGTCGCATCAATAAGGATTACTATAAGGTTGATGGTAGGCTTGAAGAGCTAGGCTATGGGATAGCACTATATTAGGTAGATTATCGCGAGAGCTGATACTATGGAGAGATAGTGTAGCACTATTGTTATTAGGCTTGCTACTCTAATCGATATTCTGGCAACCACGCTTATGGCTGATATTAGGAAGAGTATGGCAAAGAATTGCAGTACTGCCAGCAGTATTATTCTTAGGATGAAGTTAGTAAGAATTCTTGAGATTAAGGGATATAGGTTTATTAGTGTGAGGGAAGGTGTGCTTTTTAGAAGCATGTTTCTCGCATCTGCCCTTCTTCCCGCACCAAGTCTAATTAAAATGCATGATACAAGACTTGAGCCAAGCCAGTTTATTACTGGGAATACTATTGGCGGCATATGGATATGTCCATAGTCTGGTATTACCGTTATAAGTATGGGGATAGCATTACTTCCCCACCATAGAAGAGTTGACAGGAGGAAAATCGCCACAGTCAGAACAGCAATTCTGCCCTCGATAAGCTCAAATGCCCATCGGGGTGTGAGGATTCTATGTATAGATCTCTCGGAGGGCTCAATGAATATTGAGGTGAGAATTTCGTATGCTCTTTCACCTTTCTCCGTCAATACATAGCGTTTATCGCTATCCTGTGTTATCAAATCCCCTAATAGTCGAAGATGATGATATAGAACTCCCGCTTTTGGCTCCAGCTTCGCGAGTTCTTTATAGCTCACGGCACCCCTAGACGCTATCAATCGAAGAATTTTTCTCCGCAGAGGGTGGCTTAGAACTTTGAATATTTCTATCTCTTGGTCTTCACTCAAAATCTTCGCACCCAATTTCACAATATTTTGGTCTATAGATAAAAAAAGAAAAAATTGAAGATCAGCTTTTTCTGTTTTTCCTTATCCAAATATAGGCTACGACAATTATGCCTACAATAGCCGCTATTCCCACGTATATCGCATAGTTAGATGGCGCCTGTCCAATGTATATGCTTTTCGACAATAAGGATACTTCGTCATAGGGGGCTTCACTTCTCAGATTGTTATCGCCAGTTCCAGCAGATTTCACCCCAAAGCCCCCTGGGGGCTGAGGCATAGGCACTGTTTCACCTACCTGTGATATTACAAATTCTGTTGTGCCCTGGAAATTCGAGATGATCTGTTGAATCATTGCCGATACCATTTGGGACCACTCCCTAAACTCGTTTCCAACACTTCCCGCTATTCTCTCCTCATCGAGATCTACATCCAAAATTATGTCCGAGAACTCAATGTAGAATTCCTCAACAACATATTCCACATCGATGTTAAGTTCTACAGTGTCGTCTGGTGAGGCATCTGGCCTTATGGGTAGCGCTATGTTCTTAATACCCTCAGAAATCCATTCCACAGTTGTGTTTATTGGCTCTGTTAATGCTGAGCCACTCGCATATACATATCCGATGATCTTCGTCTTAGCCACTAAGGTAACGTTGAATTTTATATTTACTGAAATTCCCGAATCAACACTTAGTGATTTTGTAATGTTGATATTTGCTGGGCTTGTCATAGCTATGTCCATATATAGATCTAAGGACATCGAGCCGCTATGCGCTATTTGGCCCTCATAGGTTTCGTTTACTTCGCCTATAGGCGTGAACATATTCATTTGGAACTGTGTGTAGTAGTGATTTTCTAGGGCTAGCACCATATCCACTAGCATTTTTAGTGGCTGTGTGAAGTTTATGCTTGATGTATCGACGTCAAAGTTTAGGGACACATTGAGTTCATGGTCGCCAGACGTGTAGAAGAATATGTAGCCGGGCAAGGATTCGACGGCGATTCCAATACTAATATTTTCACCTGGGGTTATCGTATCTGGGTACATAACAGTCAGATTTATTGGTAGACTAACACCACAGTTTATATCGAAATTCCAGTTGTTATAGATGTATATGTCTCCGCTGAATCCGGCTTCTGGGCTGTTCACATTTATCGAGTATTCAACAGTATTGTTGCTGGTCGCATATGTTATCCACCCAAGATCCCTTGTGGATGTGACTTTACCTCCTTCCTGAGCTATGATACCTATATTTGTACCTGCTAGCAATAATACTGCTACAAAAAATATGGTTATTATTATTCTGTGATTACGCATCCATCAACACCTAAGATACTTTCTAATAATCCAAAGACACTATCCCAGCCTATAAATAATAGGCTTCTAGTGCCCTATAGTAGTGGTGTTATAGATTCCTATAGTTCCAATGCATAAAATGGAAATCCGTGAGTATATCCCATTGTATCTACTTTTCCGTTGGCTTTACATAGAATCTTCAAACATGCTAAATTTGCTAGGGACCATATATTATGCTTATACAGTATGTATTCTGTTTATTGTTCTGTTATTTGAGAAAAAGATAATTCCACGTATAGCGGGAAGCACTAAGGAAAACATAAGCAGAATCATCGCTAGAATAAGTCTTTTCCCATATGAATCCTCACGCCTACCAGACAAGCCTCAATGTATACGTCCAGGGACACATATTCAACGTCCAACTCTCCCCAGACAAAAACACTAAGCGTCAAGACCAAGACTTAATAGAAATAACATATTGCTGAGAGAGTGTGTCTGAGGACGCACATTGTGCATCCCTGGACGTATACATTGAGGCTTGTCTGGTAGGCGTGAGGATTCATATGGGAAAAGACTTATTCTAGCGATGATTCTGCTTATGTTTTCCTTAGTGCTTCTCGCTATGCCCAAAATGACACTACATAGGAGAGCTGGATGCTGTGGAACACCAAATGATTAGTCCGACGATTCGCTAATTGCGATGAAATTTTAGGCCATGTATTTTTGACTATTTTCAATTTGGTACATCTAAATAACTTAGCTATAGTGATAAGTTTATGTCTAACATATCAAAAAAGTGGTTGATATGTGGTGACAATTCGATCCGATATTTACAGGATTCTTAGGACCCACGGTATTTGATTCTGTCTAATGCTTTTTAAAGCGGAAATTCTTATAATGAGTGGTGATAGCCATATGGAAGGAACCTTAGAAGAGACCAAACTAAAAAGAGCATTAGGCTTAGGATACACAACACTATTCGGTGTTGGCTTAATTCTAGGAGCAGGAATCTATGTTCTGATAGGAAGAGCAGCCGACTTCGCTGGAGATGCTGTTTGGTTATCAGTACTATTCGCAACATTCATAGCTGTCCTAACGGGACTTTCATACGCCGAATTCTCATCTCTCTTTCCAACAGCCGCTAGCACACATACATATATTCAGGAAACATATCCCTCTCTTAGGTGGTTAGCATTCATAAGTGGATGGCTGATAGCATTCGAGGGAATAGCTGGGGCAGTAACGGCAGCCGTTGGATTCGGAAGATATTTTGTAGAGATTGTCGGATGGCCACTTTTTTGGGCTCCGACAGTAGCCCTAATATTGATACTCATACTCACGATCATAAACTATTGGGGAATCGAAGAATCAGCAAAATTAATTGTTATATTCACGGCAATAGAGGCATTCGGACTACTACTGGTAAGCTTTCTGGGATTCTTCTTCACACAACGAACACCTGAATACCTATCAATTCCCAGTAGTAGCGTAAGTCCAATTCTACTGTTGCTTCAGGGAGCCGCTGTGTTCTATTTTGCATTCACAGGCTTCGAACTACAACCAACCTTGGCAGAAGAGGCCAAGGAGCCAAGACGGACAATCCCTCGCGCAATAATCTTGGCACTGTTGGTATGCTCATTCCTATATCTCTTAGTAGCATTATCCGTTGTTAGGCTACTTCCTCCAGAGGCTCTCGCCGCAAGCGGAGCGCCTCTTGCTGATGCTGCTGGAACCGTGTGGGGAGGAGCATACATGTTGCTTGCTGTGATAGCCTTATTCTCAACATCAAACACCGTTCTTGGATTCTTAGTTTCTGGCTCTCGTCTAATCTATGGTTTAGCTGAGGAAGGATTCCTCCCTAAGAAAGTCAAGGCTGTTGATGAGAGGCGTAAAACACCACATGTAGCGATAATAATCGCTACTGCGATTGCGATTCTGCTATTAGCTATAACAAAATACGTACCAGAGCTCACGGGATGGGAGGTAATCGCTATTGCTGGTAAGGAATACAAATTGATAGATCTACTATCCAAAACCGCGAGTCTCGCATGTCTTCTAGTTTTCGTCCTAATAAATATATCGGTAATATGGTTCAGATACAGGAAACCCGAACTAGAGAGACCTTTCAAGATCCCCTCCCTCATATTGCCTCTAATCGGGGCTATTCTAACAACAATATTCATTATTACTAGCTTCCTAGATTGGATTGTATGGTTAAACACATTAGTCGTCGTGGGTATCGGTTTTGCTCTCTATTACTATGGCGCTAAGTCTTCCTAATTTTTCCTTGTCTAAGTATAAATTTGATTCCCCCATTTTTTGTTGAGAGGCTTTTTTGTATTACGAGGTCTTACGAATCGACTGTATGCAAATAACCCTGTTAGATGCCTAAAAATATATGTTCTATGGACCTCGGAAATCAACATCATAAATTTCAAATGCGAAAAATTTGTACTATAAGTAGTACAATTTGATGACGATAATGTACTATGAGCAGTACAATTATTAACATTGATGGAGTGCTTAAGAGAGTTTTAATTGAATCTCAAGACCTACTAGCTAGTACTATGATATTGACTAGGTAGGTAGTATGAAGTCTTGGGCAAGGAGGGTTTGGGAGATACTTAGGAGGAACATAGACGTGCCTAAAGGACATTTTGTAGTAGACTTCACAGACAACCCTTTCGGTCTGCTTGTGGCGATAATTCTGAGTCAGAATACATCTGATAGAAACTCCATAAAAGCTTTGCTTAATCTCAAGGAGAAGATCGGTTTGGATCCCATCAAAATATGTGGGGCTAGAATCGAGGATATTGAGCAAGCTATCTATTCTGCAGGGTTGTACAGGCAAAAAGCGAGAGCAATCAAAAACCTAGCAAGAAAAGTTGTGGAGGGGCTGGATCTTAAAAATATTCTCAAACTTGAAACAATGAAAGCAAGAAAGATACTATTAAGCTTAGAAGGTGTTGGAAAGAAAACAGTGGATGTATTCCTAGCACTCCACGGAAAAAGGATAATGGGTGTGGATGTTCATGCGAGGAGAATAGCGCTGAGATGGGGGATCGCGAAAAAGGATTCCTACGATGATATCCAAAAGGCTTACGTAGAGCTCTTTGACTTCGTAGAAAACTATGATTACCTACATAGACTCCTAATAATGTTGGGAAGAAAATATTGTCGAGCAAAAAATCCGCGTTGTGGTGAATGTCCACTTCGGCAAATATGCCCCAAGAAACTTAAGGAAAAAACTTCTGCTGGTAAAACAAAAAACAATAGATCTCGGTAATACTATGGGAAGCTGGAGAACTAACATTATCGAGGCAACCCGTTGTGTCTTCCTAATGTTTTAGGATCATTGAGGCAGCGTAAGGAAGTACTGCAATGCTTGGGGAGGTACCAACTATTTCATAAGCCTTGGTTAATGCTTCCTTCAGGTTGCATGCACTTTCCAAGAATCCTTTTGATAGCAATTCTTTGGGTAACTTAGACACGAGAATTATCCTAGCCTTGCGTGCTACCTTGGCTATGGCATAAGCCTTGTGATAGCCCAACTCGAAGTTTTCGCGGACATACTCAATTATCTCGTCTAGAGTCCTTTTGGAGAACAGTAACTCCTCAGTAGTCTTATTACCAACCCCCTCTATACATTCCGCCGTTAGAATAATGACTCCTCCAGGTTTAACAGCCATTGCTGCAGTGTCGAGAGCTTTTTGAGCTTGATATAGGTTAATGTCTTTTGGGAAACCCCTGGAGAAGCGATGACTATGTCATAAGTTTTCTCTAATTTAACTCCGTATATTGAGTCGAAAATTTTAACACCCTCTCTATGAGCCTTGATGAAGTGGCCTGCAACACTACCAACAATGTTTTTTCGATCATCTAAGACTACATTGACTATAAACTCTAATCCCACCATAGAAGCCACTTCTTCTAAATCCTCTCTCACGGGATTACCAGTTAGTCTTCCTGTTTCCGCTCCTGGTTTCAGCATAAGCTTATGATTTGCTTTAATACTTTCATAACCCGCCACACCAGGTAACACACTTTTTCCTCCCCCGCTGTAACCCGCAAAATAATGTGCGTCTATATTTGCAATTCCGATTCTAATATCGCTCTCGTATGCATAAGTATTGATATGTACTGGAGTTCCTCTTCTCGTGTCTCCGACATAAACAAGATGGTATTTGTCCTTAGAATTATGATCCATAACTCTATATCTGTTCACGATGTCTTTTCCCAGTAATTTGATCCACTCTTCACGTGTGTGAGCTCTGTGACTACCTGTTGCGAATAGGATTAGTATATTTTCTTTTGGCACACCAACTTTTTCTAATCTTCGTAAAACATGTGGTAATATCTTATAGGAGGGACAAGGTCTAGTGATATCGCTAACTAAAAATGCGACTTTTGTGCTTGGTGCGACAAGCTCTTCAATCTTAGGTGTCCCAATTGGATTTTCCAACGATCCCTCTATTATCTCTGATTCATTCCCGAGAGCAGGCGGAGTTTTTGGTAGTATAACATCCACATAATCAGGTATCTCAATCCGTATCTCTCCTTTTCCAAACGGAACAGCAATCTCCATAAACAACACCACTACAAAGCGACTCAATACATGTTATCTTGTCTATACATTATGAATATCTCTGTATATATAATTTCAGCTCAAATATATGCTTTTTTATCTATATTTTAGGTGAGTGGGATTTTCACCTTGGGGGTGTGCTCTGTCTATTTGAACGGCATCTTTCAAGACACCACCCCCAATATTGCGAGCGGAAATTCCGTTCACCAAGGTATATTTGTCTGATGTCTATGGTCAGTTAGGAGAATAAAATTCCAGGTTTCGATGAATGGAGGGATAGAAATATGAATCTATCTGAGAATAGGAAAAAGGTATTGAAAGCGTTAATACCGATAGTAGTTGGCTTGATAATATTGGCGATTCCTAGGCCAGCAGGCCTTTCGATGAATGCTTAGTGCTACCTTGCGTTATTTGTTGCTGTAATAGCTGGATTGATCCTAGAGCCACTTCCATCTGCGGCTATAGGTCTTATAGGTGTTACGATAGCGGCAGCGTTTCAGCTTGTGGAGAATACTCCCAAAGATTCGATAAAATGGGCATTATCGGGGTTTAGTAATACCACAATCTGGGTAATATTTGCTGGATATATGTTTGCAGTGGCATTTAAAAAGACGGGGTTGGGTAAAAGAATCGCTTTATATTTGATCAGAGCCTTTGGTAGAAAAACCCTTGGACTTGGGTATGCATCAGCCATGATCAACACTGCTCTTGGACCATTCATACCCTCAAATACCGCAAGAAATGGAGGTGTTATATACCCGATCCTCTCAAATATTCCGCCTATATATGGCTCTGAACCGAGAAAAGCGTCAGCAAGGAGAATCGGTTCTTATCTCATGTGGACGACTTTCGCAGCGGACAGTGGCGTGAGTAGTCTCTTTTTAACTGGTTTAGCACCGAACTTGCTGCTTGTGGCATTGGCCGCCGAAATTGCAGGCATTGAGATTACATGGGTAGAATGGTTTATCTCGGGTCTTCCTGTAGCACTAATTGTTATTCTCCTTGTACCATATCTGGCCTATAAGCTCTATCCTCCAGAGATAAAAGAATCTCCAGAAGTAGTAGAGTTTGCTAAAAAAGAGCTTGAAAAAATGGGCAAGATAACGAGGCAAGAGAAAATACTAGCCGTGTTGATGCTCATTGCATTAATACTGTGGGTTGCAGGCGAGATTTCATCCACAGTACCAGTAATTTTGCATTTGTCTAGGTAAGTTCTATAGACCAGTTACAAGCAAACTAGTGCTGGCGGTGGCTTACTAGAAACGGCACTAAAATGAAGCCCCACACAAGAATAGAAAGACAAAACAGCAATCTTCTCAAGCCACCGAACCACGAATACCACGACAAGCCTGACGGACAAACCATGCGATAAAAACAGCACATATCTCATAATGCCGTCAAAAAGCGAGTATATATTCACAAGGACAAGCTTAAGACCAAAAACAAAGAACCTAAGCGACGCGTAGTGAGCACCGATCCTAGCCCCAATCAGACTTTCAAGCCTAAGCGAGACTTCGATAAGCCCTCTCTTCCTGTAGTTCTCAGCAGATCCGAGAGCCCATTCCTTGAAAATCCCAGCAAGACCACTGTTGCCCCTTGTCCTAAACCCGTCTGGGATGCCGTCCGGAACCTCAAAAAACCGCCAGGCTAATGTAGTTCTTGACGATGCGTCTCACATTATGATCACTGCTGATTTTCCTCTTTTCTTTAGGTCTGGGCACCAACAGTAAGTGAAACTCTGTGTCCCTCAGCCGATACAGATATATCCCGGGCTCATAGTGGTGGCTTAGGGCCCGATGATGTGACATTATTAGCCGGATTACCTTGCTGTTCTTTGGAACAGCACCTAGAACATCGCTACCCTCTAGGCTTATGGCACTATAGACAGACTTCTCAAAGAATCCCGCATCAACAAGGACTCGCTTAACCTCGGTGAGTTTCTTGGCTCCGATCAATGCTTGTCTTACGACGAGCCCCTTATCGATGCTGTTTAGATCTGGCATGTACATGGATATGACCGACACTTTCCCAGCTATTATGGCGGTGTAGAAGCGGTGGCCTTTGTGATATGGTTTCTTCTTCGGGTTTATACTGACAATGCCCTCCGTGTGGACCTTATGCCATGCTGGCTTCTCCTTCTGGTCTATGATCAGTATGTTTCCCAGTAGGCCGTAGCTCTTAGCGATCTCTGTCTGCTTCGTTGGTGCTTGGTTTACGGCCTCTTCAACTTCTTTGATGTTGATCTTCTGGAATGTCCTTGTGATTCTGTGTTGCCAGGATCTTCCGTCGGTAGGGTTTTTTCCCTGTTGGATCTTCATTTCTTCTATGGCGTTTTTTATGCTTGTTCTCAGTCTGGATGTCTGGGCTAGTGTTTCTAGGATTAGTTCCGGCTGGTCCGTATATTTGTGTAGTAGGTTTAGGAGGGGGTCTAGGCTTTCCGCTGCGAGCCTAGCGATCAGAGCAGGTACGATCAGGTCCTTTATCTCTTCGAGCCCGTGCATATATACAAGTATTGTTTGTGGGTATATATCGTATTACAATTCTTGGTGTCTCATCAATACATGCCGGTTAGGTTGAACGAAACGTGTCCAGACAAGTGCAAAATTACTGGCGACGTTCAAAAGCTTGTGGTGAGGGTCTCAAATGTGCTGAGTGAGCTTAAGAGGCAATATGATGCTGTCTCAGAAAGTGTCCGGATAATCCGCTCTATTTGTGAAATCCTAGATAATCCTGAGGGTCTTAGGAGCAGAGATGTCCGAAGACGCCTCCTCGACCATATCAAATCTGTGAGGCCAAAGACATCTCTAGCAAGGAAGGTTCTAAAAGACGTCAACATGTACACCAAGCGCTGGATCGAAAATCTGTTCTATACATATGACGACCCCCGCATATCTAGGACGAACAATGCCATGGAGGCCCTCATTGGGCGCTTTAAGAGGCATATTCGTCGTGTTACTGGGTGGCGTCACAGTAACGACTTTTGTGTTCGTTGGGGGAAGTTCTTGGTGTTTGTCATGTATCTTCGTCCAGGGGCTATACCTGGTCTGTTGGAGCGTCTGGCTTGGGGTTCTGTATCGGGGCGTTATAGGCGGTTCTGTGCTTATTTAGACTCTATTGGGTTGTCGGCATATGGTCGATCGGGTTTAAGAAGCTGCAATTATAGCCAGTACTTAAAAATTGACATGTATTTTAAAATAGTCCAGCAGTAGTAACACTACTCCTATTAGTTATGGCGTTAATCTTCTTCTTTACAAATTAATTCCAAAAATTCCCATTATTAAACTAATACCTCATCATCGCTAGGAGCTTTGCCCACTGGAGCCTTTTCTAGGATAAAAATACACGCTTCTGTTTTTTAGTTTCTTGGTGCTTAAGTAAGCTCAAAGGTGCATAATAAAATATGCTGACAGAAAAATAGGCGAGAAAAAAGTAAATTTGTGTTTTTGATATCCGTACTAGCTAGAAATTACCAACCAAAAAAAGTTATAAGAGCGTTTCGTTTTTTCTTAGAGATCATCTGTTGAGATAGATTAGAATATTTCTAGGCCAGAACTTTTCTAGCTAGGTCTTGTTCATTTAGATATAGGGCCCATTAATTGGTGATCTTGATATATAGTGTGTAATACGCTACATCAACGCTTTAAAATGAAGAATACTACTAGATAATAGTATTAGCATCATTGAATGTATAGGTGGGTATTATGCAAAAGTTCAAGTCAGTGATCTTGCCCCTAGTTTTTTCCGTACTTATTGCTCTGGCTGCTACTCAGCCAGTAGTAAGCCCAGCCAAGATTATGAGCACTAGTAACACACCAGTAGCTATGTTTGAAACAAAATCTGCTCAAGAAACTGCTGAATTATGGGTTGACGTGGAATTAGGCGATTATGGTACTAACAATTACTACTTCACAGGTTTCTGGGGCAAAACTTATCGTGTAGGGCAAATATTTTGGCGCTGGTCAATCGATGTTATCCCAGAAGACATCCCAGATTTTGATTTATTTGCTGTATATGTATACGTCGACTTCGTCCCAGGAGAGGCCCTCGAAGATAATGGTGATATTTGGGTATCGGGAGATGTAACAATAAATCTCCTAAACGATTATTAACAACTAGCTGATTACCTGCCCTTGGTGACCGCCGGAACCGCGACCTGGGGAACGCAAGCTTCATTTGGCGTTTCTGCTAACGGCTTCACGGCATTCTTTAGTACGTCGGAAAGTTACTCGGTTAGTGGAGCACCGATAACACAAGTATCTAGGGATCACGATCCCGGTGGTTTTATTAAATGGCACATGGTGGCTAACACCAGTCCCGTTAAGAATAGTGGCTATGCATACTACCTAACTATCTTGGTTATAACAAAGCCTCACGAGTATACCCCCTGGGGAAATATAGAATTAGAGATAATCGTGCATAGTAAATGGCATCATGGTTGGTGGGACTACCCAGAGTACACCACAAAGATAGCTGATGTTTTCTCTGATACAAGTATTGCATATGAAAATGAGGACGGGGGAGGTGGTGGTTGCCCCTATGTCTCGGTCTGGAATGGAACTCAGTTCGTAACAGACAATAATATCTTGCCAAAATCGATATATTCGCAAAATAGAGTAGTGATAGATCGATATGTTCTTCAGAACTCTCCTGCAATAATAGCCAACAACAACACATACGGCTTAAGACTTTTTGAATCGAACAAAAACACATCGTTCTTCGATAGAGTAAAGCTGTTCGCGGTTGATCATAGACCTAGCATAAATGTTGCGTTAGACCAGTATGGTCGTATACGGACATATAGAGCACCCACACCACCTAAGGAGGCTATAGACAGTAATGGGAACTCTGTGCTCTCAGAGATACGTGATTGGGACGACGGAAAGTATGTTGAGGGTAATGCTGGATATTGGGTAGTTCTTAACTTCGGTAAAGTTCACAATCGAGGACCAAAATTGGTTCTACGAGCAGATTATCTATTAGTCAAGTTTTCTATAAAGGTTAGTATACTGATCGACGGTAAATGGGTCTGGATCGCCGACATTCACCCACGTCACTACTGGTCCGTAGATATAGTAGATCTAAGCGAATTAATGCCATTCGTTAGAGGTGAACTCCTAATTAGACTTTACTTTACTGGATGTCATAAAATTGATTTTGTAGGATTAGAAGCAAAGTCCGATGCGGAAGTCGTTGTACACGAATTACCATTAGTTCTAGCGAAGGAATACACCATTGACAAACAATTCACTAAGACCGTGACGTTATTACTACTGGAACAAGATGACATATTCGTAAAGATGGATTCAAACCAAGCAATATTGCTGTGGTTCCTTAATGTCCCCAAACGATACGGCTTAACAAGAACATTTATCTTCGAGGTAGTCGGCTATTATACATATATTTTATAATATTTTTTTGAACAAACTTTATATTGGTGATGTTTAGATGAAAACAAAGGTATACGTAGTGCTAATTCCTATTCTTTTCTTTGCTATTCTATCACCAAAATCTTTAGTGTCTACTAGCGAAGAAGATCTGGATATCGGACATAGGCAGCTTGAGGTCAGAATTCTTTGGAGATTCAGGGCTAATGACAAGTTACGTTGTTCTCCTGCATTAGCGGATCTCAACAACGATGGAATCATAGATGTTGTGGTGGGAAGCAAGGATAACAATGTGTATGTGCTCTCAGGTAACAATGGTTCTCTCATCTGGAACTACACGGCATTCTCGTGGATCGCGACATCCCCCGTTGTAGGCGACATAAATGGTGATAACAAGCTGGAAGTGATTATCGGCGACGGGAATGGAAGTATCCATGTGCTTAGTGGCTCGGATGGGGAACTCATATGGAGGAGGCATATTGGCTCCCTCATTGCTGCTACGCCAGCTATCGGAGATATTGATGGCGATGGGGATATCGACATCGTAGTCGGAACAGAGGACGGGGTTGTCTACGTGCTTAGTGGTGCTGACGGAAGCACTATATGGAGAAAATTTATTTCACAACCAGTGCCTCCCTTCGTATATTTCACTGGATCACCAATCATAGCAGATGTAAATGCTGACGGCGAAAGTGAGATTATTGTCGGTGTAGGGACAGCCCTAGCCCTAAACTTCTCAGATGCAATCCTAGTATTAAGGGGGGATGACGGCTCGATACTCTGGAGCGGAGGTCGAAGAGTCGATTCCTCATCTTGCGCAACTATATGGGCTATGTGCTCTCCGTCGACTGCTGCGGTAGGGGATCTAAATGGGGATGGTATTTTAGACATTGTTGTTAGTGATGTTTTCGCTCATACCATAGCTTTCGATGGTGCTAATGGTAGGCTACTTTGGTTCTCAGGAACTACGAATCATAGCAAGATGACTCAGGAAGTATCCCCAGTAATAGTTGATATTGATGGGGACGGAAAGCTAGATGTGGTCAGTGTAAGCTACGATCCCGATATAAACCGTAACACGTTGGTGGCGTATAGAGGTGCTGACGGAGAAACTATCTGGTGTGCCCAGTTTTGGGGTCAAATAAGGTGGTCTTCCCCCGCAGTAGTAGATCTTAATAGGGATGGCACTCCAGATGTCATTGTTGGCGACAAATACGGCAAGATATATGCAGTGGACGGTGCTGATGGTAAGACGCTATGGATCTTCTATGCGGGTGACTGTATAGACTCTCCCCCAGTTGTTGGTGATCTTGATAATGATGGTGACTTGGAGATTGTTTTTACATGCTTTGATAATTATACATATGCCTTAGATGTTCCTGGTGCTACATTTCCGAGAAACCGTGTCTATTGGGGCGTCTTCATGGGCAATCCCCACCACACAGGGAATGTTGAGGACATAGATCAGGATGGAGATTGTCTATCTGACTTTTCGGAGTCGCTGTACGGTTCATCGCCTGTAAAATATGATACCGATGACGATGGTTACAGCGACGGTATTGAAGTTTTTTACGGTACGGATCCCGTTGATGCCCTTAACCACCCAGGTAACATAGGCTCGAATATATTTACAATTATTATGGTACTCGTAGCAACATGTTTGGTGGTGCTTATTCTTGTCTTAAAGTATCGAAAGATAATCAAACGTTGAAGAGATCTCGCATATTTATCGGTGGGTATTATCTAAGCCATTATATTTTCTGAATTCTCCATTTTTGGCTTTTGATTCAGTATAGTGTTTTCTGTGAGTTTTCTTTGTGTTGGTGTTGCCTATGAACTCTAGGATCGAGGAAACATATGAGGTTAGTCTTCTAAAGCGCCTTGTGGGCATCAAAAGTGTTACTGGGAATGGTAAAGGATACAAAGAAATTGCCAGTGCGCTGAGGGAGGAGCTTAAAAAACTAGGACTAAAAATAAATATCTATGACGGTGAGACTGAGGCGGGAGATGGTATTCCGCGTCCGTGTATTGTGGCTAGATACGATGTTGGAGCTGAAAAAACGCTTGGGATATTAACTCATTACGATGTTGTTGATGTTGGTGGTGAATGGAAGTACGACCCATTTAATCTCAAAGTGGTCAAGGAGAACGGCGAGATCAGATTATACGGTCGTGGGGCTGCAGATGATAAGGGATGCATCGTCGCCTCAATAGGTGCTGTGAAGGATATTATCGAGAAAGGTATGGAACCCCATTGGAATGTATCTATAATAGTAGTACCAGATGAGGAAATCGGAGGCAGATACGGAGCGGGATACATTGCGAGGAATAGATACGTTAATTTAGACGCATTATTGGTTGCGGACTCTTCCTCTATGGGTCTTGTTATTGGTGCGAGTGGAATAGTCCACGGGGAGATCGTAGTCAAGGGGGTTCAGGGACATGCTGGATATATATTTGGTTCTCAAAACGCTATTCATAGGGCAATAATTTTCCTCCGAGAACTGCTTGGCTTCACGACGGTGCGAAGCCAGAAACTGAGTAGGCTAAGAAACCCGCCAGAGTACCCCATACCTAGGCTCTGGGGGAGATTCTCCATAACAAAAATAAATACTAAGAACAAAGCATACAACATAGTTCCTGGAGAGGTTATTGTTGGCTTTGATATGCGTCTCATACCTGAGGAAGATGTTGATGATGCTCTCGCCGAACTAAAATCCTTCTTTGAAATGACAAAATATAAGACGGGGATCCATGACGTCTCCATGAGAATAATCAGAGCATTTCCAGGTTGGATGACATCAGAGGAACACAAATTTGTGAAACATGCTCATGAAATCCTAAGAGAAATAACAGGTAAAGACCTACCCATAATAGGGATGCTTGGTGGGAATGATGGTGGTTGGTTCAGACATTATGGCATACCAATAATATCCTTCGGAGTATGGGACAATAAGTCGAGGATCCATGGGACAAATGAATCTGCGAGCTTGGCAAGAATACTTGACCTCAAAGAGTTCATAGTTAGGTTAGCTCTCTCAGACATATAAACCGAAAAAGCGTATTATAGCGGATACCCAATGTTTTTCCTACATTGTGAGGAGAGGAACCATGCATGTGGACATACTAATCGTTGATGCAGAGGAATTGATAACTCTGAAGGGGTATTCCGAGAGGCCTAAGATCGGTGCTGAGCTCAGGGATCTAGGCATAATACCTCGTGGCGCAGTCGCTGTGATGAACGGAAAGATAATCGATGTAGGAAAAACTGATGTATTAGTAAAAAAATATGATGCGGACCTACTGATCGACGCGTCGGGAAAGATTGTTCTTCCAGGATTTATAGATCCACATACGCATCTGGTCTTCGCAGGCTCGAGGGAAGAGGAATTAACCCTGAAGCTTGAGGGTGTCCCATATCTAGAGATCCTTAGGAGAGGGGGAGGAATACTAAAAACTGTGAGGCTCACAAGAAATGCGTCGGAAGCAGAGCTTTTCAAAGAGGCTTTCGAAAGATTGAACATAGCGCTCATTCATGGGACAACAACAATCGAAGCTAAGAGTGGATACGGCTTGGATACAAAAAATGAGTTGAAAATACTCCGCGTTAACCGAAAACTCGATGAGGAGCACCCGATAGATGTGGTATCAACTTTTCTCGGAGCCCACGCAATACCGCCAGAGTTCAAGGAGAATCCCGACGAATATGTTGATGTGATAATCAAAGAGATGATACCAAGGGTAGTGAAGGACAAACTAGCTGAGTTCAATGATGTTTTCATAGAAAAAAATGTTTTCTCACCTAAGCAAGGCCGGAGAATACTTATGGCGGGAAAGAAGTATGGTTTGATCCCTAAAGTCCATGCCGATGAATTCACGGATCTAGGTGGTGCAAAGTTAGCTGCTGAGGTAGGAGCAATATCAGCAGACCACCTACTAAACTCATCCGATGAGGGATTGAGAAAGATGGCTGAGAGAGGTGTGGTAGGTGTTCTTCTACCAGCAACATCGATGACTCTGATGAGCATGAAATTTGCTGATGCGAGAAAAATGATAGATTTGGGTGTCCCGGTAGCGTTAGCAACAGATCTGAATCCAAATTGTTGGGTAGAAAATATGCAGCTCGTAATAACACTTGCGGTATACTTTCTGAGAATGACCCCTGCTGAGGCGATATCTGCAGCCACCATAAATGCTGCTCATGCTCTAGGACTTGGAAGGGAAATTGGAAGTATAGAGCCAGGCAAGAAAGCCGATATAATAATAATGAATATTCCAAATCACATGTTTGTCGGCTATAGGTTTGGAAGCAACCTCGTAGAGTATGTAATAAAGAATGGTAGGATCATTGTTGAGGGAGGCGAGATCGTAAAATGATAGACATTGCGATAAGTCCAATGTTCCTAGTAATCGTATCATCATTTCTATCCATGGAGCTCCTCATAAACAGGATGCTTACAAGTTCATACGAGACAGATAGCTTCTACTCCGCATTTAGGAAGGCATCAGCAATAATAATATCGATTGGGTTAAAATGTGCTATGGAAGTTCTTGATATTCTAGCAATAATAGCTGTGTTTCTCTCAGTTTCTTCCCTAATTGTGTTGCTCGCCGTGACGTATTCGATAGAAGAAACCAAGGGAAAAGCACTGTTGGTGGCCTCGATACTCTCCTTTGTGGTGTCATTTGTGAATCTGTTTGTTGGGGCTTCTGTGGGAGTATTAGTCCTCATAATATATCCAAGACTTAGAGGAAGTAGACAATCTGGAGGAAAAACGAAGTTAGGGATCCCTCAGATAGACTTCAGATTCGTTTTTCTACTATGCGCTACCAACATAATATTTATGATAATTCTCGTCTATGGTATTCTGGTGTGAGGAATGAGGAGATCTAAGGCGAAGGTCTTTCTCATAAAAACAGTAACCTTACTTCTCCTCTTTGTTCCCATAACGCAAAGTTTATTCTCAGCGTATATGTACTATACACTTAGCCCGGGCTGGGAGGCCATATGGCTCACTTGGAATGGAGATCCAGCCCGATCGATAGTCATAAATTGGAGGTGGAATATAGCTAGCTATGCATACGTACTATATTGGAATTCAACGTACAGAGGCATAGTGAACATATCTGTGGAAAAATTAAATCATGTGCTTATAAGTGGTCTGAGCCCCAGCACAACGTATCGCTATGTCATAGGTTACTACGAACAAGGAGAAATGGTGAATTGGAGCTCTGTACATACTTTTCATACACCCCCAGCTAGGGGGGCCATAAGAGCGATAATACTCTCGGACACGCATGCTCCTGGATATGGAATGTTCGATAGAGTATTAAGAGCGGTGAGTAGCGAGAGTAGGGAAGATTTCATTGTGCATTGTGGAGATATGGTAGATAGAAGCTTTCCGCAGTTTTGGGCCAGTTTCTTCACGGGTTTTTCTGAGATCCTATCTGAGCTTCCAATAATGCCGAGCATCGGAAACCATGAAATTCACTACGGTGACCCCACATTATTCTATCGGTTCTTTGAACTACCTAACAATGAGAAGTGGTACTTCTATAGGGTTGGCAATGCTTTGTTCATATCTCTCTACGTGGCAGATACGCACAATTTTACATTTCCGAGAGAGGAATATGAGATGCTCATAGAAGCAATGAATCTGGCAAAGGAGAAAAACTTATGGACAATAGTGTATTTCCATGTGCCTCCCATAAGAGTGATGCCGATAGTCCGCTATCCCGAAATAGCGAACAAACTCAGAGAAGTATTTACAACTATAAAGCCAGATCTGATACTGACCGGACATTACCATGTCTATGCTCGGACCGAGTTCCTAGGCTCCAAACTCGTATTGATGGGGGCGTCTGGTGGTTTTCCAAATCAAGTAATCTTCAAGGATATATTTAAGAAATACTCATTCAAACCGGGCTATGGGATCCTAGAAGTTGAGGAGGATAGGCTCTGCTTCAAATATGTAAGTATTGACGGTAAGATCATCGATGAGTTCGAAATATTGAGAACCTAAACTGCTGATAAGCGTAGAATATTTCGAACTAAACTCTTTAATGAGATCTCGCTTAAAACTATTTTCATGAAACTCTTGAAGCTAAGTTTTTCTTTGATATCTTCTGGAAGATCCATATAGTGTTTCCGTGTAGCCTCACCTAGCGCTATCCTAGCCAAACCTATCGCTAGAGGCTTCATGAGCTTTCTCCGTAGTAACGGATCAAAATTCAATAGTATAGATACATAACTCCTATAGTCTTCAGCTGCACGTTTCAGTGTTTCATGGTATATCTTATCAATAGTATCGGATAGAAAGCAATATAGTCTTATTTCGGCTTCAAACTCGGCCAGAATATCCTCTCTGACATATTCTTGAAGAACTTCCTTGAGGGCCGAGATAAGCTCTTCTATTGTTGTTTCTCGAACCTTCATTATGACATATGTTGTTTTCCCACAGTAAACATATAAATAGTCCTTATCTCGCTTTGTGGCTCTAACTATGTAGAGTACTGGGTGCTTATACTCGATATAAACATCATTTTTCCTTATCCCTATCTCCTCTTCAGCCTCCTTTGGAAGTTTTATCGGTACTGGAGATATAAAAGCTATTTTCCTCGGCAAGACAATCTCCTACTCCTTCATCTCTCTTGTCTCATACATCAGAACAGCGAGGACGGTTTTAGCGTCTGATATCTCCCCACGCATAACCATATCTAGGAGCTTTTCATATGGCATTTCAACAATTCTTATCGCCTCATGCTCCTCTAGTTCCTGGCCAACAAATCTTAGTTGTCTAGCCACAAAAATATGTATCTTCTCATTACTATAACCTGGAGTTAAGATAAACGAACCAAGATACTCAAGCTCTTCGGGTATGTATCCAATTTCCTCCCGTAGCTCACGTCTAGCCGCCTCTTCTGCGCTTTCTTCTCCCTCAATTCTCCCAGCAGGGATCTCAAGTAACCACCCACCCACAGCTCCTCTGAATTGTCTCTCCAGGAGCACAGTACTATCATCTTTGAAGGGTAAGATAGCTACACTCTCCCCAAAGTCGATAACTTCGTGGAAAGTTTGGCTTCCCCTTATTTTAAGTAGAAGTTTCTTCAATCTAACTTTTCTTCCCTTGTAGATCCATTCTTCTCCAAGAACTTCAATATCATTGGTCATTCCTCACACCGATAATCTAATTGGAATACTATGGAGCTAGAAAAACATTGATATCAATAATACCAAGTTAAAATATATCTATGCTCAAACCAATACTTATTGAGGCTTCTAGCTAGGCATACATCTCGGAAGGGACAATCCCCACATTTGGGTTTATTCTGTCTACATACTCTCCTACCAAAGCTCCATAGGAAATCATCTAGGGTAAATGGATCGACATTTGATAGCTTCGAAACAAGCTTCCATGCCTTTCTTATCGCCAAACGCAACTCAACATCGAAATCCCTTGGAACCTCAATCTGCTTCTCAATATAGGTATAATCCAGGAACCTGATTATTCCCAATCTAATCGCGAGCCTTGAGAGATGATTATCAACGGCGACTTCAAAATTCTCCTTATCCAAAAACCTAACTAGTTCTCGGCCATCAAGAAACTTAGCCAACAAATATGATTTCTTAGCTACTGGATCCTCATAGGCCCGGAACAGTTTAAGCCTCTCAATGAGCTCTAGGACATTTCTAACATCTAGTAACTCTCTAAATGAGCCATAAAACTCCAAAGTTTTCTCCCCGATATCACGGAGCAAAAATGTCCTTACATGGTAATCCCATATGATCCTTCCATCGAATTCTAGCAGTCTTCTAGAATCATCATAGGTAAGTCTAGAAAGCCTATCAGCAGAGAAGAACTCTGGATCGTCCTTAAAAATAAGCATCCCCAAACGATATAGGAGATCAGCCCCGTGGAAAAACTCACCATTGACGTATCCCTCAAAAGCGCCCAGTGGTGTTCCTGTCCTATGGTCTATCGCAACCATAGCAACGAAATATCCCAACTGAAGCTCCTGGTCAACGCTCCTAGGAGGAAAGAAATGTGGGTCATCATAGGAGTCTCTCTTCAGATCGAGCTCAGCAATAACTTTGGAGACAGAAGAGATATTATTCCTATCAATAAGGAAAATGCTGGGATACCTAGACAAAACAGCATCACCCACATAATATTCTTAGCATCAAAATCTAGGGTTGGCCAATAAGCTTTGTCTTCGACTAAATATGTTCCCTATGAATTCTCCGTATTAGCAATCCTAGCTATTTCCTCAATAGTAGTCACAATAAGCTTAGTAAACCGTGGAGGATTACCTGGTACATATCTAAATACTATTTTTTGCTTCACATGTTTGGGCAGAAAATTATTGATTGCTAATTCTGTTGCGATCGCATATGCCTTAACATTGAGCAAGATATAAATCTTATCGAAATTCTTCTCAATACGCATAAGACCATTAGCAATAGCACGTGCAAGTCTACCAAGCTTTCCCTTAAGCCTATCCATAGAGGGAAACACATCATATCCAAATACACGATGCATCTCTGTCTCAAGAACAACAGCGTCATCCTCTCCCCTAGCAAATACGGGGATACAATCAATAGCCCCTAGGGTTATCTCGACACCTAGTTTCCTACGCCTATTATTGGCAACTCTCCAGAATTGGCCCCGAAAATAGTCTCCCACAGCAGCACCAGAATTGCAAGGTAACAGAAGTAATACTCTTAGTGCCATTGAAAACACCAAGAGATATACCGACTCTGAATAACGACTTTTATCCCTCTACATAACATCTAATCTACCTAGCACCTATAACAATACTATAAATAATAAAATCATCACACATAATATCCGCGGATGAGAAAAATAAAATTTGATACTCCACCTTCGTGGTATGCCTATCTACATAACTATTTAAAAGAAATCATTACCCAAACAGACGGAATTTACTAAACGAGATTCATCATAACGAGGGCTCTGTTTTTTATGGGTCTATTTCTACATCGTTTGTACATAGCTAATTTTTATTAAGATGTTATGGGATTTCCTAAGAATTCGTTGTATGTCGGATTATAGAGCAGACTATTTGAGATGCATAAACATATGTATTGTTTTATAAATGGTCTTTTTTTGATTTACTATTTAGATAAAAATTATTGGTTGGTGATTTTGAATGCGCGTATATCGAGTAAGAGAGCAATATAGTGTATTAAAGATTTTCGATCCATACGCAATAGTAACCCTGTTAGCTCTAAGGGATGCTGGCGGAAAAGCAAATGTTGGCGATATAAATAGGTACAGTTTCAAGTATGGCGCCCCCCAACCAAGAACAACATCAAGAAAGCTACTAGAATTTAAGAAGTATGGTCTCGTAGAGGAAGAAACAATCGACAGAGGCGGGTTCATCACAGAAAAAATATATAAGCTAACCGAGAAAGGCAAGAAACTAGCAGATATCTTCGCCGAGCTCATAGGTGAAGAATAGAAGCCCTTTCTTCAGCAATGTAACCAATATGAGAAAATATTTTATTTTTCTTTTGCTTACTACATTATAATAACTTCCCTTGTAAGTTAACATAATTTTTCTACTTCATAACCAGCATACTTTAAACATCGACAACAGGAATTGAGATCGTAGTGCTCTTATTTAGCTTTCCGACTTCCTAATTCAGGAGCTGGTCTTCCATGAAATCAAAACCTATTGATATTCGCAGAAAAATTAAGTAGTCACTGTTTTCATTTAAAGTCTTATTTGCATTTGCTGGTAGTGGTGATTGGTACATACTATGTTATGTAATAAATGTGGGGAAATATTCGTGATGAACAACTTTATGGTAAAGAACTCCTCAGAAATAAGATCGTTCTGGCAAAGCTTAGAATACACTTCATAATCGTAGAGGAGCCAGATGAACAGCTTGATAAAAATTTTGTTGAGAGCGGAGAGGCTAAAAGCTTTGTGGCCACTAGCATAAAAAATGTCGAGGGGAAGCGCTACAGCGTCTAATAAAACTCAAACAACACCTAGAAATGTGCAATACAATCCATGTAGGTTCATCTCTAAATATCAACAAAAGAATGAACGTATTGAAAACTAAAACAGGAAATCTTAGCTAAAAGCACAGA
>Ga0190367_1000072_pt1 | contig 77270 bp, 88 predicted proteins | sample 4872181011_MG_FD_171838 | JGI IMG/M metagenome (GOLD analysis project Ga0190367, IMG submission 171838) | Hydrothermal vent microbial mat bacterial communities from Southern Trench, Guaymas Basin, Mexico - 4872-18-10-11_MG | ecosystem: Environmental > Aquatic > Marine > Hydrothermal vents >...
GTTCAACTTTAATGCAGTCTGTGGCTAAAGGCATGCCTAGCCTAATAGCCAAGCTTGGAGCTAGCTCCATGCCCATGGAGGTATGCCCGAGTATTACAAGCTTAGGCCTACGCTCCTTAATTAAGCCCGTTAAGGCCTCGACGTAGGCCTCAGAGTTAAAATGTTTTAGGTACTCGTTGCTTAAGTATAGAACCTCATCGGAATACCTGGCCAGCTCATTGGCTAGGTCGTCGACGTTGAAGCCTAGTAAAGCGCATACAGTAGCTGGGATCCCAGGGAACTGAAGTGGTAAGTTTAGTAGCTCGTAGGTTACATCGCGTAGCGAGCCTAGCCTATGCTCAGCTACCACTAAGGCCTCCACTGTCAAGCTAGCAACCCCCTCTCCTTAAGTATCTCGATGATCCTTTGAGCTACCTTATCAGCTGGCCCTTCAAGGAGCTCAGCTCTCCGCTCAACCTTAGGTATGTAGAGACTCATGAGCTTAAGCCACGACCCCTCCTCGCCCAGCTCCTCCCTCTTTAACCCTAGCTCCTCAGCCTTAACCACTCTAAGCGGTTTTTTAGAGGCCCTCCTAATGCCCATTATGGACACGTACCTAGGCTCATTGATGCCAGTCTGTATAGTTAATAGTGTGGGCGTCCTTACCTCAACAACCTCTTCTAACCCCCCTTCAAGCTCACGATGAACCTTAACCCAGCCTCTCTCCAACACCTCTAGCCTTTTAACCAAGGTTACATATGGTATACCTAACATCTCGGCGACGAGCTGCCCAACGAGCGAGTAGGAGTCGTCTGACGCTTGAACTCCGGTTAAGATGAGATCGTAGCTTAACTGTCTAATCGCCTCCTTTAACACCTTAGCTATCACGTAGGCGTCAGCCCCTTCAACAGCCTCCCCATCGATCCTTATAGCCTCGTCAGCCCCTTTAGCGAGGCACTTCCTTAAAACCTCTTCAGCTTCGTCGCCGCCGACGGTGATAGCCGTCACCCTGCCCCCTAGGCGCTCTTTAAGTCTTAACGCCTCCTCGAGCGCGTAGTCATCCCACTCGTTTATGTCGTAGGCGGCACCCTTAATCCTCAACCTCTTACCGGATTCGTCGACCTCAAACTCGGCTTCAGCATGCTCAGCTACTCTTTTCACGCACACCACTATGTCCATGCTCCCACCTGTTAAAGGTACCTAGAGAGCCTTGGCAACTGTTTATTTAAGACTTTTTTAGCGGCGTAGATTATGGCGTTAGCGTAGAGTATAGCGAAGTCTGAGGCGTCCTCAGCAGGTACGCCGAGCTCTAAGGCCTCCTTACCGTAAAGGACGAGCAGTTTATCCTCAAACTCAGGTGAGTACTTCTGGAGGATGAAGTATAGGCTGAGGCCTTTAAAGGGCGAGAACTTAATAGCCCACTCAGTGGCGTCATCAATTTTAAGGTCTACCAACGCAGCCCCTAAAGCCTCAGCTACCTTGACCATGTCACCTCGGTTTAAGAGGCCTATCACGGCTAATCTTTGCTTAAGGGACTCCTCCACGAACCTATGGTGAGCTTGGCCCCCCTCAAAGGACCTAATGTCTATGAGCGAGCCTGGCTCAACCCTCTCCATTAAAGGCCCCTAGCCAAGCTAGTTGATACAAGCCTATAAAGTTTAAGAGCCTCCTCCTTAGGGTTAGACGACAGCACTATGGACCTACCTACGATTAGAAAGTCGGCACCAGCCTTTACAGCCTCACTGGCCGATCCACCCTGATACCCTACGCCGGGGGAGTATACGTGCGATCTACCCTGAGCCGCTCTCTTAACCCTTGAAACTATGCTAGGCCTCGTAGCCGCGACTATGAGCCCATCAGCTCCTCGACCTATAGCCTCCTCGAGGAGCACCTCGTATAGCGCCTTGAGGGTTAAGGTCGACCTATTGAGGATTAAGGCCTCGTAGTACCTTGAGGCCCCCGGATGACTCATGTAGACTAGCTCCAGGATTCCTCGATTAAAGCTCCTAGCTACCTCATACACCGGCTCTAATCCTTCCTCCCACCCAGTTAGGGGACTTACAGTTAGAGCGTCAAATCCGGCGTTAAAGAAAAGCTCAGCCATCACCCTGTTCGTACTGCCTATATCGTTGACCTTGCAGTCCATTATGGCTGGTAGCCCCCTATCATGGATAGCCGAGGTCAGTTTGTTGAGGTCCTCTAAGCTTAATGGTATCGAGAGATGACGATTTACCTTAACAGCCGCTAGGTACTCGTAGGTTTCGTCTAGGATCCTCAACGCCCTATCAAGCAGCGAGGGGCCCGTCAAGTCTAATGCCAGCACTATCCGCGACTTTGACCTACACATTATGTCGAAGAAGTGCAAGCTTATCTCCAGGCCTTAAACGAGAGGGAGGACCTTTTAGTTTCGCGCCTCTAGGTTTCTCTGGGTCAGCATAAAACCGTTGAGTCAATAAACCTACACTCTTATATGGGGGATGTCCTCAGTTTTAACGACAAACCCATGGCCCCCTCAGAGGTTTACTTCCTAGACTACTCCAAGGGCTACGACATACTTGAAGGTATAAAGAGGCTCTTTAGGGAAGCTGGCTTTGGGAGGGTGCTTAAGGGAAAAGTGGCGGTTAAGGTTCACATAGGCGAGATGGGTAATACGACCTACTTAAGGCCTGTCTTTGTACGCGTAGCCTTAGAGGCCTTGAAGGAGATAGGCTGCGACGCTTTCATAACTGAGACCACCACCCTCTACCCTAAAAGACGTTTTACCCCTGAGGGATGCTATGAGGTAGCTCAACTCCACGGCTTCACTGAGAAGCTAGGAGCGCCCTTCATAGTGGCTGACGGAGAGGGACAGGGGGTAAAGGTGAAGGTGGATAGACAGGTTGAAGGATGTGAGCTAGGAGAGGTAGAGGTGGCCCCAGCTATAGCTAAGGCTGACTCCCTACTACTGTTAGTACACGCTAAGGGCCATCTCCTAGCCGGCTTCGGAGGGGCTTTGAAGCACTTAGCCATGGGCTGTGTAACTAAAGCTAGTAAAGCAGCGCAACATGCAGCCTGCGGGCTCAAGTTTAACGCCGAGCTATGTAATGGCTGTGGCAAATGTGTCGAGGCGTGCCCCTTTGACGCCCTTAGGCTTGAAGACGGTAGGCCTATGAGGGACTTAGCTAAGTGCATGCATTGCAACTCCTGCATGTTTGCCTGCCCAAACGGAGCTTGGAGCTGGCCTGAGGAGGGTAAGGCTGGGTTTCAAGTATACTTAGCGCACGCAGCCTACGCCGTGGCTAACTTCTTTAGAGGTAGGCTGGCCGTGCTCAGCTTCGTCCAGGACGTGACCCCCCTATGTGACTGCGCTACACCAGCAGGTAGACCCTTAGTGCCAGATGTAGGTGTACTAGCGTCCCTCGACCCTGTAGCAACAGATGCAGCCGCGTTGGACTTGATAGACGTGGCAGCCTCAGTTACGTGGCATAGCGCGAGGCCCCCCAACTTCCTATCTAAGGTGAACGGGGTCGACCCTAAAAGCCACTTAAGGGTTGCCGAGCGCCTGGGCGTGGGCAGTACTCTTTATAGGTTGATTACGCTAGAATGGCGATGACCTTGAAGGTAGCACTGCCGGTGTGGCCTAAGGCCGGCTCGATAATTAAGGCCCTTAAGAAAGCGAACGAGTATGGATTTGATTACGTCGAGGTCTCCCTCGATTATCCATGGCCTGAGAGGCTATCTAAAGCCATAGAGGAGATCAAGGACGCCAAGGCTAAGTACGGCGTGGAGGTGGCTATTCACGCGCCTTGGAGGGACGTGGCGCTAGCCAGCCCTAGGCCTATGTTGAGGGAAGCCGCCCTCAAGCTCTACGAGCAATGCTTAGAGTTCGCCTCAAAGCTTTCAGCCATATACTTCAACCTACACATAATGTCCAGGGAAGCGTGGAGTATTGAGGGGGTTAGAGAGGAAATGGAGGAAGCGGCCCTAGCCTCCATTAACTACATAGCTGAGAAAGCTAGAGGATATAGCATAGAGATTACCGTTGAGAATAACCCTGAGCCTCTCTTTGGAACCCCCAACACGCTAAGTAGGATCATCGAGGGCTGTGGAGTTAAGCTATGCTTAGATGTGGGACATGCTGCGTGCTCAAAATGGATAGTGGAGCATAGAGGACTTGACGAGTTTAGGGAGGATTTAAGCTTAGAGGGCTGGATTAAGCGGTTTAAAGGCAAGGTGCTAGTAGGCCACCTACACGACTACGACGTTGAAGGCGAGAGCTTCTACGACCACTTAATGCCAGGTGAGGGGTCGGCTAACGTTAAGGAGAATCTAAGGCTACTAAAGGAGGCTGGCTGCCGAATGCTTGTTTTAGAGGTACACTGGGCATCTAAGCGTAAACCGGCTAAGTTTAAGGATTTAAGGAAAGCCCTGGAGATCGTTAAAGTTTGGTTAAGATAAATAACCCCCTAAGCGCTAATAGATTGATGGCCGGGGAAGGCTTGGAGGAACTTTTAAGGAGGAGGTACGAAAATCTGCCTCCACAGCTAACTCCATTAGCCTCTCCATGGCTTAATGAAGTTCTACCCGCGTTAATTTCGTTAGGGAAAAAGCTTGATGAGTTAACCAGGAGAGTGGAGAGAGTGGAGAGGCTTCTAGAGGAAATCAAGAACACGTTGATGACTAAGACTTAGACTAGGAAGCTTCTTACAGGTTTAGCTATACACCGACCTGTGATAGGTAGTTTCGTTTTACATCGAGGACATCTATTACCCTCAATGAGCCTGCACTTCACCATCCTAAACCCCCTCCTAGCTATTACTAGCTCACCGCATTCGTGGCAGTAGGTGTTCTCGTAGCGGTGGCCAGGTACATTGCCCAGGTAGACGTACTTAGCGCCCTCTTCCACAGCTACTTTATAGGCTTGCTCTAAAGTCTCTACCTTCGTCGGAGGGGCCCTAAACTTAAACGCCGGATGGTAACGGGTGAAGTGTATAGGTGTGTAGGGTCCTAGCTCCTTAACCACCTTCTTAGCTAGCTCCCTAAACTGGTATTCCTCGTCATTTACCCCCGTAACTACTAGGTTAACTACTTCGACGTGTAGTCCAAGTTTCTTAGCTTCACGAAGAGTGTTCCAGACGGGTTCATCGCTAGGTGCTGCGCAGTACCTCCTATATACCTCTCTGTCGCCCTTCACATCCACCTTTAACGCGTCTAAACCTGACTCCTTCAGGGTCCTCAAGGCCTCAGTAGTCATGTAGCCGTTGCTTACATAAGTGTTGTAGAGTCCCTCCGTCTTAGAGAGCTTAAAGACGTCGACGCTATACTCAAACAGCATAAGGGGCTCTGTGAAGGACACACAGAGGCCCTCGTCCCTAAACGCCTTGGCCATGTTCACCACTCGCTCGGGAGGTATGTAGTTATGGTTTCGCGGATCAGGGCTCTCCTTGCTTAAGTGCCAGTTCTGACACCATAGACAGTAGAGGTTACACGACCACGTAGAGAAGGTTAAAGCCGTGGAGCCAGGCCAGAAGTGATAGAATGGCTTTATTTATAGGCCTGGGCCCTAAGGCCTCAGGCTCTCTATTGGCCTAGACTCCACGGCGTTTAAGTCGCCGTAGACGAGCGTGTAGAGCTTACCGTCGATGTTGGCTCTGGTTTTACAGAAGCCTGTAAGGCCAAGAGGTATTGAACAACCTCTAGCACACACCTTACACTTAACCTTGTAGCCTCTCAATCGTTCATATAGCGGGGACTCCTTAACTGTGGGATACCTAAGCAGGGAAACGTCTATGGGTAGTCTCTTCAAACTGGACACCTCAAAAAGTATTCTCTTAGGTGGAGGCTTAAGTATGGTTACCGAGATTAGTCTAGAGTTAAGCCTTATAGTGAAAAAGCCCCGGTAGCTTAAGGGCAGATAGAGGATGCCCGAGGAGATAAAGAGGGGGGACTACGTCCTACTCTACTTAGATGAGAGGAGGAAGTACCTAATTAAGGTAGAGAATAAGACCTTCCATACCCATAAGGGCTACATAGACCTGTCTTCCCTGATCGGCAAGCCCTATGGAGTTAGGGTTGAAAGCAACCTAAAGGTGCCCTTCATAGCGTTGAAGCCTACGATAAACGACTTTATTGGTAAGATAGCTAGGAAGACGCAGATTCTCTACTATAAGGACATAGCACTGATAGTTTTTAGGCTAGGTATAGGGCCAGGGGCAAGGGTCGTTGAGGGAGGGACTGGTAGTGGCGCTTTAGCTTCAGCCTTAGCCTTCTTCGTAAAGCCTTACGGTAAAGTATACAGCTACGAAGTTAGAGAGGACGTGTTAGAGCTGGCCAGGAAGAACCTGTCCAAGGTGGGAGTTATCGATTATGTAGAGCTTAAAAACAAAGACCTCACCAAGGGCATAGACGAGGAGGAAGTGGACGCAGTGGTGCTCGACTTGGCTTCACCGTGGGACGTCGTACCTCATGCTTATAGAGCTCTAAAGGGCGGTGGAGGCTTCGCCAGCTTCAGCCCTACTATAAACCAAGTGGAGAAGACCGTGGAGGCTTTAAGGCGTGAAGGATTCGTCGACATAGAGGCTGTGGAGTGTATACTAAGAAGCTTTAAGGTAAAGGTGGGAGCAACGCGGCCTCACACATTTATGGTCGCTCACACGGGGTACCTAGTATTTGCACGCAAGGCCCTGAAGTAAGGTCAAAAGCTAGCATAGAGATTTTCAACGCATCATCGCCTTCTATGTATCTTCTGCCCAACTACAAATCCTCTCCTTAACACTCGTTGTTTGGTAATTGACGCTAAAAGTCCTGATACAACTCCCACGTTTAACAACTACTAGAGACCCTGCAAAGCTTTAAGGTGAGACTTTTAACGCTACTCAGCGGCGAGGTAGGTGGAGGTTTTCGCTGATTTACACCTACATAGCCCCTACTCGAGAGCTACCAGCGATAAAATGAACCCTCTAGAGCTGACGCGCTTCGCCAAGGTTAAAGGCTTAAGTCTCCTAGGTACCGGAGATGCCCTACATCCATCCTGGCTCTCTCAGCTTAAATTAGCCCTCGAGGAGGTTGATGAAACAGGGCTATACCAGGCTAGAGGAGGAGAGGTCGACGTCCTCTTCCTGGTTCAAGCCGAGGTCGAGACCGTACATGTACATGAAGGCGCCGTTAAGAGGATACATCACGTCATCTTCATGCCAAGCTTAGAGGTCGCTGATCAATTAATTGATAGACTTTCCAGCTACGGTGACCTTGAAAGGGATGGTAGGCCTACGCTGAGCCTTAAGCCATCGGAGCTTGTGGAGCTTATCTTAGAGGTCGACGAGGACTGCCTCATATTTCCCGCACACGCCTGGACGCCTTGGCGCTCAGTGTTCGGCTCCTTTAGCGGGGTGGATACCATGGAGGAGTGCTACGAAGACCAAGTTAAGCGGGTATATGCCTTAGAGACTGGGTTAAGCAGCGACCCAGCCATGAATTGGAGGGTTAGCAGCTTAGACCGGTTTACGTTACTAAGCTTCTCTGACAGCCACTCGCCGTGGCCCTGGAGGCTTGGAAGGGAATGTACGATATTTAATGTAGATAGGTTAAGCTATAAAGAGCTTATCGAGGCCATTAAGGCTAAGAGAGTGGCAACCATAGAGGTACCCCCTGAATATGGTAAGTACCATTTCTCCGGGCATAGAGGCTGCGGTGTAGGTCCACTTTCACCGAGCGAGGCATCTAAGCTGAATTATAAGTGTCCAGTGTGCGGTAAGCCGTTGACTAAGGGGGTGGAGGATCGAGTGGAGGAGCTAGCTGATAGGCCGGTAGGGTTTAGACTTCGTAACGCTCAGCCCTACGTTAAGCTCTTACCCCTACACGAAGTTATAGCAGCCTCCATTAAGGCGAGGACGCTTAATGCCACCGAGGTTCATAGGCTATATGAGGAGCTTGTAAGGGTCTTCGGTTCTGAGTACAACGTATTGTTGAGAGTGAGCTACGAGGAGTTAAGGAGCGTGGTTCCTAAACAAGTAGCCAGCGCCATAGTGAGAGTGAGGGAAGGTAGGTATAGAGTGATTCCAGGTTTTGATGGAGTCTATGGAAAAATAGAATTTAGAGGTTTAGATGAGGGATTAAGCGGCCTCCCCCTCGATTAATGCCCTGCCCCAGCTGTTAAGACACTAATTTGGTGAAGTAACTTAGCTGCTAAAGGCGCGGTGGATTCGGTAATTATCGTTGGATATACGCCTAAGATTATGGCTAGGGCTGCGAGTATCATTATGGGTACTACCATCAGGGCTGGACCTTCCTTAGCGTCCTTGACATGGGGGTTGAGCTGGCCGAAGAACACCCTCCTTATGGTCCATAGCCCGTAGCCGGCGGTTAAAGCAGAGCCCACGATGGCTATCGCCGTGATTAAGACCCTTGTAGCGTCTACGCTAAGTAGGCCGGTGAAGGCGGTCTCCATGGAGCCTGCGAAGATAAAGACCTCGCCCCAGAAGCCAACCATCGGTGGAGTGCCGGCCAAGCCTAGGAAAGCTATGAGCGAGGCGGTAGCGGTGTATGGCATTCTGGGCCCTAGGCCTCCGAAGTTCCTGATGTCTCTTGTATGGAACGAGTGGATGAGTATACCTGACATCATGAAGAGGACGGCTTTACATAATCCATGGTTTATGTAGAACAGCACTGATCCAGCTAGCCCTATAACTGAGAGAGAGGCTATGCCGAAGAGCAGGTAGCCCATCTGACTAATGCTGGAGTACGCTAGCAACCTCTTAATGTCGTCCTGAGCTAGAGCCATGACGCCTCCATACACCATGGTTATGACAGCCAGCACGGCTAGGCCTATGACGAAGGGCCAGCTAGCCATAACCTTGGGGAAGGCGGTGTAGGCTATCCTTATGATGGCGTAGCCTCCAATACCGATCATGGCGGGCGACAAGAGCGCACTTATAGGTGTAGGAGCCTCAGCGTGGGCGTCGGGCAACCATGTATGTAGCGGGAATATAGCCATCTTTACCATTAGGCCGAGCAGCATCGCTACTAATATGACCGTAAGCAGCCCCACGTCATAGCTCGCAAGCTTTGAGGCCATCCTAAACACGTCGAAGGTGCCTGAGAGGAAGTACGCAGCCACGATACCTCCGAGCAGCGATAGGGCGCCAGCCTCAGTGAACATGAAGTACTTGAAGGCTATCCTCTCCTTAGGACCAGTGCCCCACACGCCGATCATAGCCCATGATGGTATCAGCATCAACTCGAAGAACAGGAAGAAGGCAGCTAGGTTTGTGACTAGCACGGTCCCTATCATACCCGCTGCGTAGAGTAGGTAGAGAGCGAAGTAGGTGCCCAAGTGGTGTTCGTGCTCCATGTAGGCAATGGAGTATATGGCTATCAGCGCCGACAGTAGCGCTATGGTTAAGGCTATGGGTGCGCTGAGGCCATCAGCCACCAACGTGAAGTCACCGATGTAGGGTCCCCATGGATAGGAGGCTACTAGCTGCTCTTCAGGCATGTGGGGTAGAGAGAGGGTGACGTAGGCTAGTATACCTGTAACGTACGCTAGCACTATGAAAACCAGCCACCCTGTATGCTTACCTAAAACTCTACCAGCGCATAGGGCTATCACTGAAAACGCAGCCGGTACGAGGATTGTTTGTAGTAATAGGTGACCTGAATCTATCAAGGCTCTTCACCCAAGCACCCATACAAGTAATAAGATGAAGATTATGAGGCCCACAAGTATCCCAGCCATATTATAATTAAGCAAGCCCGTGTGACTCTTCCTGAACTTCGACGATAGCGCCTGCGACGCGTTGGCTAACGCATAGTTGAACCTGTCTATGACTGCGCTCTCAAGGTTTCTAAATAGCCATCTGCTGGCGTCTATTAACGAGTAGATGAAGGCTTTATAGTAGAAGGTGTTAATGTACCATCTTCTGAATAGGAAGCGCCATATTGCTTTGAGCGTGGGCCTCGGCTCTAACAGAGTCTCAGGGTTGACCTTCCTCTTCACGTATATGTAGTAGGCTGGTATTGCACCCGCTAAGAGCATAGTAATGGAGCAGGCAGCGGTGATGGCGACCGCCAGTTCATGTGAGATTACAGGGCCAGCCTCTGAGGCATGCTTAGCTGCGTGAAGGACGTGGCCGCCTATACCCCAGTGTTCAAGCTGTAGATGGAAGATATGTTCAAGCCAGCCGCTCACGAAGTATCCTCCAACGCCGAATATTATGGTGGCCGCAGCTAGTATGGCGTAGGGGACCCACATGACCTTGGGGGCCTCGTGTACGTGTTTACCTTCATGCTCTAGCTCGTGTATGTGCTTGCTTTCATGACCGAAGAACGTTAACCCTAGGGCTCTGACCGTGTAGAAGCACGTCACGCCCACAGCCAATACGCCTAGTATGAAGAGGGGCCAGGTTGAGGGGCTGGCCATTAGCGAGGCCTCTAGGACTAAGTCCTTGCTCCAGAAGCCTGAGAAGAGGATGGGTACACCCATGAGTGAGAGAGCAGCTATGGTCATACACCAGAAGGTTATGGGCATGTGCTTCTTTAGGCCTCCATAGTCCCTGAAGAACCTTGACTCAGTGGCATGGATGACAGAGCCAGCGGTTAAGAAGAGGGCTGCTTTGAACATGGCGTGGCTCATTAAGTGGAAGATACCGCCAGTGTAGCCTATAACGAACTCGGCCGCGGCGCCAGCTACACCTAGCCCCATCATCATGTATCCTATCTGGCTGACCGTGGAGTAAGCCCACACCTTCTTGATCTCGCTTGAGGCCATGGCCTGAGTTCCCGCTATGAAAGCAGTCAGCACGCCTATCCAGCCCACCACATAGAAGAAGGTAACTAAGTCGTTGGCGTGACCTCCTACCCAGGCTGCAGCATAGAAGATCGGGAACATCCTCCCTACTAGGTACACGCCCGCCTTAACCATCGTGGCAGCGTGTATAAGCGCGCTTACGGTGGTCGGGCCAGCCATGGCGTCAGGCAGCCATTCCATCAATGGAAGCTGGGCCGATTTGCCTATGGGGCCTCCAAAGATGAAGACGGCAGCTATGACCAGGTACCTTATCAGCTCTGGGTGAAGCTCAACCAGGTGGGGTAGATGCTCCTGAAGCTCTATGAAGTTGAGGGTGCCCGTTAGGGCCAGGATTATGAAGGCCCCTATGAACATGCATACGTCGCCCACCCTCGTGGTTATGAAAGCCTTCATCCCGCAGTGTGAGGGTGGGTATGCCTCAGGGGGTTCACCTACCCAGAACGTTAACCAGTCCTCCTTGGCGTCCTGATATCGGAAGCCTATCAGGGCGTAGCTGCACATGCCTACGCCCTCCCAGCCGAAGAGCATCTGCAGTATGTTATCGGACATCACAAGCAGCAACATATTACCGATGAAGAAGTTCATGAAGAACCAGTAGCGCGTAAGCGAGGGGTCGCCGTGCATGTAGCCAAGCGAGTACACCATTATGAGGAAGCTTATTACGGCCACCACGTTAGCTACGATAATACTTAGCGGGTCTACAATGACACCCGCCTTAAGCTCGCTTAGCACGTGCGCTCCTGGAAGGCTAATCCACTCCACCTGATAGTGAAACACCTTGCCCTCGAAGATTAAAGGTATCATCGACACGGTCATCAATGCGGCCATCAGGGAGAAGAAGACCGCACCGTAGTCCCTCAGCTTATGGTGTATCTTGGCGAAGATGGGAGTTAGTAAAGCTCCGGCCATCGGTAGTATCCAGCAAAGCCATGCTTGAGGTATAAACTGCTCAACAACCTCCATCATCCTTCACCCCCCTATAACAGGTAACAATAAGCTTCTAGCAGCTACATCGGCTAAGCTTAAAATCAAGCCGGGGAACAAGCCTATGATAACGCATAGGGCGGCCATAACTACGATGGGTAGGACCATGGTGAAGGGAGCTTCATGTGCAGCTGCAGCCCTCTCCTTAGGCTCCCTCAACATAATTCGCTGCATAACCCATAGGTAATACGCCGCAGCAAAGATCGCGTTTAGTATTAGTATGGAGGTGACTACAATCATGAAACCATCTTGGGGTATGCTAAGCCCAGCCAATATTATGAAGAGCTTGCTCCAGAAGCCGTTTAATGGAGGAACACCAGCTAGGGCCAATAGTCCTATTGAAAGGGAAGCACCTGTCCACGGCATGCGGCGACCAATCCCCTCCAACACGTTTAGATCCCTGGTCTTCACTTCGTGCAGGAAACACCCTGAGCAAAGGAATAGAAGACCTTTGCCTATGGCATGGTTGAACACGTGGAAGAGGCCGCCAGCCAGCGCAAAGACAGCCACGCTCGTTGCGAGGGTGGGATTGCTCGAGTAGTATGTTGTTAAGACGTAGGCTGCTATACCAGCTGCTGTAATAATGTACCCTATGTTTACTATGCTTGAATAAGCGAAGAGCCTCTTTATGTCCCTTTGAAGTAGAGCCATTAAGTTGGCTACGGTTAAAGTAAGAATGCCGAATATCATCAGAATAGCTCCATAGTTGAAGAAGGCGGGGTTGAAGAAGGTGAAGAGGGACCTATAGATGCCGTAGACGCCCGCCTTTATGACAACCCCCGATAACATGGCGCTTATGCCGCTTGGAGCAGCAGGGTGTGCGTCTGGCAGCCAGGTGTGCAGGGGTACCATTGCCGCCGTTACGCCGAAGCCAACAACTATCATGCATAACGAGATGTATAGGAGAGGTTGATTGACGTTTAGTAGCTGCTGCGACATGGAGGTGAAGTTGAGGGTGCCCGTTAGGCCGTAGAGGAACGATACACCATAGAACATGAGCACAGAGCCGAAGGTGCTCATGATCAGATACTTAAAGCCAGCCTCCACGGGCTCCCATCTATACTTCCTAAAGCCGACCAAGACGTAGCCAGAGATGGCCATGGTCTCCCAGAATATGAAGAGCGTTAGGAAGTCCCAAGCTAAGGTTACACCAACCATCCCAGCTACGAGCGTCAGCAGCAAGGCATAGTACTTATCGAGCCCCGTGTCCTCCTCCATGTATCTGATCGAGTAAACGGCCACGAAAAGCCCTAAGAGGCAGAACACCATGGCCATGAAGGCGCTTAAGGCATCAGCCCTAAATGCCGTGCCATAGGGAGGAGCGAAGGATCTAAGATAGAACTCCACAGCCCCCCTCTTTAAGACCTCTATGTAGAGGGCGTAGAGCTTGTATAGAGCGAAGGCTAACGCTACGACCGCAAATACGTCCCTCAGCTTCTCTGAGCCAAGCTTCCTACCCACGTAGTCCATTAATGGAACTAGGACCGCCGCTACGAAGAGGATCACTAGGGGTTGAAGAATTATGGGGATCGAAATGTACATGTGCTACCACCTCAACCTCCTAAGCTTCCTAACATCAAGGGAACCATAGTGTCGATAAGCATTAATCACATACATCACAGCGACCGTAGCTACGCAGGCTCCCAGACACGTGGAGACTATTACTATGACTTGGGTCAAGGGATTGAAGGCTACGGCCGAGGCCGCGTACCCCATGGCTATGAAGTTTAGGTGCATAGCTGAGGTCACTATTTCAAGCCCTATAACGATCTTTATCATATTCCTTTTAACCGCGAGGCAGTAAGTCCCTATAGCGAACAACACGATGCTGGCCACGATGTACCAGCTAGGGCTTAAAGCCATGGCTACTCCTCCTCCCCCATCTCCTCAACCTCGCCTTCAACCACAGACTCCTCTTCAGGGCCGGGCCTCTCACCCTCATATCTAAAGAGGGCGGCGGCCCCTACGGTCGCCGCAAAGACGGTGAGCGCTAGGAAGGCTAGATCGAAGGCTCGATAGGTGGCAAACCACTCAATAGCTGAAAGTTGAGGGGGCTGTAATGAACTGGGAGTAAAGGCCTCAATGTAGTTGAGGCCTAAGTAGATTAGGGCTACGGCTACCACCAAGGAGATCAAGGCGCAGAGCGCTTTTCCGGCCTCCACCCCTACCACCTCTTAACTGTGTGGAGGGCTACAAGGAATAGGACAATCACAGCCCCCGCGTAAATCAGTAACTGGAAGAAGGCTGCCACGGGGGCGTTAAGGACTAAGAAGATTAGAGCCAGCAACACGCTCATAATCAGGAAGGAGGCCACAGCCTTAATGAGCCTGGGATGCTCTACAGCAATTATAGCTGATATTATCGCGGCCACGATTAAGGCTACCTCGAGGTACTCGATCATCGTTGAGCCTCCCGTGGGCGTGGGCCTCAATCAGTGATGCCCCACGTCCCAGGCCCCCTATCATGGTTAACCCTAATATAAAGCCTTCGCCTCCGCATGTCGCAGGGTCATGTCCCCTGAGATGGCGGCTTAAGGCATTAACACCATTAATAGCAGCCCCCCTATAATGGCCATGGTAATTAGGACCACTATGATCAACGTCAACTCGAAGACACCGCTTGAAAGCTCCATCCGCGACACCTCCTCAGGCAGGCGTTCAAGCTCCTCCTTGGTCCTAAGCGTCAGGCCAAGCCACATACATAGTGATCCAACCAATCCTAGGAGCACTGCTAATCCCAGCAACGGTAGGGCGTAGATGACTGGGGCATAAACCCTGAAAACCCCTATTAAGAAGGCGAGCGCAAGGAGCATAAGCCCCCTGTTAACGAACTTAGGCCGCAAGCTAGACCCCCCTTCAAAAGGCGGCGTAGGTTAGAGGCTTAATACTTTGCGGTCGCCCTTGAGATGGAGTCGTCGAGAAGCTCCAGCTTCGATGCTCTGGAAGAAAGTTTTATAAAGAGTTGACCTTAATGGTGAAGGGGCCTAAAATGGTCAGTGAGGGGGCGCTGCAGGTTATAGGCCTCGCCATTTACGTGTTGGCTTCCTTCGTGTTTTGCATAACCTCCCTCCTCTTCGCTAAAATAGTCGCCCCCTCAAGGCCTAACCCCCGTAAATCACTGACTTATGAATGCGGTCAGGTACCCACGGGCCCCACCAAGTCGAGGTTTACCATCCAGTACTACCCCTACGCCATGATATACGCCATATATGGGGCCTTGGCCATAGTCCTGCTTCTCGCGGCCCCCTCAATTAGGATGATGGAGCCCGGGCAGCTATGGGTGATGATGTTGGTGCTGGCAGCCTTCACCTTCGCGTTAATTGGCGCGGTCCTAACCATTCAGACCGCCGTTAGGAGGAGGACTTTAAGGAGGGGTTAATATTGGCGCTTAAGCCGCTTGAGAGAATTAGAGCTAAGATCTCCAACTGGAAGCCCATCAAGGACATGCTGAGGTGGGGCAGAGCCTGGAGCTTATGGTGGGTACACTATGAGACCGGGTGTTGCTGCCCTGAGATCATGTCGCTCGTAGCTTCGCGCTTCGACCATGAAAGGTTTGGAGCGATACCCTTCCCCACTCTCAGAGAGTGCGATGTCATCATAATTGAGGGTGTAGTCACTAAGAAAATGGCTAAGAGGCTTAAGATGATCTACGACCAGATGCCAGATCCTAAGTACGTCATAGCCTTAGGGGACTGCGCCATTACAGGCGGTTTCTGGTGGGACAGCTACAGCGTGGTTCAAGGCGTAGATAAAGTGGTGCCCGTGGATGTCTATATCCCAGGGTGCCCTCCAAGGCCTGAACAGATACTACATGGACTGAGGCTCCTGCAGAAGAAGATCATGGAGGAGGGCTAGCCTTGAACGTGGACAAGGTAGTGGAGGAGGTTAAGGCTAGGCTAGCTGATGTTCTGCTTGAAGCTAAAGTGGAAAGAAAGAACTACGCCCACATAAAGGTTAAGCCCGAGGGATTGGTTAGAGCCGCCCAACTACTTAAGGAATGTGGCTACAGCCATCCAGCCTCCGTCACCGGCGTGGATTACCCCGATAGGGGGGAGATCGAGGTAATATACCATGTAGAGTCTATAGAGGATAAGGCAATAGTTGCCCTCAGAACTGCCGTCTCGCGGGACAATCCCTCCCTCCCAACGCTTAGGGATGTATGGATGGGGGTCCATTATCATGAGAGGGAGACGTGGGAGATGCTTGGGGTCAAGTTTGAGGGCCACCCTGAACTTAAGCGGTTTTTATTGCAGGAGGATTGGGAGGAGGGAGTTTACCCCTTAAGGAAGGAGTTTAAGCTTAAACCTGAGTCGTAGGAGGGGTCCTCATGCCCGTGAGGGTGGCGTGGGGTATTCAGCATCCAATGAGCGGCCATTTAACGCTTTACTTGGACGTGGATGGAGACGTAGTGTTGAACACTGAGCCGGACGTAGGCTACACGCATAGAGGACTTGAGAAAATAGCTGAATATAGAACATATTTACAGTATGTTCCTATAATAGAGAGAGCCTGTGATTTCGACTCCTCGAACTTCGCCTTGGGATATGTGAGAGCCGTCGAAGCTTTAATGGGCGTTGAGGCGCCTGAGAGAGCCAAGTACTTAAGGGTCATAGCGGCGGAGCTAAGTAGAATTATGAGCCATCTCTATGCTCAAGCGTTACTTTCCATGACCGGCGGCTTCGAGACTATGACGGTCTGGTCGGCTAACGACCGTGAGCTCATACTAGACTTGCTGGAGATGCTCACAGGGGCGAGGGTTACTCACACCTATATAGTTCCTGGAGGAGTAAGGTGGGATTTACCTAAAGGCTTCAAGGAGAGGGCCTTCGAGGTGCTAAACTACCTAGAGAGGAGGATATGGGATTACTATAAGATGCTATTTCAGAATAGGACTTTTCAAGACAGGACTATGGGGGTAGGAGTGCTAAGCAAGAAGGAGGCCGTAGAGCTTGGCGTGACAGGCCCTAGCTTAAGGGCTTCAGGGGTCGACTTCGATGTAAGAAGGGACGATCCTTACGAGGCCTACGATAAGCTTGACTTCGACGTAATCGTGGAGAAAGATGGGGACTCCTACACTAGGGCCCTTGTGAGGTTCTATGAAATAGCTCAAAGCATTAGGATAATTAAGCAGGCGCTTAAAGACATACCTGAAGGACCCATCAGGGTGAAGGTCCCGCCCACGCTACCCAAAGGCGAGGTATACACGAGGGTCGAAACAGGTAGAGGTGAGCTAGGAATATACCTGGTTGGGGCTGGAACCAATAAGCCGTATAGACTAAAGATAAGCGCGCCCTCATTCAGGAACTTAGCTGGCCTAGTCTACCTATGTAGAGACGTGCCTATGGGCGACATACCCGTCATATATTACAGCTTCGATATACTCCTACTAGATGTTGATAGGTAGGTGGTGGTGATGATAAAGCTACCCATCCCGACAATACCTAAGGAGCTCGTAAGATTCCTCATACCGCCACTAGACCAGCTCGTTAAGGGCTTATTGTCCCCTGAAATAATGGAGCTGCTGATTAAAGTCTTAGTGTTTCCAGGGTTCGCCTTCATTATGCTCTACGCTATGATAGCTGTGTGGGGAGAGCGCAAGTTACATGCAAGGGTACATTTGAGGATTGGCCCCTACCATGTAGGCCCCATCTTTGGCCTCTTCCAGCTAATAGCCGACGGCATTAAGTTACTAGGTAAAGAGATCATAACTCCCGAGAATGCCCATAAAGTACTATATCACCTGGCACCAATACTAATAATGACGCTTTCCATGGTGGTCTTAGCCTTTATACCCTTCTTTCCAGTCGATGGAGGATACTGGGTAATCTACTACACTCCATATAACTTACTAGTAATATTGGCGCTCTTCTCGCTTAGACCCTTCATAATGATAATGGCCGGCTGGGCGTCAAACAACAAGTATTGTACCATGGGAGCTATGAGAGCTGCCTACCAGTTGTTAGCCTACGAGGTACCCTTAATGTTATCGATGGCCAGCGTAGTGATACTAGCTGGCTCCTTCGACTTAGCCAAGATAGTAGAGAGCCAGGTTGGAATGTGGTATATAGCTCCATGCTTCCTAGGCTTCATAGTGTTCTTCGTGGCGATGATGGCTGAAATCTGTAGGAGACCTTTAGATATCATAACAGCCGAGCAGGAGATAGTCTTCGGGCCATGGACCGAGTACACCGGAATGGAGTACGGCTTAATCATGATGTCTGAGTACGTAGACGTGGCGATAGCCTCCTTCCTCGTTACCATGCTATTCCTAGGCGGATGGCATGGGCCAGGGCTACATCCACTGGCATGGCTACTCATTAAGATGGGAGTTGTTTCAGCGTTCTTCTTCATAGGTAGGTCCACGTGGCCAAGGTTAAGGATAGATCAGCTACTAGACGCAGGGTGGAGGAAGCTTGTACCGTTAGCCTTAGTGCAGGTGTTTGCGTCAATGTTAATGGTCTACTTACTCAAGGTGGTCTTTTGAGGTGATAAGTTATGTCGTCCTACATTAAGCCCCTCTACATGGCTTGGCTGCACGCCTTTAAGAGAACGTTCACTGTTAAGTATCCTTACGAGGTGCTAAAGCCAGCTGACAGATATAGAGGTAGAATAGAGCTTAATATGGATCGCTGCATAGGCTGTGGAGTCTGCAGTTATGTATGCCCTAACAAAGCTATAACCTTAGTTGAACATGAAGGGCGCAAATACCCGCAGTTCGATTACGGTAGGTGTTGCTTCTGTGGCTTCTGCGTCGACCACTGTCCTAGAGCTGCCTTAAAGCACACCCACGAGTACGAGTTAGCCTCCTATAATAAGGAGGACCTAGTGTTTAGCCCTAGTAAAGCTGCTGAACCACCTAAGCCCTTTGAAAGGAGGGTTGTAACTGTTAGAAAGTTAGATAGTAAGCTAGGCCCTGGTCACGGTTGAGGGAAAGGGCAAAGGGGGTCATGGGCGAAGAGGTCACCATGGTAAGCTAGGGCCTTAGCTCTACATCCACCACATACCTCGCGCCAAGCACAACTAGCACAGACACCTTTTAGGTTCCTGCTCCTTAGCTTAGCCATTATTTGATCATTGAACCATATATGGCGTAGGCGTTCTCTTCTAACATTACCTACACTTAGGGGGATGAAGGGGCAAGGCGTCACTTCACCTTTAGGCGTTACTCTCACCATAGATCTGCCGGCTAAGCAGCCCTTAAAGTATGATCTAAGTTGATCTTTATCTAGGCCTAGCTGATCAGCATTACGTATGAGGTACACCCAATAGTAAGGGTAGCATTGCGGCTTTAACCACACCTGAGATTGCAGTTGCCTACTCAGTATGTAATTGAAGAGCTCGAGCACGTTTAAGCTAGGTCTCTTTAAACCAACACCTCTACCAGTTGGTATTAAGTCAAAGATAAAGATGCGTCTAGCTCCTAGGCGTTCAGCCAGCTCTATGATCCATGGAAGTAAGTGTTCATTTATGCCTGTTAAGGTGAAGTGTAATTGAAAGCTTAAGTTAACTTTCTTAGCGTTGACAGCAGCTTCAAGAGCCGCCTTAAACGACCCTCTCACACCCCTTATCGCGTCGTGAAGCCTTTCATCTCCATCGATGCTAATGGCCAGCTCGCTTAACCCTGCCTTCTTTAACTTCCTAGCTACGTCCTCGTCAATAAGCATACCATTACTAGCGAGCGCGACTCTCAACCCTAAACTATGAGCATACTCTATTAACCCGTAAAGATCCTCCCTAAGTAAGGGCTCACCCCCACTAAAAACTACCTGGGCCGAGGAGCCGAAAATACGTCTGACCTCGTCTATAAGGGAAAGACCTTCCTCTGTTGTCAACTCGTCAGGTGAAGGAGACCGAGTGGAGGCAAGATAGCAGTGGGAGCATTTTAGGTTGCAGGCGTAAGTGACGTTCCATACCAATTCACCTTGAGAATGTCCTAAACAGCCATCCTCGACATTGTCTGGCAATAAAAAGTCCGGCAGCTTCATGGATTCATCTCGCCGTGAAAGGGCATGAAGGGTCTCTTCCAAAACAATCACCAAAACGTGCCTCAGCTCTACCTCTGCACCCGCCGCATAGCTCTAGGTGTTTACATGACTTACAGGGGTCGCTTAAGTAAGATCTTGGATCACGAAGTCTCCTAAAAAGCTCAGACTCCCTCCATATTTTCAGAAAACCACCGTTTCTTACATTGCCGCCGCTAGTCCTAACATAGGGGCAGGGTGTAACCTCGCCGGTAACCGTGACGCAGCAGTGCCTTATGCCTGCTTGACACATTCTGATTAAATCCTTAGTGAAGTCGGGATCAAACTCCACGCCGTACTCCTCAACGAGGTATGGCCAGTAATGAGGCATGCATTCAGGCCTAATCCAAAGCCTTCCCTCTTCCTGTACTTTGCGTTTAAATAGGTAGTCGAGTAGCCATAGGTATTCATCGCGGGATAGCTCATCGTTAGGCATAAACCTAGCACCTCTACCCATGGGTATATAGTGGAAGAGGAAGACGCCTGGTGGACTGGTGATAGGCTCGTTGGGGCTTCTACGCGATAACCTCTTAGCTAGGTCTATGATAGCAGGGACCTGGTTTAGGTTTCGCTTATTCACCACGAAAGCTATGTTCCAGTGTAAACCTACCTCCCTGCAGGCCCTTAGACCCTCTATGGCCTTCTCAAAGGTTCCAGACCCCCTTATCTCGTCGTTAACGTCAGCCGTGGCGCCATCAATACTTATGGATATGCCGACCAACCCTGCCTTCTTTAACTTCCTAGCTACGTCCTCGTTGATGAGCGTGCCGTTACTGGTCATAACCGGCCTCATACCCAGCCTCGAGGCGTACTCTATGTAGTCATATATGTGAGGGGAGAGGAGGGGTTCTCCGCCCTCAAACACTACCATTACGTCCTTCGGCCCCTCCTTGGACATTTCCTCGAGTAGACTGAAACCTTCTTCCTTTGTTAGGGAGTTAGGTGGGTCGTTGCCTACGTCGTTGAGGTAGCAATGTTTACACCTTAAGTTGCACCTGTTAGTTACCTCCCACGCGAACTCCTTGATGTCACCGCCTAGTATGATAGGTAAGTGTCCTTCAAGACAGCCCATATAGCATCTGGCTATATGGGCTGATAACACCTTGGCTTAAACATTTCCCTCAGAGTAGAAGATTTCATGGATAAGCTTCTCCAGTTCCAGCGCATCGACACTGTTTAAGTCGCGCGGCCTAGGTAGACGTACATCTATTATGGCTTTAACTCTCGTCGGCTTATCGGAGAACACTACTATTTTTTCGGCTAGGTAAATGGCCTCTCTAGGGTCATGAGTTACGAATAGTATCGTTAACCGTTCACCTAGCCACACCTTCAATATCTCATCCTGTAACTCTCTGCGTGTACGCACATCAAGCCCTGTGAGGGGCTCATCCATCAACAAGATTCTTGGCTTTACAGCCAGAGCTCTGGCTAGAGCAACTCTCTGCTTCATACCTCCGCTAAGCTCGTGAGGGTAGGCGTCAGCGTACTCCTCAAGCCCTACTAGCTTTAGGCATCTTTCGACTTCACGTTCATCAGACTCCTCAAGCCGTCCCTTCCTGAGTTCAACAGATAGCTTCACGTTATCCCTTACAGTCCTCCATTTTAGTAGCCTGGGTTCTTGAAAGACTACACCTAGGTCTAAGAGATATGATTCGTCGCTTTTTACATCAGAGCCCCCTACTCTAACCACGCCTTCGTCGAAGCTTGCCAGCTTAGCTAGGATCTTTAGGAGGGTCGTCTTACCACAGCCTGAAGGGCCTAGTACGCAGCAGAACTCTCCATCTTTAACCTTGAAGGAGACGCCATCTAACACTAAGAGCTTCCCATAACTTTTCCTTAACCCATCCACGTAGATGGCTTCACCCATACCTCCATCTCCTCATGAAGTGTTTGTCCACAAGGTCAAAGATTAAGTAGTCAAATAGAGCGATGAAGAGGGCGCAATAAACCACCCAAGCAAACATGCGCGTTATGTCATAACTACTGAAAGAGAGCCATAACATGTAGCCTAGCCCATCTACAGCACCAAATACTTCGCCTAAGATTACTACCTTCCAGGCTACCTCGAAGGATGATCTAAAGGCCGCGAAGAGGTATGGATACAGCATAGGTAAGATCACGTGCCTAAAGACCCTAAGCTTTTTACGAGTGAAAGCCCAGCTCATCTCTATTAGGTTTTCATCCATATCTTTAACTCCCTCCCAGAGGTTTATAGTAAAGAAAGGGGTTATGGAGGCCGCTACGACCAAGATAGGCGCTACACCTGAAAGGCCGAAGAGCACCGCGAATATTAGGGCCCAGCATAGCGCTGGCACAGACTCAAGCACCGGTTGAATGGTCAATTCAATGAAGCGGGATATTTTCAAGCTATACCTTGGGGACAAACCCATCAATAGTCCTACCAAGGAGCCTAGTAGAACTCCCATTAGGACCCTGTTTAAGGTGGTGGCAACGTTAAACCAGGTGTCGATCCTAATTGAGAGAATAATGAAGGAATATAGCACCTCTATGGGGCCTGGGAAGAGAGGGCTATTGTAAGCCTTAGAGGCTATAAACCATAGTAAGGCTATGGTGGCCATGGATAAAGCAGTCTTAGCCAGCCGTTTGACGGACCTCATAGCTCCAAGTCCACGAAGACCTGATTAGGGTCAGGTATTTTACTTATAAGCCCGTTCACATAGGCCAACCTAAAGACTTCCATTATAATCTCCTTATCTACCTCGCTTAAGCCGTAGCGCACCTCATACTGTCTAAAACATTCAAACGCTACTTCGAGTGCCTGAGGTGATTCAGCCTCACCCCTCCGCTTTAAGGCCCACCTCAACGCCTCGTCCAGGTGCTGTTGCCCATAAAGCAGCGACTCGTTAAGTAGTCTTAAAGCCTCAGCCACAGCCTCTGGGTCGCTTCTTAAAAGATCCTCTCTAACCACTACTACGGCTACAATAGGGTACTTACCGTAAATCTCCTTAAAGGCCCAGGATACATCGTATATGAGCCTATATCGTTGAGGTTCAAGGTACATTCTAGCGGCTACGTCGCCTATAGCCAGTACAGCGTCGACCTCTCCACTATCGAGTAGCGCTGGCAATTGAGGAACCGGTTTATCCACTATTAGGGGGCTGTCTAAGCTTAACGTTAAGTTGAAGTTTCGCTTAAGGATCTCCATTAAAATTAGGTTACTGCTCTTTAATCCCCTAGGAGAAGGCAACCCTATCTTCCTGCCAGCTAACTGAGAGGGACTCTCGATGTCCGAGGACGCTCTGACGAATAGTAGGGCATTTCCTCTCTCATTCCCCTGTATGACTGCTACGCTGACTATTTTGAGAGGGAGCCCCGCCTCATAGGCTTTTGCATAGGCCTCCGTGGACATGAAACCTAAGTCTGCTTTAAGCCCAAGCATCCAGTTATTAAACTCCAAAGGATGATGTATCCTTAATGTCAGGGTCGATGACTTGATGACCCCCTCCTCAATGCCATATGTGGCCACGTACTCTGCGATGAAGGGAGGTACTACTACTGTTAGCTCCTTAACACGACGTTGACCTAAATAGAGCGGGTGGACGGCTATCAAGAGAAGGGTCAACGCTATTAGCAGTGCGAGGACCGCCATGCGGGGCTTCATGAAGGGTCCCTCAAGGTTATTAGAGGAGGGTGTTTATAGCCTCCTAACCGGTGTAGCGTTTGCCTGACGATTTGAGGGAGTTAATTAAGGTTTTCGAGGAGAAGGGGTTACTTAAGAGGGTTAAGGAAAGAGTCCGAGTCGAGCTAGAGTTAGCTGAGATCGTTAGGAGGACGTTTAGAAGAAGAGGACCAGCTTTACTCTTTGAGAACGTGGAAGGCTTTGAGATACCCGTGCTAGCTAACATCTTCGGCACTGAGGAAAGGGTGCTGCTAGCTTTAGGAGCTGATAGCTATGACCGCGTGGCGGAGAGGTTGAAAGTTATACTAGAGCTACCAAGAAGAAGGTTAAGGATCAGGTCGATCTTAGACGCTTTCAAAGCGTATAGGTCAGCTAGACCTAGGCTTGTGAGCAGAGCTCCATGTAAGGAAGTCGTCCTCTTAGACGAGGAAGTCAAGTTAACTAAGCTACCGGCCATAAAAAGTTGGCCTAAGGAGGCTGGTCGCTTCATAACCTACCCGCTGGTGTTTACCAAGGACCCTGAGGATGGGTCGAGGAACGTCGGAGTGTATAGAATGCAGATCTTTGATGAGCACACCACCGGCATGCACTGGCAGCTACATAAACATGGAGCCCTCCACCTAGCTAAGGCTGGCAGCGAGCCGTTGGAGGTGGCTGTGGCTTTGGGAGGAGACCCAGCGTTAATGCTAACAGCCGCTATGCCTCTACCTAAATCGGTTGACGAAGTACTGATGGCTGGTATCCTAAAGGGGGCCCCTATCAAGCTCGTAAAATGCGAAACCGTGGACTTAGAGGTTCCGGCAGGGGCTGAGATAGTGTTGGAGGGTTACGTGGACCCAAGAGAAGTTAAGCTTGAAGGACCTTTCGGGGACCATACAGGTTACTACACACCCCCTAAACCGTGTCACGTGTTTAAGGTGAAGTGTATGACCATGAGGGGGAGTCCGATATACCCAGCGTGGGTTGAAGGTAAGCCACCAACTGAGGGTGCCGTGTTGCAGAGGGTCTTCCAGAGAATAGCATTACCGATGGTTAAGACCTTGTTACCTGAAGTAGTAGACCTTAACTTCCCCCCTGAGGCATGCTACCATGGGCTATGTATAGTATCGATAAGGAAGATGTATCCAGGGCATGCTAAGAGGGTGATGATGGGGCTGTGGGGCCTTGAACCGTTCCACTTAGTGAAGATCATGGTGGTAGTGGACGAAGACATAAATGTGCACGATTTATCTCAGGTTCTTTGGGCGATATCGACCCGTGTAGACCCTGCACGCGACATATTGCTTTTGGAGCACACCCCTCTCGACGAACTCGACCACGCCGCTCCCGCGTTGGCGTTAGGGTCGAGGATGGGCATAGACGCCACAAAGAAGCTTAGGGAAGAGGTAGGTAGGAGTACTCCGGAGGTCTTAGAGGATGATGAAGAGGTTAAGAGGAAGGTTGATGAGCTATGGGCGAGGCTAGGCCTATAAGCCTCGCGGATAAGCTGGTTGACGTATTAAACCTTAGGCATGCTTGGAGTCCACTTGCAGGCGTGATCTTAGGCTTAACCTCGACGTATTACTATTATAGGGTGTTTGATGCATGGCTCGCCGCGTTAACATTGATAGTTGTAATGCTGGTCTCCTTCGGCTCGTTCTTCATCAACGACTACGCCGACTACGTTAGCGGCGTGGACTTAATGGTTCAAGCTAAGGATGTAACCCCATGGACCGGTGGGGGGAAGCCTGCAGCGAGGGGGGTTATTAGCCCTAGAAACCTGTTAGCTATGTCCATAGGCTCCTTCCTAGCGGCTGGGGCCATAGGCTTCTACATCGTATACTTGACTGGGCTGTTACCGTTAATAGCAATAGGTCTAATAGCAGGCTTCACCGGAGCTTTCTACGTCGCGCCTCCGTTTAAGCTATCTTATAGGGTTTACGGTGTGCCCGAGGTATTAATGCCCTTCAACTTTACCTTCCTAGTAGTCTTAGCTACCTCGTACATCCAAGCAGGTAGGATCATCGTCGAACCGTTGTTAGCAGCTATTCCGGCCTTAATAGCCCCGCTCACGCCTAGGCTACTTGGCGAGATACCCGACTACGAAGCCGATAAGGCTGTAGGGAAGCTGACTGCTGCCGTCTACCTAGGTAAGGAGAAGGCGGCTAAGGTAGCCCTCTACCCAGTGATCATAAGCTCAGCGGCGTTAATACTAGAGGTGCTCTTAGGGGTATTACCAGCTCAGTGCCTTATAGGGTTGGTGTTTGCGCCGGTAGCGTTATGGAGGGTTTACCAGGCGAGGTTTAAGTATGATGAGGGTAAAAGGCTGGTTCCATGCATAAAGGCTGGCTTCCTACATTTACTGGGGGTTAAAGGTTTAATCTCGTTAGGCTTTATAGCCGCGCTCTAAAAGGATATCGGCTTTACACCCCCCGCAGATGTAGCGGTAGGTGCAGGCTTCACATAGCCTAGATATTGGGAGCCTTGCTTTTAGCGCTGAGAGAACAGAGCTTAAACTCTGCCCACTAGCTACATTGCCGAGCTTGACTGGGATGAAGGGGCATGGCCATACATCGCCGTTATGTTTAATGTATACCATGCCCTTGTCGGCTAGGCAGCCACATAGGAATAGGCCTAGAGCTTTAAGGGTGGATACGCTCGATATCCCTCTGCACCGAGCAAGCTGAGCCCAATATTGTGGCAGTCCTACTGGGATTATGAGGGACTTTATTACACGCTGAGCTTTAGCTAAGCCTTGAACCAGCGCCTTAAGTTCCTCTGGGCTTAATGCTAGTTCTCGACGAAGATAGCCTCTACCTATAGGCTTAAACACGTAGATAAAGAAGGAGTACACCCCGATATCGTCCCCAAATTTTAAAACCTTCCATACGCCCGTACGATTTAACCTCGTAACCACGGTATTAATGTGGAGATAGAGATCCTCCTTCAAGGAGTTACGTATGCCCTCCATGACCATGTAGTATGAGCCAGGGACCCCTCTAATTAAGTCGTGTACTCGAGGCTCTATCGAATCTAGGCTAACCACTACCCCTACGTCAAGTCTCTTAAGTAAGCGAGCCACCCTTCTGTTTATCAAGGTACCGTTGGTGGCTAAGAAACAATCTAAGCCTCTATCCCTAGCTTCCTTTATTAAATCGAAGAGGTCTTCTCTTAAGAGGGGCTCACCGCCTGAGAATACCAGCGTCTTAATGCCTAGCTCATGGATCTGCCTTATGAGGGCCAAGCCCTCATTGAAGGTAAGCGCCCCGCTTATACCGTGGCCACGTGCATGGCAGTGAAGACAGTTAAGGTTACATTTATGGGTAACCTCCCACACAGCGTGGGGGTTTAGGCCGAAACAACCTACCTGTCTAGCCCCGCCTGAAGCCTTCAAGAGCTTGTCTAGCTTAGAACCCCACTTTAAGAAGTTAAGTGGGCTCCAGTTAGACAGGTAAGCGTGGCAGCTTATGGTCAAGGCCTGCCTAATAAGCGTGGGGAAGTTGGAGTACATTCACTCCTTGAGAGTACGACAATAATATATAAGTGCATAGATATCCAGAGGTTTAAGAAGCCACAGAAAACCTCGGTGGTTCTATGCCTTTAAACCCGGTCATAGAGAAGGCGCTCGAGGCTATTAGAAGCGGGAAGATAGTAGGAGAAACCAAGATAACCATGGAGTGCCTCGACGCCATAGCAGCGTCCACAGTCTATATGGACGCCAAGCGGCCTGAAGACTTTGAGCATGAAGTAGCTGAGTATTTAGCTCTGTTCCTTAAAGAGCGGCCTAAGCTGATATTATTGGCCAACGCGTGTAGGTACCTGTTAAACGAGGTTAAGCAGGGCATCGAGAGGGGTCTAAGCGTGACTGAGCTTAAGAAAATGCTAGCGCTCAAGGCCATAGACTTCAACAAGTCCATGAAGGCCGCCATCGATAAGATAGGGGAAATAGGGGCTAGGTACATAGAGGACGGCGATGTAATACTGACTCACGGAGCAAGTACCACCGTGCTATCCATCTTAGCTAAAGCTAAGGAGGAAGGTAAGAAAATCCAAGTCATCGTAACTGAGGCTAGGCCTGAGTTTCAAGGGCGCATTCTCGCCATGGCTCTAGCGGACTTAGGGATACCCACCACGTTGATAATAGACTCAGCCCATTACTACTACATTAGGAAGGTGCATAAAGTGTTGTTAGGCGCCACAGCCATATGCCCCAACGGGTGCATTGTGGGTAAAATCGGGACAGGAGCTCTAGCGCTTGCAGCCAAGGAGCATAGGGTTAAGGTCTATGTGGCCGCAAACACGCAGAAAATAACGGCTGAGGTAGCCTTCGCCGAGGAGGCTAGCTACGAAAGAGGAGATCCTTCCTGGGTGTTACCACAGAAGGAGAGCCAAAGGCTAGGCATCTTCGTAGCTAACCCCACTTACGATATAACGCCCCCAGATTACATAAGCCTGATTATCACCGAGAAAGGTGCCGTACCACCTCAAGGAGTAATATTGATAGCTAAGGAGATTTATGGATGGCCGCTGGTCACCTTCAAACCCAAGGACTACTTTGAATACCTATCTTAGGGTCACACCTTGTCCACCGACGTAGTGGATGAGTTAAAGGAGACCTTTAGAGAGATAATGTTACACGTGCTGACCTGCGAGGACGAGATAATACTGAGAGTAGCGGACCCCAAAGCCAAGCAATTCATAAGGGAGAGTTTTGAGAGGCTTAGATCAAGCCTAGCACGAGTGTACGTTAAAAGGTTGAGGAAGGGATACGAGAGGGAGTTTAGGATGTTTACTGAGAGGTTAGAACTAGAGTTCCTGCCAAGCAAACTGATACCTAAACCATCACGTAAACAAGACCCCTTAAAGGCCTGGATAGATAGAATAAGCAGGCTGCTCGAAAACTATGAGGGAGAGCTTAAGGAGTTGAAGAAGAAGAGAGCTCGACGCAGACATGAAGTCTAGTTAACGTAAGGGTTAAGAGCCATGGTGACTGTCAAGCGCGCTACACTTGAAGACATAGAAAAGCTGAAAGTAGCTTCAGGTTTCACCAAGTGGGTGTCCACCTCTAACGATAAAGGCAAAGAGGAGTTGAAGCAACTACTTAAGAGTAGGCTTAAAGACGGCATGGATGTATGGTTAGCAATCGACGGAGACGAGATAGTGGGTTTCACGATAATCTCGGATTGGCCAGCACTACCTGGAGCTAAGGCCATAGAGGCCATAGAGGTGGCTAGGTCCTATAGGGGGAAAGGTGTTGGAAGTATGATGCTGAGCAAGATAATAGGCGAGCTAGATACCCTAATAGCCTTAATGCCCTCTCCAGAGGAGGGTTACGAGGAGGAGCTTAAGAAGTTCTACGAGAGGTTCGGCTTCAGATATCTCACTGAGGACTACATGGTACGTATACCCGATGATGAATATAAGCTTAGAAGGTGGATGGAGCAAGTTGATAGATTGTTAGAGATATACCAGGTATTATTGAAGGAGATGAAGATAAGGCACGATATGATATACGAGAAGATACCCAGAATGGCAGGCGAGAAGCGCGAGGAAAGCTCTTAATGCGCTTAAAGCGTATGCAGGTCATTAAAAACTTATAAGGGCTAGTGAGACCCCTAGAGGTAGGTGGTTAAGGTGCCGTACAAGGCCAAACTCGTTATAAAGGCTCCTTTAGAGGGTGACCAAGGAATAGCTAGGATAGATAAAAAGACTATGGAGTACCTAGGGGTCAAAGAGGGAGATAAAATAGAGATAACCGCAAGCTTCTGGTCCGTTAGAGGCACTTACACCATAGCTACAGTGGCACCTTTACCCCCCGAGGATGAAGGACAGGGCATAATAAGGTTAGCTAAGGACAGGCTGCTTGATGGTAACTTCAGAGTAGGAGACAAGGTTATAGTTAGCAAAGCCTAAAACAAAATAATAAAATAATTAATTTTTAATTAACCCGCGATTAATGGTAGTTGACCCGCTACTAGGAAGCAGTACCTCATGAAAAAGCCGCCTACTAGCACGCAGATCGAGGCCACTATCATTAACGGTGCATATAGTCTAATGAAAGCCGCGGTCCTACCCTTCCAAGCCAATAGTATTACTAGCAGTATTGGGATCACTAAGCCTAGGAAGATAAAGCCTCCCCAGAACAACGGGGCTAGCTGCCCTGACAGCAATAGCATCGCCGACTCCCTAGCTACCTCTGAGGGGCTAGTTAGCATGATGTAGAGGTATAGTAGCGCGGTGCCAAGCTCTAAGGCCAGCATGTAGCCATCAGCTACGTCAAGTCTGTGCATCATCTCAACGAATAGCTTCTGTGACTCCTCGGTCACCTGCACGAGCCTTAGTATTGCTATACATAGGCCTATGGCCATCAACGCCGTGGAGACTCCTGAGATGTAGAATAACACCGTTATGAGAGGAGTCTCCCAGAAGGGTTGAGCCCAAGCTATGCCTAAGACGAACCCTGTATACCCTGCAAGTCCTGAGCCTAGTATGAATAGCAGAAGTTCGAAGAACTTCCTCGGCTTAACGTACACTGACCAAGGTAGGAACGATTTGAGCCATGGTAGAGAGTCTGGCGGTAAGAATGTAGCATAGATTAGGCCCACTGGCAAAATAGTTGTAATAATGCATGTACCAAAAGTTATCATCGACATGGGGTTGCTGTACATGTACAGTAGGCGTTCAGGGTGACCAGCGTGTAATGAGAGGAAAGTACCGCAGAGAGCAGTAGCTATTATCCCCACGTAGGCCCCAAACTTCATTATATCTCTGAACTCCTCGCCTGAGATGAAGCTGGTTACAGCTGCTACTATGAAGGATCCACCGCCCAGACCTCCGAAGTACAGCGCAGCTGCTATGGTTAAGCCCCAAGGTAAGGTCTCTCCCAGCAACATCCTGCTCAACCCCTCGGTATTTCCTTAATCTTAGCCCTTACTATTCTACCTCTACGCCAGAGCACGAAACCAAGGAATATAAGGGCTGCGCCTCCGAAGATTGCAAGACCTCCACGCTCAACCAACAACTTCGGATAGGCCTTAGGGGCTGGTATAAGCATTTCAGCCTCCGGATACCCTAAATCCTTGAAGCTTACATCCGATATCATGATGACGCCGGAGCCGAGCTCCTTGGTGGCGGTTACGCCGCTTAGGTCTCCTAGCTCATCGGCTGTAGCTCCCCAAACGTAAACCTCTTTACCGGCTTCCTGTAACTCCCTTACTCTGCTGCGTACTTTACTCAGTATTTCGCTACGAGCTCCAAAGTCTAAAGCCCCCACAGGACATACACTTACGCATGCCGGAGCTAGCCCTTGCTCCAAACGGTCATAGCACATCCAGCACTTTATGGGTACACCTTTCTCTTCCGAGAAGACTCTGGCCTTATATGGACAAGCTACCACACAGTATTGACAGCCGAAACACCTTGTAAAGTCCGTTAAGTTGACCCCCCTTTCTTGGTAGATAGCCCCTGTGGGGCACACGTACATGCATGGAGGTTCGAGGCAGTGCATGCATGACCGTCTTTGAAAGACTGTACGTCCAACCTTAGACTTGAATTCATGTCTAGGTTCAATAACTAGTAAGTGGTGTTCGTCTAGCTTAGGCATCTCTGGGGGTTCTGTAGACTCCACTTTACCCTCCAGTAGTATGGGCCCTATTACCTCCTCCACTTCTCCCGTCGGTGAAAGCTTAACAGGTTGTTTTGAAAGCCCTTGTTCTCCGTTCCAAAGCCTACATGCAATCACGCAGGAATTACATCCTATGCATCTGGTGTTGTCGAACAATATGGCATAGTAGTTTTCCCTAGTCTCCCCGCCAATAGCCTCGTGAACGTCAATAGTAGCGGCTAAAGTTGACGCAGCGGCGGTGCCACACAATGTCTTGAGGAAGGTTCTCCTTGAGATCTTTAGGTCACGGTGCATCATCAACCACCTCCCTTAATACTGCCTCAATGACCTTAGGTATGGACGACTCCACCTCCTTTGAGAGGTCTAATCCAAGCTCTACTTTCTTGGGCTCGACGCCTATCACTACTATCTTCTTAGGCGCTTTACCGATACGTTTAGCGAGCTTTAAGGCGAAGACTGCGTCCAATTCATGCATTGAAGAAGGAGGGTTTTGGTCAAAGAGGGTGTCGTCAAACTCGAAACGGTAGACGGTGCCTGGAGGACCGTTAAGCCTGACAGCGTCTATCAACACAGCCTTGTCATAGCCATCAATAAGGTTTATTAGCGAGAGCCCTGGCGTGCCGGCATCGTAGACTTCAACGCTCGGGGGTAGGTCAGTCTTTCTTAGCTCCTCAGCTACCCGTACTCCAACCCCATCATCGCTCATTAGTAAGTTGCCCAGCCCCACTACCACCACCTTCTTCCTCGTCAACCCAATCACTACATCATAAAGTGCTGGGAGTTACCGAGACACGCAGTGTTTTGCCTTTAGGCGACATGAGGTGTATAGCACATGCTAGGCAGGGGTCGAAGGACCTCACGATCCTAACCACGTTTATTACGTCGTAGTGTCCGGCCTCTTCATCGTAGGGTACGGGCGTGCCCATTAGCGCTGTCTCAATGGGTCCCATCTTGTCCTGTGAGTCTCTGGGTGAAGCGTTCCAAGTGGTAGGTACTACGCATTGATATCGCTCAGTCTTGCCTCTACTTATCTTGATGTAGTGCAGTAGGGCTCCTCGTGGTGGCTCCCAGAAGCCAAAGCCTTCACCGTCTTTAATCTCGAAGTTAGGGTCGTATACGGGTTTACCTGGCTCGACGCTTAGGATCCAGTCGAGGATGTTCTCAGCGTATAGCTTGGTTTCCTCGAGCCTGGCTAGGACTCTATCAATTAATGAGGCTCCATGTCGTGAAAGCGGCTTGTACTTATTGTTGACTAGCATTCTAGCTAGGGGCCCTACCTCGCAAGGTTCACCCTTATACCTTGGAGCCTTGATCCATGAATAGGCGCCAGGCTTCCCGTAATAGGGCTCAGGTGGAGGTTCCATTGAAGGCTTACCTCCGCTCGTATCGGTGTACCATGAATACTTAACATGCTCCTCTATGTAGTCCTTGTCGAAGGGTTCCTTGGACCCCTTAATTATCACTCCTCCGTCGAGGAATTTCTTATAGTTCTCCTCTGGTATTGGGCATACTCCGTAGGCGAGGAAGTTCTTCACGCCAACGCCTATGTTGGTTAGGGTCTCAACTACCTCAGGGTGCTCGTCTAGTAGGTGAGGTATGAATACATCCCATACGTAGTTATATACCTCCTCTATTATCGACTTGACCTCCTTCATCTTAGCGTAGGCTAAAGCTAGGTCTGCGTGGCTAGGCGTTACTGTTACACCGCCAGGTAGAGCCGTCATGTGGTGTGGTACCTTGCCGCCGAAGATGGCCATCGCCTCGTGGCATTGTTTCTGCACAGGAAGTATGACACTATGCAGCAGCTGATAGTACCTGTCGAGGTCTAGCTCCAGGCATGGAGCTGGGCCCTTAGCTTTCTTTGTTGATGCCGGAGGCGCCCATGGAGGCTGCTTAAGTCCTGAACAGTGTTTACCCGCCAGTCCGTAGACAGCATAGTCCGGCCCAGCTAAGACCGTTAAATGCGCAGCGTGGTCCCAGATCTCCTGGATGCCTTCTATGATGTTCCTGATCCTTATGGCGTTGTCAGGCGGCGTAAAGCCTACAGCGTCTTCTATGGCTAAGATTGAGGTTTGACGGTGTACACCGTGGCATACGCCGCAAATACGTGACAGGATGATAGGCGCGTCCCTTGGATCTCTGCCAACGACTACCCTTTCAAGCCCCCTCCATAGCATACCCATGGAGTGGGCGTCGACAACCTTACCGTTCTCGACGTTTATCTTAATGGCTAAGTGGCCCTCTATACGGCTCATAGGGTCTATAACTATCTCGGGCATCCTACCTCACCTCCTTAGGCTTCTCTTCAGTCTTGGGTCTACCTTTAATCAAGAGAGCCGCCACCCCTAAGCCCATGGCCGCTAAGGCCACCTTGTCCAGCGCTCTTAGTACGAAGCTGCTGGAGGGTTCTTGGTAGGATAACTGTTTAAGGTCGGCAAGAGTGACCTTAGAGAACACCTTCGGTGAGCCTACGTTCGGGTTGGCTACATGTTCATAGAAGCTCTTGGGGCTTGGCTCCTTACCCGGGAAGTCCGGGTTCACACAGCCGATACATGGAGCGTTAGCTGAGATACAGAAGTTAACTCCCTCGTTCCACTTTCTAACAGGGCAGTCAGCCTTAGTGACCGGGCCACGGCAACCTATCTTCCATAGACACTTGGTCTTCCACCACTCCTCAGCTTCCTGTTTAAAGTCCGCCAGCTCAAGGTTGTCGAAGTACTGTCTCCTCGGACATAGGTTGTGAATGTAATCGGGGTAGAACCACTTAGGTCTACCATATTCGTCGAGGTTACCAAGGAGAGCTTCTAGGTATTCAGGGTTCTTTAATCCCCACACGGCGAGAGCTATGGTTAGCAGCATCCAGTCAGGGTGTGGAGGACAGCCGGGTACGTTGATGACCGGCGTCTCTATACCCTTCTCCTCGAAGAACTCCTTAACCCCTCTACAACCTGTCGGGTTAGGATAGCCCGAGGGGATGCCTCCATAAGCGGCGCAGGTCCCAAAGGCTAAGGCTGCAACCGCCTTCCTGCCAAGCTCTTCCACCCACTCCTCGAAGGTAACGGGGCGCCCATCTTTCTCGCCTACCATGCAGAAGTTCCCCTTAGGTATGGCTCCTTCCACTATTAGGACACCGCCTTCAGGGAAGGCCTCGAGCTTCTTTAATGCGCCGTGAGGGTCGTGCTGAGGCTCTACCATGATGGTGGGGTGGAACATGATGTTCAGCCTAAACCATGTTATAGCTTCAACTAAGTCTGGATCGCTGCTTTGAATAAGTGAGATCGTGCAGCCGGTGCAGCCAGCTCCTTGAAGCCACGCAACGGGTACTTCGCCCGCGGCCGCTGATTCGAGAGCTTCGACGATCTCAGGCTTGTAAGCCTCAATGGCCGCGGCGGCTCCGAGTAAAGTCACTGTTTTGAGGAATTCGCGCCTTGACAGCTTCATACTGATCGCGAATAGTGGGTTAATGATAAGCTTTAATAAGCGTTTCGCAGAGGGTCCATGAGGACTAACTTGAGCTATCCAATCCCTAAGACATCACTCCTCGGAGTAGTCGATTATAGGGCTCACTATGGCCTGCTTATTGACGTCTACTAGTCCTCTATCGGTTATCTTTAGCTCAGGTATAACTGGGAGCGTTATGAAGGATAGAGTAGTTAACGGTGAGGATAATTTACATCCTAAAAGCCGCAGCGTGTCATGTAATAGCGTGAACGCTTTAGCTAATTCATCGACTGGCTGAGAGCTCATTAAACCTGCTAACTCTAACCTCAACGAGGAGGAGAGCTTATCGTCTTCGACCACGGCTATCCCTCCTTGCATTTCTATTACCTTAGTTGCAGCTATGTACATGCTCCTCCAGTCAGCTCCTACTACAACGAGGTTGTGCGAATCGTGGGCATAAGTGGTCGCTATAGCCCCCCTTCTAAGCCCTAGACCTTGCACGAAACCTAAACCTATGCTCCCTGTAAGTCCATGTCTCTCCACGACTCCAACCTGTAAAACGTCAAGCGAGGGGTCGGGTAGCACCTTACCTTCCTCGACTTTTAACCATAGCCTCGATTCCCTAGTCAGCAGGCTTCCATCCTCAACCACTATGGCCCTAACCTTAGCCTTCCCGCTAGATATGGGAGCCTTGACCGCAAAGTCCTCCGGCTTAAGGTCTCTCTTAACGGAGACCGTCTGATAGAAACGTTGAGGGTAGCTTATGCGCTTAAACGGTGAGACGATTTTTCCATTGGCTGCCACTATTTTTCCCGCGACCATCACCTTGACGGCCTCGACCTTTTGTAGGTCATTTAGTAGGATAAGGTGTGCCTCCCATCCTGGAGCTATAAGGCCGACTTGAGGTTCAAGCTTGAAGTACATCGACGGGTTCAGGGTGACCAGCTTAAAGGCCTCTATGGGGTCTAAGCCTAACCTAATAGCCTTCCTCACAGCTAAATCGAGGTGCCCATTAATTAGGTCCCTCGGATCTACGTCGTCAGTAACTATCATCACCCTCCCTAGGTCCATGCCCAGCTTGATGAGAGTAGGTAATACTTTGTCTAGCATCTTAGAAGCCGAGCCCTCCCTTATCATCACCCATAAACCATTTCTCAGCTTCTCCACGACCTCCTCTGCCGTAAGCGCCTCATGATCTGATCGAGGGCCAGAGGAAATGTATGCTGCTAGCTCATATCCTCTAAGCTTCGGACAGTGTCCATCTACGAGCTTATTGAGCCTCCTAGCTGCATGTACCTTTTTCAATAAGTTTTCATCACAGCTCAAGATCCCAGGGTAGTTCATTACCTCAGCTAGCCCCAGGACTCTCCTTGACCTTAGGAGCCTCTGAATCTCCCTAACCCCTATCTTCGCGCCTGAAGTTTCAAGTCCAGGAGCTGAGGGAACACAGCTTGGAGCCATGAAGAATGCCTTAAATGGCACCCCCCTAGTAGACTCAGAGATTAAGCCTAGGACTCCTTCGATCCCTAACACATTAGCTACCTCGTGCGGATCGAAGACAGCTGCCGCTGTTCCTTTAGGTACTACGGCCTCAGCGAAGCCCGTGATCGTTAAGTGACTACTCTCCACGTGTACATGGCCGTCGATGAAACAGGGCACCGCATATAGTGACTTAGCATCTACCTCTATACGCGCCCCCTTAGGGTTTCCCATCAAGGAAACTATGAAGCCCCTCTTAATGGATATGTCAGCTTCGTAGACCTCAGACGTTGCAACATTAACCAGCTTGACCCCCTTAATCAATAAATCTGCCTTCTCTTCACCTAAAGCAGACTTGATTAAAGCCTTAACATGGGTTACCATACTAAATCTTAAAATTACTCCCCACCTTTAAGCGTGAGGGCCCCGGCAATGCCCGAAGCCCACCGTAAACGTGAGGACTTCACTCGCTGGTTTAGAGAGACTACGTTAGCCGCTGAGGTCTACGATTATAGGGTGCTTGTCAAGGGGTGCGGTGTATGGCCTAGCTATGGATTCAAGTTGAGGAATAACGTGCTAAGCATCATCAGGAGGTTACTTGACGAAACAGGCCATGAAGAATGCTTGTTTCCACTATTAATACCGCAAAGCTTGCTTGCTAAGGAAGCCGAGCACATTAGAAGCTTTGAGAAAGAGGTCTTCTGGGTCACAAGAGGCGGAGCCACAGAACTAGATGAAAAGTTGGCGCTTAGGCCCACGAGTGAGACCGTAATTATGCCCATGTTCAAGTTATGGATACATTCACACGCAGATCTACCCAAGAAGGTCTACCAAGTGGTTAGCGTGTTTAGATACGAGACTAAGGCTACCCACCCCATGATAAGAGTCCGTGAGGTAACGACATTTAAGGAGGCACATACAGCCCACGCATCCTATGAGGACGCAGAAAAGCAGGTTAATGAGGCCATCCAGATCTATAAACGGTTCTTTGACGAGCTGGGAATACCTTACGTCATATCTAAGAGGCCTGAATGGGATAAGTTCGCCGGGGCGGTATACACCATTTCATTTGACACGTTAATGCCTGAAGGAAGAACTCTTCAGATAGGCACCGTACATAATCTAGGGCAAAACTTCTCTAAACCTTTCGAGGTTGAGTTCCTTAAACTTGACGGTAGTAGAGACTACGTTTACACCACTAGCTACGGCGTATCAGAGAGGGTTATAGCTGCGCTCATCGCTATCCATGGAGATGATAGAGGGTTAGTGCTACCACCGAAGGTAGCTCCAATACAAGTAGTAGTCGTCCCCATACCATATAAGGGGAAGGAGAGCGAAGTCCTAGAGGCTTCTAGGAAAGCAGCCGATCTATTAAAGGCGGGTGATGTCAGACTCAGGCTAGATGATAGAGACGACATAACGCCAGGAGAGAAATATTACTATTGGGAACTGAAAGGAGTGCCTGTTAGGGTAGAGGTAGGACCTAAGGATCTTGAGGCTGGCACCGTCACCCTATGTAGAAGAGATACCTTAGAGCGCACTAGGTGTCCTTTCGAGGAGCTCGTGGAGAGGGTAAAGGAGCTCTTTAAAGATATTGAGGGCAGTCTAAGGGATAGGGCTTGGAGGGAGTTTAAGGAGCACCTTATCTACGTGAAGACCTTAGAGGAGGCTAAGAAGCTGGTCTCCGAGAAGGCAGGAATTATACATGTAGCTTGGTGCGGCTCTACAGAATGCGGGCTTAGGTTAGAGCAGGAAATTGAGGGTAGAGTGCTAGGCACACCTATCGATGAGGGCAAAGTTGACGGTAAATGTGTGGTGTGCGGTGGAGAAGCAGAGAGTTATGTCAGGTTAGCTAAAACCTTTTAGTAGCCGTTAAGCCATGCGCTTGACAGCTACTTCAGCTATCCTCCTTAAGACCTCCTTAGCGGGAGACTCCGACAATGGCTCTAAGGCGCGGCGAGCCTTCCTGGCAAGGTCTACTGCTAGACGGCGGAGGATGTTTAAGTCATTGGTCGAGCAGAGCCTTAATGGGGTGTCCTCCCCCTCTTCAACGTCGAGGAGATCGTCCTTAACCTGATAGGCCATCCCAACGAGCTGCCCATATTTAGCTAAGCTCTTAACTACGCGGTTACGCTTACCTCCAGTGGCTATAAGCCCCCCCAACTTCGCCGCCGCCCTAAAGAGAGGTGCAGTCTTAAGCTTAATGACATCTAGGTACCTTCTTCTCCCTCCGACCCCCTCCTCAATGAGCCTAACTTCAAGCATTTCTCCCTCACACATTTCCATCACAGCCTTCGACAGCTCTTTAGCGAGCAGCCAACCTAAAGAGGGCCTGTACCTTAAGAGTAAGTCCATAGTGAGTCCGAGCGCGAAATCAGCGCTTAGCAGGGTAACGTGAGGGCCGAACTTAAGGTAGAAAGGCCTTTTACCCCTCCTACTAAGCTCGCCGTCAATTAGATCGTCATGTATCAATGACTCACAGTGAAGAACCTCAACGGCTATGGCCGCTGGGTATGGATCCACCTGGGGTTTGCCGAGAACCTCCGAGGCGAAAAGCAACATTAAGGGTCTAAGCCTCTTGCCGCCCTCCATAGCGTAGGCTAAAGGGTCCCTAAACAGGGGGTATCTTAGGCTTTGAACCTCAATGGCTAACCTACACTCGAACTCGCTAAGCTTCTCCTCTACGAGGTTGCTAAGCTGGTCCCCAAAGACAGCCTTTAACCATTCATCCAAAGCGTTAACCCTCACGTTTCACAGCTGGCAAAGCTTACCATAACCGTATATATAAGGGCTTAGCTTCTAAGATAGGGGCCTCTGTATGATAGGCGGCTTAGAGATATTAGTGATCTTCTTTATAGCGTTGCTCCTCTTCGGCCCCAAGAAAATACCTGAAATAGCACGCACACTAGGTGAAGCTGTTAGGGAATTTAGAAAAGCCTCAAACCCTCTATTGATAGAGAAGCCCAAGGTGCCTCAGAGGGACGACGAGTTACTGCTCAAAGTGGCTAAGGAGCTAGGTATAAACATTGAAGGAAAGAATAGAGAGGAAATAGTAAAGGAGATTGTTGAGAAGGCGAGGGGGCAAAAATAATATAAGAGCTTCCTAGTTAGCTAACAGAGCTGTTGAAGGTGAAGCATCTTGTTGCATCCTATTGATTTAGAGTTTCTGCCTACTTTTGGAGGTTATGAGTGGCTCATCATCTTGTTCATAATACTCATACTCTTCGGGGCTAAGAAGCTACCTGAGCTAGCTAGGGGAATGGGAGAGGCTGTCAAAGAATTTAGGAGAGCTTCAAGAGAAGTTGAAGTCGAGGAGGTCAGTAAGCTAGATGAGGATAGACTGAATAAAGTGGCTAAGGAGCTAGGTATAAACATTGAAGGAAAGAATAGAGAGGAAATAGTAAAGGAGATTGTTGAGGCACTAAGCAAGGCTAAGCAGTCAAGCACCACGGGCTAACAGCATGTCCAACGAGGAAAAGGAGGCAGAGTTTTATCAGCATTTAGAGGAGCTTCTGCTACGCGCACGTAAGGCGCTCATAGCGATACTGGTAGGTATGGGCATAGCGTCGGTACTGCCAGTCAAAGTTAACCCTGGCTATGAGACGCTGGTAACGTACATAATACATAGGATAGAGGCTGATCTACTACCCGCCAAGGAAGTAACTCTAATGGCTGGTCAGTGGACGGACGTGATTATGGTCTACTTTTACGTATCCTTCCTAATAGGCTTCTTAATGGCTTCACCCATAGTAGCTTACGAAATATACATGTATGTAGCGCCTGCTCTCTATCCGCATGAAAAGAAGAACCTTTCATTGTTCGTCGCCTCCTTTACGGTGCTATTCGCGCTAGGCGTGCTATTCTCATACTTCATCTTATTACCTTGGACCTACAAATTCTTGATAAAGTTCGCCTACCTTGTAGGCGCTTCGCCTTTCTTCACAGTGGAGAACTTTCTTTCATTCACGCTTCTCGTAATGATAGCTGTGGGTTTAACCTTCACCTTCCCCGTGGTGACTACGCTCCTAGTAAAGCTTGACATCATAGCGCCTGAGACCTTGACGAGCAGGTGGCGTGAGATAATAGTGGCTGTGTTCATCTTGGCAGCAATAGTGACCCCTGATGTCTCAGGTTTCACAATGATCATCCTCGCCGCTCCCATATTAGGGTTATACGTTGTGGCGGTCGTCGTGGCTAAGGCGATCTATAAGAAGAAGGACAAACGTTAATCTTCCTCTACTCTGTCCAGCAGCTTCCTCGCTCTCTCCTCGACCTCGTGCTTAAAGCCAAAGCGTGAAGGACCTACCCCCTCGACGATAAAGGATGCAGCAGCGGTCGCTAAACAGGCAGACCATTTAAGATCCTCCCCCCTACATAGAAAAGCTGTAAGGACCCCAGCATATACATCGCCTGCACCCGTAGGATCTATAGCCTTAGTCCTATAAGCTGGCACTCTAATTAAACCGTGACCATTAGTTATGAGTGAGCCTTCTTCACCCAAAGTCACAGCCACAAAGCTGGGACCGAGCCTAGAGAGTTTAAGGATTGAGGACTTTAAGTCGGAGGACGATAGAGCAACAAGTATTTCATCTGCAGATCCACATACAAGGTCGAGGCGCGGTAGAAGGTCGAAAAGGCTAGGGTTAGGTTTAAGCGCGACCTCACCATTGGGCTTAAACGAGCGAAGTAGACCTTGAACTCCTAGAGATTTGAAAGCTGAGTCCTCAGTGAGAATATTCAGTAAGGCTGGAGTTAGCTCATTAGCCACAGGCCCGATGTATAGGCAGTCATAGCTAAGCCCTGACTCTAAGTCGCTGAGGGTTAAGGGCTCGCAAAGGCTTAACAGTCTAAGCGACCTTGTACCGCTCAAATAGCTAAGTTCGAAGCTCGTAGTGGGCTTAAGGCTTCTCTTTAAGCCTGAAAGGTCCATAGATTTAGCTAAGCGTAGCACGTAGGGATCCTTAAAATCGGGTCCTACCTTAGATAGAGCCACAACCTTGAAGCCCAAGAGGGATAAGGCTGTGCCTGCGTAAGTCGGCGATCCTCCTAGTGCACCCTTAACGATAAAGCTAGGGGCTAATATAACGTCGAATGTAACGTGTCCAACAATCAATATCCTCTCCAACGCACTACGCCTCGCGCAAAGAACAAATATAAGCAGTGCCTCTTAGGCGTAGAGGCTGAGAGGAAGGAGGATATAATGCCTAAGAAGCGTAAGAGTAGGGGGAGAAGTAAGGGGGATAAAGGTAGAGATTCACTTCTCTACTGCGATGCCTGTGGAAGACCAATACCTCGTGGTAAAGCTATACGGGTTACGAGACCTGTGAGCCTCGTAGACCCACAGCTACGTAAGGAGCTAGAGAAGAAGGGCGCCATCATCGCTAAGACGTACGTTACGAAGACCCTTTGCGTCAGCTGCGCTGTGTACCAGGGAGTCAGGAAGGTTAGAGCCAGAGAAGAACGGAAGGTGAAGGCAGCCTCACGTAGATAAGACCAGTAGCGAACGCTTAAACCTCAGAGAGAACCCCTAGATTAGGGACTCCTCTTCATCTTAATTACCTTCATATACAGGGAGAGGCTAAAGTAATGGACAGGTAAAGTAGCGGTGCGGTTTATGGCTTATGAGAGGCTTGTAAGGAAGTTAACTTTAGAGGTGCTATGGCTTTACATCGTTAGATTGTTGATGGAGAGGCCTATGTATGGCTACGAGGTAGCTAAGGCATTCAAGGAGAAGTATGGCTTCGCGCCTGCTAAGATAACAGTGTACACTGTGCTTTATAGAATGGAGAGAGAAGGGCTGCTTGAAAGTGAGTATAAAGGCGGACTACCAGGCTCCCTCTGGAGGCGTTACTATAGGCTTACACGTAAAGGTATTGAGGCCTTCAATAAAGCAAGGGAGTTCCTCGAGGAGACTATTAGGAAGCTCTTTGGGGATGTACGTTGTTAGGCAGGCTGCGTGAACACTATGAGAAGGCCTTACAACCGATAGGCGAAGCTCTAGCCAAGTTAGGTGTGTCGCCCAACTACGTCACCGTCATAGGCTTAGTCATAGCTACCGCTTCAGGCTACGCCTTCTATGAAGGCAGACTCCTTGAAGGCGTAGCATTAATGGCCCTATCGGGGGTAGCAGACATGATAGATGGAGCCTTAGCTAGAGCTCTAGGTAAAGCTTCGAGGTTTGGCGAGGTACTCGATAGAATGGTAGATAGATACGCTGAGTTCGCCATCCTCCTCGGGATAACGGCCAGCGGGTACATTAACTGGTTTTGGGGTTTCTTCACCATCTTCGGTATGATAGCGGCTAGCTACTCGAGGGCTGTAGCTGAGGCTGTAGGGGGGCGAGGCGTATGTTCTAGAGGAGTCATGGAGAGGCAGGAGAAGCTTCTAATGATAGCGATAGGCGCGCTGTTGGCGATTTCTTACCCCATAGCGTTGGAAGTCTCAGTCATCATAGTTGGAGTGCTTTCCCATTTAACGGCTATACAGAGGTTGTTTTACGCATATAGAGGGTTAGCTTAGCGCTTCAGGGCTGGAAAGCGTATGATTAAGGCGTAGTGCTTTTTAAAGCTGCGAGGAGGTAGCTGTACGTGTACGACTTAGTGTGTATCGGTAATCCTGTATATGACATCATAGAGACGCCCTACGTTAAGACAGATAATAGAGTTTTATCAGGGTGTAGCGTGAATGCAGCTATCACGGCTAAGAAATTAGGCCTCTCAAGGATAGCCCTGGTAGGCTGCGTGGGTGAGGATTATAAAAGCAGACTTTCGCTCGACTTAGCCAGGCTAGGCCTTAACGGCTCCTACTTGAAGGTACGCGCTGAGACAGGAGGATTTAGATTAACCTACACTAGTGACTTAAGAGACCGGGTACTCGACATAATAGGTGTTGCTGGTAAGATAGAGATCGAAGACCTACCAGCGGACCTACTTGACGCTAAGTTTGTGCTCATAGGTCCCATCTTACATGAGGTTGACGTCGACCTAATAAGGCATGTAAGGAGGGTTAGCAAGGCACAGATCTTCTTAGATCCTCAAGGCTTTACCAGGAGAGAGGGAAAGGGGAAGAGAGTGGAACACACCGTTGATGAGGAGGAGATAAGGGAGGTTGTCAAGTTAGCTGACTACGTTAAGCCAAACGAGGTTGAGGCTGCATTGATGACCGGGCTGGGACCTGAAGAGGCTGCTAAGGAGTTGGTAAGGTGGGGGGCAAAGGTGGGGATAGTGACCATGGCTGATAGGGGCTCAGTGATTTATGAGGACGGTAGGCTCCATAAAGTGCCAGCTTATAGGACTAAGGCTATAGATCCTACGGGTGCAGGCGATGTATACGCTGGCGCCTTCATATACAAGAGAATTGAAGGAGCCAGCTTATTGGAGGCCGCCCTCTTCGCTTCGGCCGTGGCCTCCATAAAGGTAGAGTACGTAGGTCCAGACTTTCCCTTAACAAGGCTTGAAGGAGAGCGGAGGTATAAGTCATTAGTAGGTGGAGGTTAACGGCCACTCATAGCCACATGATGGACAGCGCATATAGTTACATCCTCCCACTGAAGATGGGCAGCCTCGACACGCAAAGGTTCTGGCGTAGGAGATGTCGAAGGTGAAGCCGCATTTGGGGCATTTAATTAACCTTCCAGTTCCCTTAAACTTCAAGGAGACAAACCCCCTTAAGCTACTAGGGGCTCTAAGTTGGAGCCGTATAAACGTTTAGCTGGCGATGATCATGGGTTGGGAGGCCGTGATCAAAACTATCGCGGTGTTCGCGGTCTTAGGCTACGCGGCGTGGAGCGACCTTAAGTATAGGGAGGTCGATGATAAGGCCTGGGTCATCTTATCCTTAATCGCCATACCTCTCACAACACTGGAAGTTTTAAGCGGACACTTAGCTATACACTGGCTGCTCCTCTCGATGTTAATTAGCTTCGTGATTGGGCTTTTAGTCTACGTCTTAGGGCTCTTTGGAGGGGCAGACGCTAAGGCTCTATGGTGCTTAGGCGTAGCGCTCCCAGTATATCCCAGCCTGAAGCCCTTGATCGTGGAGCCACTATTTCCAGTGCAACACCCCTTCTTTCCAGTGTCCGTGTTTAACAACATGTTAGTGCTGGCTGCCTTAACCTCGGTTTACGTTTTGGTTAGAAACATGACCTATAAGTTGAGAGGTGGAAAGCTCTTTGATGGTTACGAGGAGCCTTTACGTAGAAAAGTCCTAGCAATCCTTATAGGGTACAAGGTGAAAGCCTTAAAGCTCTCAAGGGGGAGCCACGTCTTCTTAATGGAGGAGAGGGTAGGAGGTTCAAGGAAACTTAAGCTTGGTAAGCTGTTAGCCGCAGCTAAAGAGGAGGAGTTGGGACTACATGGAGACTATAAGCCGGATGAAGAATTATGGGTCACTCCAGCGTTACCAATGCTCGTTTACATGTTTATAGGGCTCATTTTGGCGTTGCTACTAGGCGACCTCGTGTCGCTAATAACCTTAGTTATCATGAGCCTCGCTCCATAAAGCTAACTTGACAGGCGTTAAACCAAGGTGTCTAAACGACTCCTCAACCGATGAGAGGGTTAGTTCTAAGCCATCTAGCCTTAGAAAGTGCGAGGTGCATTTGCAGTCGCTAGATCCAAACCCCCTTATAGCTGGCTTAAACCCCCTACTAATAAGCTCTCTAACCAAGTTGCACTCCAGCTTAAGCTCAGTGTGAGCTGCGATCACGGCGACCACGTGGACGTTATTTAATGTGAGCAGATAGTCTATATGCCATTTAATCCTCTTTTCGCGTGATAGGTGCCTGAATACCCGCCTCCTTAAGGGCTCCCCCCTACTTCCTATAGCCGACCCTACGTAGACGTAGATCCCTGGACTAATCTTAGTTAAGCCGAGACTCCCTACCTTCAGGGCGATATCTTGAGGAATGTTTACGACGAGAGTGTATATTCCGCGGCTAGGTAAACTGGGGGGCTCACGCCGGTCTAGGTACATCATCGCTCAGGACCCGGGTTCTTTCTACTCATCGCCCCTATCCGTTAGGAAGAAGACTACCAGTTTAAGCGTTTTCTTTCAATATCGGTTTAAGACCGAAAGTTAAAACTTAAAAGAGGGAGCACTCGGACATCCTCAGGGACGATGAGATTGGGACATAGCGCTGAGGCCATAGCCAATGAAGAGGCCGCTACACGTGAGTCCTTAATGGGAGGGCGGAGGATTTGGCCAAAGCGTTGAGGATCGTACTTGTGTCGGCAGATTGGGAGAAAAGCAGCTCCTTAGCTCGAAAAGCATGTGAGGAAGCATCAAAGCAAGTAGGCATTGAATTCACGGAGAGAAAGGAGGACTGGGAATACTTGACTCGACATGGACTCAAGGACGAGTATGGCGGCGTCGATATACCTCAGGTCTTTGTGGAGTTCGACGATGGCACCGTAGTCCACGTCATGACCAAGGTCCCACTTACCTCCAACGGTAAACCAGATGTAGAAGGAGCAATTAAGATGATTATTGAGAAAGTGAGGGGAGTCGCTTGAAGACGATAGTGGTTCGCTCTAAGCAAGGAAAACTAGAGGAGTACAATGTGGTCGAAGGTAACTTCAAGGAAGTGGTCCTAAACGTAGTAAAGAAAGCCTTAGAGGCTTGGGACATGGATTTCTCCGACTTCATAGTCATGAGGGACAGGTACACCATGCAGGTTAAATTACCTTTAACTAAAGAGCAATATGAAGAGTACTCCAAATACGAGCTTAGGAGGCTTTCAAGTAGCGAGGCTGAGCTTCGTATACCCATATTCATAGTCTCATTTAATAATGAGTGGCGTGGAGAGGACTACGTAGATAAGGAGGTCTATGTCATCGCCCCATATATAGATGAAGAAGAAGCTAAGGACATAAGAGAGTTGGCTACTAACGCAACCATGGAGCAAGTCGAATAGCCTAGAAGAAGGATTCTAATCTCTTAACTCCTAACACCTCATCGAAATTGACGCCTAGAGCCTCCAATACCTGCTCGAAGGTGGTCCTTATATGACCTACGTACTTATCAACGTCGATCTCATCGATACGAGCTAGCTGGACCGGCTTTACACCTAGCGCGTCTCTAGTTTTTACGAAGGCTATGATGTCGCCCGCCTTCACCTCCCTACCGTGACCTATTAATAGCTTAGCCGCTTTGACGTGCTGTGGGGTCGTCTTCACGTAACTTTTAACTGGCTTAGAAAGCATGACCCTAAAGGCTAGTTCATCGAGAGAGTAACGCTTGGCTTTAAGTTTAGAGTAACACCTCTGTACTACGTCCCTGATGTTCTTTTTAGCTTCGTTGAACTCCTCCTGATTTTTAACTTGACTTAACAGCTTAATCATATCAGAGAAGGCTTGTTTAAGGAAGTCTGGGGTATTTCTCTTCTTGCCCACCATGCCTTTAATGTCCACGGTCCCGTCATCAAGCACCCCTACATAGTTCTTCTTTAAGCTCGGGAAAGCCACGTAGCGGTACCTCTTGTCCACGTCTAGGTCTACCTTAAGCTCTTCTTCAGACCATTCGACGAGCTTCTGTACCTGGTCTTGGTTTGGCTCGTGTACAAATATGCTGTCAGTGTCTCCATAGATCACCTTCATCCCAAGCTCTTGGGCCTTCTCTATGGTTTTAGTTATGATATAGCGGCCTACAGCTGTAGTACTTTCAGCTACTGGAGGACAGTATAACGGGAAGGATTCAGCCCCCATCACGCCGTAGCTCGCGTTTAAGATAACTTTTAAGCTCCTATCTACAACCCCATACCAATCCCTCAACTCAGGGCTTAAGGTCTTATCCTTTGACTTTGGCTTAAACCAGTAGGCCCTAATATCACGAAGTAAGCCTATTATCAGGGAGGCCAGGCCTTTACGCTTAGTGCATACCCAATGCGAGGTGCCCGGTATTATGTTGGACCTACACTCCTCGTGTCGGCAGTTTATCACCTCGTAGGATAGATTCCTCGTTTTAAGTATGCTGGGATATAGCGACGTGAAATCCAAAACTAAGACGTTAAAGTAGACGCCTGGCTTTGGTTCTAAGACTATGGCTCCTAGGTATTTCTTGCCTTTAATTAGGGCCTTGGTCACTGCTTGTCCTTTAACGCTGATTATGTCCTCAGGCCTAGGTATCAAATAACCCCTTCTTCTATGCTCAAAGTATAGCATGTTCTTAATCCAGCCTGAGATTCCTAGCCTAGTTACATCCTCGAGTGGTAGCTTGGATAGCCTCATGAACAGCACTATTAGCTTCATTAATAGATCGTCTTGGAAGCTCGTTAAGCGTAAGACTATATCGGCGTCTCGGAAGCAGTAGGAAGCTAGTTCGCTGTACGACAGCTCGGAAACGGGCTTTGTTATAGGTATCTTGGAGTAGCTGATTAAGGCCTCCGCGATGGCGTCTAATGTAACTTCTCGATACTTATTCCCGAAGGCATAGACCTGCACGGACTTGTTATGGAAGAACCTGTATAAGTCCACGTGGACTCCTATAGGTAGTAGGGCAGCGTCTTTTGTTAATAGGATAGGTATTTCCTCGCGACGAAAGCCAAGTCTTTTAGCGCGATGCCATAGATACCTTAAGTCGAAGCCGTCACCGTTAAAGGTTAACACCACAGGGTAGGATGATAGGATCTTGAAAACTTCGCTTAACATCTTCCTCTCGTCATCATAGAAAGAGACTTCAACACCCTCAGGCCATTGATCTCCCTCATCAATACCTTCACGCCTTAAAAGAAGAACCTTCTTTAATCCGTCAGAGGCCGAGAAAGCTACGCAGATGACGTTGTACTCAGCCTCTCTAGGGTCTGGTACTCTATCGGGCATCGGAGAGAATACCTCTATATCCATGGCGACCCTTCTAATCTTAGGCGCCGGCAGCAATAGTAGCGGAAGCCATTGCTCGAGGGTCTCCTTAACCTCCTTATCCTCCTCCTTGAATATACCCCTAACTTCCTCGAGGCCCTCAATAGGTAGCTTTACGGGTTTAAGGATCCCGTCCTCGATTTTGTAGGGCATTCCAGGGATTAAGCCTAGATCGTAGATGTAACAATTGTGATACTTGATGTGCGCCTCCCAACAGGCTGGCAAAAGGTCTCTTATGGATTTACGCGGCCTACCGCCTATAGAGAGGGGGTCTTTAGCTACGACCTTTGTCATTAGCGTGACCGAGTCATTAAGTGGATCGTACTTCTCTACGACTTCGACGTGATCGAACCCTTCATGAGTGATTATCTTTGGTGACCTCTTAACGGCATCAGGAGGGACATTGGTTAGGCAATATGGTTTATGTCCAGTGTTATCATACCAGAAGTAGATGCAGCCCTTCTCTGGATCATAGAGTTTAACTAGTGCTTTACCAGCTTTACCGCTATAAGATACCGATAGCATATAGCAGGTGCCGGTGTTACGGGGGGTTTCTGCTTCAAAAGTAGTCTCTTCGATTATACTTTCAAGTTCCTCTAACTCCTCCTCTTCCTCCTTAACCTCCTCTTCATAAAGTTCTTCAGAGGACATTAAAGCTCACCTAAATAGATCCTTCATTCTAGAGAGAGTAGCTTCACGTTCGAGCTTAGACTTCTTCTTAAACAGCTTGTAATGATCACGACATAGCCCCACCTTACCTCTCAATGACAGTAGTTTAACTTCCCTTAACACCGAGGCTACATTCAAGGCTGACACAGACCTGATAGCTTCTTTACCGCATACTATGCATCGCTTATTTTCTCCTGCCATCAACAAACACCTATAGAGTTCCTCACAGAAAAGTATTATCACCTAATAGCTAAGGTGGAAAGCCCTTATATTGGTGCTCTAAAAACCTCTTGTCTCGGGCCCGTCGTCTAGCTAGCTACTTGGCCTAGAATGGATAGGACACCAGCCTGCGGAGCTGGGGGTCCGGGGTTCGAGTCCCCGCGGGCCCATCACATATCACGAAGTAAGGTCCGCCTAGAACCGAGTGAACTAGGAACGCGAACAAAAGCACCGTGAAGAGCTATTTAAGCCTTCACATGCCCCCACTCCTTAAGCTGCAGCAAGCCTATAGAGTACCTTCTCTTAACCTTCACGTCTCCTCAAGGACTTCGAGGTCACTTCAAGGCTTTATTACGATGTTGGATCACAGGTTTTTCAAACCTCAACGCGAACATCCTCCACCTTTAATTAAATCTCTACATCCTCAACATACCTTGAGTCCTTTCCATAACGTTTTAATCAGGGCTTTAGCGTTGTTAGCGTAAGAGGGGTCTAAGGTGATAAACGACCCCATCGGGGTATTTGAGGAGGGCTGCCTAAAGGTCCTTAAGAAAGCCATTGAGCAATCGGGTTTCGACTTAGCCGAAGTGGAATTGCGCTTGGAGTTACCCCCTGACCCTAAGTTCGGCGACTTGGCTTTTCCGTGCTTTGACTTAGCTAAGAGGGCTGGTTTACCTCCAAGAGAATTAGCTGAGCTCCTGACTTCACGAGCCAGTGGACTTCTACAACCGCCTATATTAAGGGTTAAGGCAGAAGGGGCTGGCTATGTTAATTTCGTGGCTGACCACGTCAAGCTGACGCACATGCTTTTTGAAGCTATGGAAAAGAACCCTGAAAACTATGGCCTGATTAAGGAAGCAAAGCCCCTTAAGATAATCATCGAGCATACCAGCGGAAACCCTGTACATCCGTTAACCGTAGGCACGGGCAGAAATGCCTTCATCGGCGACACTCTGGCTAGGTTACTCAGCGCGAGAGGACATGTAGTTAAGAGGCATTTCTACGTAGATGACGTGGGTTTTCAGGTAGCTTTAGCTGCTTACGCCTACGGTAAGGTTAAGGACAGGGTGAAGATTAAGGGCAAGCCTGATCACTACGTGGGTTTGCTGTATTCGATAACCAACGCCTTGATGGAGGTGCAGCGATTAAAAGAAGAAGCTAAGGGAGAGGGTGAAGACGCTTCAAGGGCTAGGGCAAAACTCGATGAATGGGTCTCCATACTTAATGAGCTTAGGGAGAGAGACGAGGAGCTCTTTAACTTGTTAATTGAGGAACTCAAGGACCTAGATATTAGGGGGGAGGCATTAAAGCTGGCTAGAGCTTATGAAGATGGCGAGATCACAGCCGTTAAATTGGTGAGGGAGTTATGTAGTTTGGCGTTGGAGGGTTTCAAGGAGACCCTTAGTAGGGTTGACGTAACTTTTGATTCATGGGACTGGGAGAGCGAAATTACCGTTTGGAGCGGCTCAGTCGACCACGTACTTAATGGTTTAAGCAAAACACCCTTCATAGCGAGGGAAGGAGGAGCCCTAGTTTTCAAGGTTGAAGATGCTGCAAGGGCGTTGAACCTTAAGAAGCTTTTAGGGATAAAGGAGGACCATCCAATACCTGATTTAACGCTGACTAGAGCCGACGGTACGACTCTCTATACGACGAGGGACATCGCGTACGCTATATGGAAGCTTAAACAAGCAGATAAGGTGATAAACGTGATTGGAGCAGAGCAGAGCCTCGCTCAGCTACAGTTAAAGATAGCCCTACATGTACTAGGGTACTCAGATGCGGCATCTAGGTACTTACATTACGCTTATGAATTGGTTCAGCTGCCGGGCTATAGGATGTCTAGCCGTAGAGGTAGGTACGTAACTTTAGATCAGATAGTGGATGAGGCCGTTAGGAGGGTCTACGACGAAGTGGACAAACGTTGGCCCAACTTGGCGGAGGAGGAGAAAAGAAGGGTAGCCGAGAAGCTGGGCGTAGGAGCAGTTAGGTACGCTCTCATCAGCGTCACGCCGTCGAAGCCTATGGTATTCGACTGGGAGAGGGTAATAAACTTCGAGAGGAACAGCTTGCCCTTCATAAATTACGCCTATGTCCGAAGCCTAGGGATACTTAGGAAGGCTCAGTTTAAGCCGTTAAAAGTAAAGGCTGAAAAGCTCACCCATCCTCAAGAACGAGAACTAATATTGAGGCTTTGTCGTTTCCCTAAAACCGTTAAGCAGGCCGCCGACGAGCTTAGGCCTGAGGTGTTAGCCACATACCTTAATGACTTGAGCACGCTCTTCAATAGCTACTACGAGAAAGTGGACGTCATTCATGAGAAGGACTGTGATGTAAGAGAGGCGAGGCTGATGCTGGTTTATGCCGTCAAGGTAGTATTGGGCAATGGGATAAAGCTGCTAGGCATAGAACCCGTGGAGCTAATGTAAATTAAAGCGGGCCCGGGGGGACTTGAACCCCCGACCTACGGCTCCGGAGGCCGCCGCTCTGTTCCTAGCTGAGCTACGGGCCCCTGTCTCCTCGACCAACTAGTCTCTCCTAAGCTTTATTACAAGTGACCCCACTGGCACACCTAAGCTCCTAGCTATAGGTGAACACTTAGCCTTTAGTAGGTGCGCGATGGGTGGTTTGGCAGGATACTCGGTCAATGTCTCATAGTTGCCCATACCCTTAGCTATAATGAGCTGAGAAGACCTAAAGGCTTCACGTAACTTCTCTGGCATCTTCTCAGGGATAAAGCCTACTTCATCGACCTCCGTGCTTAATATTTCATCGGCCACCTTGTCTAGATTAAAGAAGAGGGCGTCTTCAAGTAGTGCGTCATTTAGGATAGGTAAGCCTTTAACTACTACCCTTACAGTTTGACCTAGCCTCTTCAGCTCCTCTATGAGAATTAGGTCGAAGGCTACTTCTCCTGCGTTATCAAGCAGGTATAGCACGCTTCCCTCTCTAGAAGATAAGACTTCTTGATATATCTTCGCCGTATCATCGATGGCTAAGTTCTTCTCGGCTTCAAGTATTAACTTGCTAGCCTCTGAGACATTGAAGGTGTATCCTAAGACACCGAACTCAAAGGCATTGCCTGAAGTAGCTATTATGCATGCTTTCCTAAACCTCTCAAAGGGGTCACTTAGTGCCTTAAGTACCTCCCTTACTCGTGGCAGTATGCGTAAAGCTTCCTCATTACTCCTCTTCTTCGCCTCTCTATAGGGGTCAGGACAGCCCGTTAGCCGCTTAATTAGGCGGTCCCTTTCAGCCCCGAGCCATGCAGGAACAGCATCCTTGTTAAAGCGTTCACTTAACAATTTAAGTAGCTCCATTATAACCTTCATCTTAACGCTCTCATCGTCTGTTGAGAGGTTAAGCTCCTCTAAGCCTCTATGGAGTAAACATACGGCGCATATAGGCTCAACCTTAACCATGGCAGTTCAACAGTCATGAAAGAGGGAAGGTTTTAAGCGTTTATGCGCCTTTAGTAAAGGGGTTAGAGATGAGTAAGGTGAAACTCCCCCTAATAATAGTGAACTTTAAGGCATACTCCGAGGCTTACGGGAGTAAGGCTGTCGACTTAGCTAAGAAGGCTGAGAAGGTAGCTAGGGAATATGGTGTGTGTATAGCTGTAGCCCCCCAATACGTAGATATTCTGAGGGTCTCAAGTGAGGTAGATATACCTGTGTTTGCCCAACATATAGATCCCATAAAGGGAGGGGCATGGACAGGTCACGTCTTAGCTGAAGCCATTAAGGAGGCTGGCGCAATAGGTACTTTAATTAATCACTCTGAAAGGAGGCTGCTCCTTTCAGAGATAGAGGAGGCTGTATCAAGAGCTAAGGAGGTAGGGTTATTGAGCGTGGTATGCACCAATAACCCTAGGGTTAGCTCGGCCGCGGCAGCCCTTGAGCCTTGGGCTATTGCCGTGGAGCCGCCGGAGCTTATAGGGCACGGCGTCGCCGTAAGCAAGGCTAAGCCTGAGGTGGTAACAGGTACGGTTAGCTTAGTTAGGAGGATAAATGAGCAGGTAGTGATCCTATGTGGAGCCGGCATCGTCGAGGGACGTGACGTTTACGCGGCCTTGAAGCTAGGCACGCAGGGTGTCCTCCTGGCTTCAGGCGTTGTTAAGGCTAAGGATCAAGAGGAAGTCCTAAGAGACCTGGCTAAGGGGGTTGTATCAGCGCTAGAAAAAGAATGAGTAGATCGGGTTACTCAGCGGGCCTAAATCTATTCTTTAACTTTTCTAGTACGTGGGGTAATGTCGTGTACTCCATCTCCTCGACTCCAAGCCTAGCAGGCATGAACTCGCCCATGGTCCTCATGTAGGCAGCTAGCTCAGAGGCTAGGGACCTAGCTCTATCGAAGGCTGGGTCGTCGAAGAGGTCTGCTGGACCTACGAGTTTGCCTTCAGCTAGTTGAAAGCCTAAAGCAACAACTCTCGGGGGTCCATCAAAGAAGCTGCACTTAGCATCCTTTAACCCCACCGGCATTAACGGTCCGTAATGGCTACCCCTCATCCATCCCGCAACTAGGTGTGGAGTGGCAAAAGGAGCCAGTATTTCTCCTAACGCCGGTAAGCCATGTTGAGCCCTAACTATCATAACTGGGTCATCTTTACCTACGTACTTACCAGCTATCAAGTTCAGCCTGGTGGTGCTGGCTACAGCGGCTAATAAGCCGTCAGAGGTTCTGTACACTCTCTCAATAACGTATCGGCCCGTCGTGCCTATCAAAGCCAAGAGATCGTACGACTCGGCCGGACAGTGAAGGTCTACGTACTTATTGTCAAGTATATCTAAGACCCTGAAGGTGAAGCCTCCATGGAGTGATGGGTCAATCACTAAGCCAGCAGTATTGAATGGGTCGGCGAATATCTTGTAGAGGGGCAGGTTCCACGCTCCAGGCTCGGTTTTATCGGCTGCGAACACTACGAAGGGCTCGGATGGCCTCTCCTCTATCTCCATTTCGGCTACGCCCGGTCCCATCCCCCTGACGTTTCCTGAGAAAGCCTCAACGAGCAGGTCTTGGCCTGCAGCGTAGAGTTTTAAGGGCTTAGATACCTTCATCGTTACCTCCTTAAACGTCTCCCACGCTAAGCCGTGTATGTCCGAGCTGTTGACCCCCTTCGTATGGGTCATAAGTAACTCTAGGTCGTCGCCGCAGTTGAACACATAGTAGTCTATGATTAAGCCAGCGCGTTTAGCGTCTTCAAGCCTCTCTTTGGCCATCTTTAGTTGCTCCTCGTGCACTCGGTGATGACCAGCCAAGCTACCTATGTCGGCCTTTATGAGGCTAATCGTTACCTTCAAGTTTTGCACCTGTAGAGTCTCGCGCAACGAAAGAAATATAAGTTTACTTTACTTTAAAGCTACGTAGGGATGATCTTTGGTGACTCCAAGAGAGCTCTGCGATAAGCTGTTTAAGGTGCATGATGATATAAGACACGTAGTCATAGCTGATAAGGAGGGGACTGTAATAGAGGTCTGCTCAAGAGCAAAGTATACTTGGCCGTCTGAAATTGTACAGCAAGTAGCAGGCGTAGCTGCAGCGGTGATAAGTGGGATTTTTGAGCGAACTAAGGAATATGGAGGGGACATTAAACACATCATGGTCAGCTATGAGAAGATGAGGCTCTTCATACTTCAAGCCGGGGATAAACACCTACTCATATCGACTAGGAAGAGCATACCACCAGAGGCCATAGAAGCTATGGAGAAGGTGGTTAAAGAAGCTTAAGAGGCCTTTTCAGGTTCATAGTAGTATTCTCCCATCGACTTCTGTAGTCTATCCAAGTAGGAACCCGGCTTATTAACTCTCGCTCTACCTGTCTGAGGATCTCTCCTGAAAGTGACATCCAGATCCTTTAAGAAGATGTTGAAGGCTCTCCTAAGTCCCATAGGCTGTAGGGCCTGTCCCTCAACACCTGGTTCCCCTCTAAAGAGTATTATTGCGTCGGCAAGCGCATCAGCTATCATTACATCGTGCTCAACCACTAACGCGACAGCCCCCCTAGTCTCAACTACCCTCCTAATTGCCTTAATCATAGCTAGTCTTTGCTCGACGTCTAGATACGCCGATGGCTCGTCGATGAGATATATGTGGGCCTCAACCCCTAAGCAGGCAGCTATAGCGACACGCTGAAGCTCCCCACCACTAAGCTCCTCAATGTGTTTATCTAGTAAGATGTCAACTTGAAGAGGCTTAATGACGTCGCTTTGAAACCAAGCTGAGTAGAGCACAGCACCTATAGCTTCCCTTAAGGCCTGCTCCACTTGGCCTTGCAGGCTTAGCTCAGTAAGGTATTGCGGTTTATAGCTTATCTTAAGGGGGGAGGAAGTATAAAGCGAGAAACCTTCGTCAGGCTCCAATATGCCAGCAAGTATCTTAACCATAGTGGTTTTGCCTATGCCATTAGGACCTAATAGGCAAGCCACCTCGCCCTTATGTAGCCAGCCCTCCTCTATCTTTAAGTTAAAGGAGCCAAGCCTCTTATACATGGAGCCCCATCTAATGAAAACTTGTTCGGGTTTACGTTCAATGGGAGCAGGCTTAACCCTAAACTTAATGGGCTCAGCCCTTAACCGTATGTTTTCGTCGGGCAGGTATCCATCAAGGTATACATTAATACCCTCTCTAACCGAGTAGGGATGAGAGACTACTCCGTATACCCCTGGTTTACCGTATAGTACACATACATAGTCAGATAGGTAATCTAGTACGGCAAGGTCATGTTCAACAACAATCACCGTCTTGCCTTCCTCAGCTAGGGATCGTATAGCCTTAGCCACCTTCATGCGTTGCCTCACGTCTAGGTAGCTGGATGGTTCATCGAATAAGTAAGTCGTGGCCTCCCTAAGGATAGCGGCAGCTATAGCGACACGCTGAAGCTCCCCACCACTAAGCTTAGCTAAATCCCTATCCCAGATCTCTTTGAGTTCTAGCGCGTCTTTAACCTCGTCTATTTTCCCCCTCTCGTCGACTCTCTCAAGAATCTGGCCCACGACACCTTTAACGTACTTCGGTATTTTGTCGACATATTGAGGTTTATGCACGGCCTTCACTTGACCTTTGGACAGTTTAGAGAAATAGCCTTGAAGCTCAGAGCCTTTAAACCTAGCCACCACTTCATCCCAGCTTGGAGGAGCGTCGTATCTGCCTAGGTTAGGCTTAATTTCACCTACAAGTATGCGTAGAGCCGTGGACTTTCCAACACCATTTTGGCCTATTAAACCTAAAACTGAAGCTTCCTTAGGCACCGGCAGCCTATATAGCCTAAATGAGTTGACACCGTAGCTATGGACACATTCCTCCTCTAACTCTTCAGGCAAGTTTACGATCCATATTGCCTTAAAGGGGCACTTCTTTACGCAAATCCCACATCCACTACATAGCTCCTCTGATATTATGGGTTTGCCAGTAGCTTCATCGATGGTTATGGTCTTATCTCCAATCTTGACTCCCGGGCAAAACCTCAAACATTCAAGTGAGCACTTCTTAGGTTTACAGAGGTCTTTGTCGAGCACGGCTATTCTCGGCATCGAGATCCCTTAGACCCCTCTCCTTAAGGGGACCATGAGGTAAAAAGAGGAAGCCTTCACCACTCTTCTTCCCACTCTTCTTCTTCCCACTCCTCTTCTCCAAGCTCTTCTTCCCACTCCTCTTCCCATTCTTCCTCAATCATTAGGCACACCTCGAAAAAGGGCTTCGCCAGGCCTCGCTATATAAGATTTTTTAGCTCTTAACGACACATAAACGCGTGCGAGTCTGAGGAAGCATGATTCGTGGTTGAAGGAGTATGAGGAGCTTTAATTTACTGGCCTCAACGTTTAGGAATAGGGAGGACGATTGTATTAGTGAAGTCTGGTACCTCTTTAGGGAGATTGGAGATGACACCGTAGAGGCTTGGCGCACTAAGATAGCTGGCTTAATAGCGATTAAGACCTCCCTAGACCCTTTCGAGGCCGTCCATAAACTAGAAGCTCTAGCAAAGGAAAGACCTTGGGACTTTAAGTACTTACTGAAGTTGACACCTATAGAAGTAGTAGTGACAACAGATCTAGAAAGTATAGCGCGCGCAGCTGAAGAATTAGCTAATCGCAAGATAGAGGAGTACGAGACGTACCGGATTACGGTAAATAAGAGGGCTACTTTATTAAGGACAAACGAGATTATAGAGGCCATAGCTTCAAGGCTAAAGAGGAAAGTCGACTTAAAGAAACCAAACAAGATAGTCCAAGTCGAGGTAGTATCTGATGTAACGGGGATCTCTGTGTTAAGGCCTGAGGACGTGGTGTCAATTGTTAAGCTGCTAAGACGCTAGTTCCTTTAAGACATCCACCATGGCAACTCTACTAAGCACGCACCTAATTAGCGCTTCAAACCACGAGGACTCCTCAGTCATAGAGGATTTAACTTCCTCCTCGCTAATTGAGTAGGTCTTCATTAAATGGTAAGCCTTAGGCTCTATGTCGTCTACAAGGGTTTCATCGTCCACGCCCCCTAAATCAGTTATGGTGTCAGCGACAAGCCTTAAAGCCTCCTCCTCACCGCGCGCCAAGCATAACAGCACCACTTCGCGTGAAAAACCCTTAATGCCCACCTTGGCTATGGCCTCCTTTATCTGTCTAACCCCAGCTAGATACAGCATAACCTCTATATTTAGGTCCCTAGCTATCATTCTATCCTCATCATACGATTTTAGCGCCAAAGCCACGCCTAAAAGTATATGTTTTGAGGAGGCTACAGCTAGAGGATCGAGAGCCTGGAAGATAAAGCCGCCCTTCGACCTTAGCTTATTAATTATAAAGGCGGCGTCTTTAGGTTCATAAAGCCTCACTCCTGTGAAAGCTAAGGTTAAGGAGCCTAGTTTAACTGAGGTTAAGTTGAAGAGCTTCAAGCGAGGATCACCGGCTACTTTAGGCCTAGGTTGCGGAGGACTTTGGGTAGGAGGGCTTCAAGAGCTTTGGGCTGAATGCCCGTGCTCCTTAGCTTAAGCTTAGCTTCCTCCAGAGACAGCCCTTCCTTAAGCCACCTCTCAAGGAGCTTGGTCATAGTTTCCTTAATCTCGTGAGGGAAGATGATCCACGTAGTGGTCTCATCAACATAGTAGTCCGGCTTAACTATGGACCACGGTTTATAGTACACCGTGGCTACTTTAACCTCCCTTGCCCCTCTCTCCTGGACATGTTTCTTAACTAAGTCAAGGGATTTACCGGTATCTGCCACGTCGTCCACTATGAGAACTTTTAAGCCGCTAACAGGCGTTGATAGAGGTTGAGATATGACGGGTTCTTCAGCCGTCTTGGCTATATCTCTGTAAAACTCAACTTTCACGCTAGCCACGTTAGGGTTATCTAGTAAGTCTGAGAGTAGTCGCGCGATAACCCATCCTCCTCTTGCGACCCCCACTATTACATCTGGCTTAAAGCCCGAGGACTCTATGAGGTCAGCTAGCTTAACCACTTTGAAGTATAATTCATCCCACCAAGGAGAGTGGAAGGAGATAGAACCACCATGTACGGTAGGTAGGAAAATTACTTCATCGCCATCCTTAAGCTTGGTGCGTAGTCCATCCAACAGGTTTATGTCAACTCCATTAATGAGGACCATGATATCTGGCTGGAGAGAGCCGTCTATTGGATCTAGCAGCCTAGCAGCTAATTTCTCCCCTCCCACCTTGGCTACTAGCTTAGTTAGCTCCTCAAGATTGATGTCTTCGCTGACTTCGAGCTCAAGTACATCATTCTTAGCGAGAGGCTTCAACACCGCTAGGAGCCTTATCCTCACTTTCACGTTGCTCACCGGTCAGAGGAGGTACAAGTCATCATCAACCATGGTCTCAGGGCAGGTCAGCCTCCTCATTCCGCAAACACTTAATTATAGCTAGTTAAATTAGCCTTTCGGCTTGGCTACAGTGGGTCTACAGACATTAAAGAGGGCATTGACGGTAAAGAGGGCTTACGCGAAGATGCTAGAGTCCAAGCTAACCAGCGAATCTATTAACGCTTCCAGGAGCGATTGGCACGCTAGAAGACTCCCTCGTCCCTGCGGGTTAACAGTACATACCTGTATAGGTTGTCCCTTCTACTGCACTTACTGTTACATAGACGACTTAGGCTTTGCCCACGGCGAGGCTCACCCCTACGCGCTTAAGGCTGAAGAATGGATCTACGCGGTGTTAAGTAATCCTTCCTTCCTACCAGGCAACTTAGGGACTTACCTAGCTTTTGGTAGTGTATGTGAACCACTTCACGGCAAATGCGGTGAGAGAACCATTAGCTACTTAGAGCAAGTGGTTAAGCTAGGCAATCCCTGTCAAGTAGCTACAAAGGCGGTTATCGACGAGGAATTAGCAGAGAAGCTATCTAAGGTAGGTGGAGGGCTACTCAACGTGCTGGTTACCATAGTTACCTTGAAACACCATGAAAAGCTAGAGCCTAGGACCCCCAGCCCTCTAGATAGAATTGAAGCCCTAAAGAATCTAAGAAAAGCTGGCGTGCCTACGTTCATCTTCTTAAGGCCCCTCATACCTGGCATAAACATAGAGGAGGTAGAGGAGATAGTTGTTGAGGGTAAACAAGCTGGCGCGGTAGGAGTTGTGTTAGGCGGCTTTAGAGTATCTAAGAGGATTCTTGAAAGATTGGAGAAGGCGGGCGTCAACACTTCAGAAATTAAGCGTAGGATACCTAAGAGGTGGGAGGGAAGGAGGTTAATTGATATCGTGGTAGCAGACTTAAAGCGTGAGGCAACTAAAGTTGTTGAAGAAAAAGGTTTGATACCACTACAAAGTGCTTGCTGCGCTACTACGCTATCCTACATGTTATCTAAGGGTGAGCGCATCCCATGTGCTGGGCTCTGCTACATTGACAGGAGGAACTGTTACGCAAAATGCCCGGTGAGATGTAGAGAGTTGTTATCGAAGCTTGACGAGGAGGAGGCGGTCGAGGCGCTTAAGCTCTTAGGAGCAATACCCCTCGAGGTGAAGATCGAGGACCTAATCGTTAAAGCAAGAGTGAGGGGAGCTAAGACGTGTCGCGTCGTCAATTTATTTAACACATCGTTCAGGAGAAGGTTAATGGTTAAGTAGCCGCGGAGGTAGCCTCTTCTTTACGTTCCTCAGCCCTCATGCGTAGTTTAACTAGCCTTGTAATGTACCCGGCGACTCTATTCCTTAAATGCTTGGCCTTGATGGTGGTTAGCTCCGATACAAGCCTCTTGTTTTCGTCAAAGTTAGCTGTGAACCTATCTCCATACATAGCCAGTAGGCGCTTAGCCATGCTTTTAACTACGCCTGACCTTACCTTACCCACCTAGACACCCTCTTTGCAAGGCTAAGTAGGTTTTATTTAAACTCTGCCTGGCCTTAGCTAAAAGTTAAAGAGCTAGCCTAGGATTTATTCGTAGAAGGGGGGTCCATGACGGAGCTACCCCTAGCACCTATAGATAGGGTGATACGTAAAGCTGGTGCGCAAAGAGTCGGAGATGAAGCCGTTAAGGCCCTTGGACAGGTGTTAGAAACCATAGCTTTCGATATAGCTAGAGAGGCTGTCGAGCTAGCTAAGCACGCTGGCAGAAAAACCGTGACCGCTGACGACATTAACCTGGCTGCTAAGAGAGCCTTAAGGTGGCTTGGCCGCTAGAGCTTAGCCAGTAGCGACGCTAACTCGTCGTCACGCGCTGCCACGGCCAGCCAGTCGATCCTTAACTTCTTAGTAGCTTCACCCCTAATTATCTTCACGGCTTCCTTGAGGACCTCCTCAGGTCTAAGGTAAGTGGTGTCAAGCTCCCAGACCTTATGATCACCGTAGAAACTTAGGGCTTGTTGAAGGCAGGCTCCTATAGCCTCCGAGGCCACGTTTTCACGTATTTTCTCCTCCGGCCAAGCTTTAGCTCTCAATCTATCCATTAACTTTAGGGGGTTAGTCCTCAAAACTATAACTAAGGACACTTCGTCCTTAGGTAAAACGTCGGGTATAGTTGTCGATAAGATTATAGGCCTCGCAGATCGCCTCACTACCTCTAAGAGTTTAATCCTTAATCTCTTGAGTGAAACAACTCTACTTCCTCTAGCCTTATCTATGTAAGTATAGAGCCTCTCTCTTTCAACCAGCTCAGCTACTTCAATGTGATCATAAGATAGCCGCGAAGCCAGCAACTTAGATAGCGTCGTTTTACCTGTCCCAGGGGTACCAGTTATGATTATGGCCTTAGAGCTCAAGGCCTACACCGAGAAATTTTGCTGTCTCCGCCAACATTAATGACCTATTGCGCCACTCCACGTCAATAGCCCTACTTAACCAAGGCGGTAGAAACTTAGTTAGTTTCTTAAACCTTTTATCCCCCAACACCACCACTCCTACGTCCTCAGGGCCCCTAAAGGCTCTACCAGCTGCCTGAATAACTTTCCTAATGGCTGGGGCTATGTATGCTAAGTAGAATCCTTCCTCACCTTTACGCTCTGCGTAGTAGCTTATCTTAGCCTCAATTAGTGGCGACGGCTCATCGAAGGGTACGCCAGCTATGAACACTAAGTCAAGCTCCCTTCCAGGAAAGTCAACCCCCTCGCTTGCCCTTCCTCCACATACACCTAAATATAAGGCCCCACCTTTATCTCCACGCTCCTTAAAGGACCTTAAGAGCTCCTCATGTTCTAGGCTGCTCATACTTTCCTCTTCAATAAATAACGGCCGTTTAAGCTCCGTGAGTTTAGCTGAAACGGAGCGTAAGACTTCGTAGCTGGGGAAGAAGACAGCCATGTTAATTGGCAGAGAGTTTGACAGTAGCTTAATGTACCTAGCGTAGGATTCATAGACCTCAGGGCCCCGTTCTTCAAACCTACTGGTCACGTCACATAGTATGAAGACTCTAGACTGATAGTTCACGTACCTGGAAAGGTCTAGGAGAGAGGCTTGTAAGCCTAGTTCATTAGCTAGGGAGAGATCTATGGTGCCGCTCATTAAGATTACGGATCTGACTTTAGGTAAAAGCAGCTTAGCGTCAAGACAAGCGAGTCTAAGCTTACCGTCACTTCCCACCACAACATATCTTTCATCTGCATTTAACAACTTAGTTAGGAAGACGCCTAGGTGATAGAGTGAACTTCTAGGCCTCTCACCCCTCCTAATAGCCTCTCCCCTCAATATATCCCCCCAATAAACCATAGATTCAGTTATTACATGAACAGAGTATTTAGTAAATTTCTGAAGGTCCCTACAAAGTTCCTCTGGGCTAAATACCCCCTCCAAACTTTGAACTATTGAAGCTAGTTCTTCAATAAATGATTCTACAGCACTCCCTAAGTTAATGGATTTTGCCTCCTCTAGTGCATGATGTACACCTTTAAGTGAAAGTTCAGCGCTGCGATGGAGCGTTAAGGTTTCAGGCAAACCGTGGGCCTCGTCGAGTACCACCACTGTATCGTGGTTAAAGCCTAGAACCTTCATAGCGAAGGGATTAGCTAAGAAGGAGAAGCTAGCGGCTACTATATCAACAGCATTACATAGACTTAACTGAGCATAATAGGGACATACCGATAGCTTAACATAGTGTGAATATAGCTCACCAGCAGATATTATGGGCTTAGGAGGTACGCTAAAGGATGTTAAGAAGCCTTTATAGAACGGACATTGTGCTCTACGCTCCCTACATAGAACCGCAGCCTCTTCAGGGGTTAATCCCTGAGCCATTGGGCATAGACTAGCCCTTGACTGTATGGAAATGGCTGTGATCTGCCGTCCGCGCATGGATATGGCCTTAGCTTCATCGATGACCCTTTCAGCCTCCCTATGCGTCCTGGTAAACCATAGGATCTTGAGGCTCCCAGCCGATACGATAGCGTATAATGTAGCCACCGTCTTACCAAAACCACTGGGGGCGTTCACCACAAGGTTCTCGCGTTCCAATACTGCTCGACGTATGGCCACTATAAGCTCCTCTTGACCAGGACGCAGTGAGCTATAGGGGAAGTATTCAAGCATGATGCTTCACTTAAACCTTGAGGAACCAGCAAGGTCTACCATCGACTTTGGCTCGATCGAGCTTACCTAGCTTATCTAGAAACCTATCCACTTCAAGTAATTCATCAACGCTTAACTCTCTTTTAGGGTAGATCATTATGAGTTCGCCCCTCTTAGACACTTCCAACAATTCAAGTAGCTTAGGAAGAGGCTCAACCGAGAGATACCGACTATCCCTAAGGGTGCTCAGCAACAATTCAACCTCGCCCTCAATGGTTGAAAGCTTGGACTCTAGCCGTTCTATTCTCTCCATCAAGTCCCCATCCAGGTCTTTAATCTCATTGCTTTTTTCACTGCGCTTGCTTTGCGACTTAGCTTTAGTTGACAGTTTCGGCTTTAGTATCTTGACCCATCTTTTCGAGCCTCTATGGAGAATTAAGGCTTCACCTACATGAAGTCTAGCGAGGCGCTCAACTTCTTCTTCAGTTAAGCCTAGCCAGTCTGCCTCAACTGACGTTAGTCGAGCCCTATGTAGTATTATGTAGTCACAATTCCTGAATGATGGACTGCTAACTTGGCTAGGTAGCTGCGCCACAGCTAGGACGCTGACCCCCCATTTTCTAAGTTCGTTAACTATGATTTCACCACTAGAGGGGAAATCCTCAGGCCTTCTTGCTGGGATAACGTTTTCAGCCTCCTCTAACACTATAATTAAGCCCTTACCGCCGCCTTTGGTCACCTTGTTGTATATGAGTCTTAGGATTAAGTTTACTGAGAGTCTTCGTGCCTCAAAGGGTAAAAGGCTTAGATCCAAGCGGCAGCTAGCACTCATCATTGACGATAGGTCCTTGTCACCTTCAAAGAGCGAGAGCGAAACTAGGGGTTCCAGTCTCCTAAGTAATGCTTCCTTGAGCTCTGCCTCGCTAGCGCTACGAATAGGCATCTCCTTTAACTTGGCCACCACGTCGCTTATCTTAGTCCTCGAGTCAAGACATCTTAAGAGAAGCGCTTCTTGAGGCTTAGTTAACTGGTAAGCTGAACTAAAGGCATCAACTATTTGGCTAGACTCTAAACCCTCCATCGATAGATCTTGAGGGTATGTGGTCTCAAGCCCTAAGTCCCAGTACTCGCCAGCCCAGTCCAGTATTAACGTCGGGCGCTTAATGTTTCTCGACGATATTAAACGCTTGACCGTATGCGTCTTACCGCTGCCGGTCATGCCGAAGACGAAGATGTGCCTAGGTGAACCTGTAGCCGGGTCGATCAATCTAACAGTGAGAGGAGGCAATAAGCTTAGGATTACGAGCTCTGATGGCCACAGCATACTTCACACGCTATGGGCTTACGAAGTTGTTAAGCTGTTTGACGAGGCTATTCAGGCTATCTAGGGCAGATACGAGAAAGTTGTTTACCGCTTGATTAGCTCCTCCAAGAGCTTTCTCCACCCCGCTAAAAATACCTACTATCAGTGACAGAACAACTGCCAACGATACTATGGTTAAGCTTAAAAGGATACCCTCCTCAACTAATGGCGAGCCTCTTATATCCTTTAATAGCTTCTTAATAGGATCCCAACGCACCGTTCTCACCACCCCCCATTAATATAGAGCCTATTTAACCCCCTCTGACCTTAAAGTATGGACGATAAGACTAGGAACACCGATATGAAGGTCGAGATGGAGATTAGTGATTGAGAGAAGAATCTACTGCTACCAATAGCCAAGAGGGCAAAAAACGGGGCTGTAACAACTAAAGATCCAAAAGTAAGCAGTATAACCCATACATCGAGTGACTGCCATGACATAAGCCCGGTGATCACTAGGAGTAAATGGGCAAAGGAAGCTAGAGAAGCCGCGTATATCGTAGATAATACCTTAACTTTATATTCCTCGTACTTGAAGACCCTCTCTACGCTCTCTCTAAGCAGTCTATTCTTACGTAGCAAGGCAGCAACCTTTGATAGAAGTTTTCCCGCCTCAAGAGGACTTTGAGCTGAAAGCCTTGAGATCATCATAAGAAACCTTCGATGATTCTTTAGCTGAGGTCTTGAAGAGAGCCAGTCAATGACTCTATCCGCGCTACATCCCTCCTCAATGAGCCTCACAGCCACTCTTAGCACCTCCTTTAAAGAACCTTTATGGTTAAGAAACGACTCATGCAAGGCTAGCTCCAGTGAATAACCAACTTGAAGCCTACTAGCTACAGCATAGATTAGCGACTCTAATTCGCGCGTCAAGGCTAGGGGGGTGAAGAGATCCCTCTTCAAAGGGAGCAACTTATAGAGCAACTTATACGCTATTACCGCAAAAAAGAGAGAGCAGAGAAGAGATGACATAAAGGGTAAGTAATTCATTAAGCCCGAGAAAAGACCAAGCGTTGACGTTAAGGTCAGAATCAAGACGAGAACCTTCACCGGGGAAAACCGTCTTAGCTTAATGAAGACACCCTCCTTTTAAAGCCAATACTAACTATAGTAGAGAGAGCAAATACGTAGATAGTCGTTAAGAACGGTAATGCGAAGATGACTCCTCTAACTAGCATGGCTAAGAGGAAGGGTATAGGTAGTAAGAAGCTTATGGCAAAAAGAGCTGCTACTCTGGTCCTTAACTTTCTAACCTCATCTAAATACGCAGACCTTGCTTTATCGCTAGTAACCTTAAGATCTAGGGAGCCGCCTTTAATGGACTTCTCAGCTAGAGTAATCATAAACTCTCTTAGAGTCGGAGGTAGGTGCTTGGCATGTAGAATTATAGCCTTCTCTGGACTTAAGCCTCCATCGATGTCCCTCAATATCCGCCTAAATTTCTTGGAGATAACGGGGTAGTTAGCTAGAGCCACGAAGCTTAAGGCTTTATGTAGAGAGTTAGTTATCTTTAAGGAAAGCTTTAACTCGTTGATTACTAGAGGAACGTACTTCTCGGCCTCTAAGAGTGGTCTAAGGTGTCTACCAGCCACGTAGACAGCTACTAGCTTAAATAGCGGGTAGACAGCCGCCAATGCGACGGCTAAGCCTAGAAGAGGGCCTCCTATAAGGAGGGACACGACAAAGAGTAGAAGTAGGGCGGCAAGTATAAACTTGACGTAGGCTCCTACCTCCATCTCGAGGGCCTTAGGTTCTATACCCCATTCCCTCAAATCAGGGGCTAGTCTAGTTATAAAGGCTGTAAAGAGCTTGGTAATCATGATTAGTCACCTGGCCTTTAACGACGTATTTTAAGTAAAGCTCGTTTAGTATGGAGGAGTATCGTTCAGTGCTCACGTCGATAGTCGATAGCTCCTCTAAGACCTCGATGTATTCCTTTAGCTCAGCCTCAAAACGAACTCTTGGAAGATATTCAAACTCTCTGATTTTCAATACTGTGGGGGTTTCGTAGAGATCGTGTACCTTTAATAGTGATCTTGAATAAGGATCCCATTTAAACACCTCAACTAGCTTGACAGGTTTAACACCCTCAACCTCAACGCCTTGGCTTAGCGATACTTCAGCTAGCCTCGTTAATCTTTTTACCTCCTTACCATCTATGAAGAGCCTTCTCATCTCCACCATTAGGTCAAGCTCAAGTAAGCTTGCTATAGATATACCATGGTGTAGCGACCATCTTCTAAGCGCACCCTCTATGCTTGATCCATGGCAAGTCTGTAAGCCTCTTAAGCCTGAAGAAAGAGCTTGAAAGAAGGCTTTAGAGTGTTCAGGAGTTTGAAGCTCTGATAGAATTACGATGTCTGGCGATCTATGGAGGAGCTTTAAAGCTTCAAGGCTCTTAGTTGACATAGGCTTACGGCTCTCAAGTGGAGATACCTTCAACCTAACCTGGCGCCTGCCCATGTGATGTTGAGATAAACTTTCAGTTACGTCCTCCACGTACACCTTCCTCCAATGCCTAGGCGTTGAGAGGTCTAGTGCGTTAATGAGTGTAGTCTTTCCCGTGGCTGGCTCGCCAATGACTGTTATGTTTCTTCTTCTAAAGAGACAGAAGATCATATAGGCTGCTACTTCAGCCGTCAAGGTATTGTTCCTTATTAAGGAGGAGATCAACCACACCTTCTTGCGTAGCTTTCTAAAGTCAAGGGAGGGACCATCAACCGCTAGGGGAGGGATATCAACAGAGGCCCTGACATGAAAGAGGGGGGTTACTATTTCGTGCTTTAATGAGGGGTTTTCATAGCTTAATGGTAGTCCGCTTTCAATCTTCAGGTGAGTAATTATCCTCTCAACATCCACTTCGCTTAAGCGTACAGTAGATCTACACCTACCCCACTCAGCATGGAGGAGGTATATGTATGACCCAGGTTTATCTAGAAAGAACTCGTCAACCTTATCGTCAACGAGGAAGGGAGCTATTCTTAATAGGCCCATGGATTTAAAGGCCGCTATAAGGGCCAAATTACGTAAAACCCTTTCCTCTAAACTCTCCATCCAGTCGCTTTTTAATAATTTAAGAGCCTCCTTCTCCCGTATTTCCAATAAAGTTGAGAGTCTGTTCTTAGAGTATGGAGATAAGTAGCTCTTTGACTGTCTAAGGCGGCTAGCTAACTCATCAATTAAAAGCTTAGCTCGTGGCTCTACGTCAAGGATTGGTGCATAGAGTAGTTCAACGTCGTTAAGTGAGTATATCCTGATCCTAAAGGGGGGACTTACATATTCATCTACACTCAGGGTGGTTTTTAACCTCTCTTTATACGTCTCCTCTCCTCTACCATAGACAATGGTTTCAGCCGGCTCAAGCAACCTTATGTATGCTCGAGCAAAGTTACCATCACTAGCTATCTTGAACCCTAACCTGACAAGCTCAGTGGACCTCAGCTTGTCTTTTAAATACTTTAAAGCAGACAAATAGTTTATGAGACAGCTTCTACATTCGCCCTTAGCCTCCGTTCTACGTAAGCTCTTAACTTCATCCATTAACTTAGCTATGGCTTCAAGAGGGTTAGAATACAATAAACCAGGCCTAGGGTGGAGCGCCAGAAGCTCTCTGAGGAAGGACCTCTTAGCTAGGAAACAACCGGTGTACGTATCGTGGCAGCCCATCAACACGTTAGCGTCCAATATCTTATTACGTGCCTTGGCTAAGGCTATAGAGTAACTAGCCATTACTTGGAGAGGATCTCCGCGATAAACCCTTACTACGTCCTTTGCTTTAAGAACAAGCTTAGAAACACCTTTTACGCGCCCTAGCCAGTATATCGCTTTAGCCCTGCAGTTCTCATTGAATGATATGTCAGGCTCGAAACCACTAATCCTACACTTAACTATTAGGGAGGAGGAAGAGCGTTTAAAGATGACGTGACAGCTTAAGTCGCAGTTCACTTATGGTACTGCCTCCTTAGCCCTAATCTTCTCGATCATTACTGGCACGTAATCAGACAGCAGATCTATGATGGCTGATACCCTCGTTTCAAGTATTGAAAGCCTCCGCTCTAAGGCCCTCAAATCCTCTTTACGGGGGGGTGCAGAGATCTCTTCGATCACAACCTCCTTATCATCACGCGCTTCCTCTTGATTCCTATTTAAGATGATACAAACCCTAGCTATTGACCTAACAGCTTCGTCGACTGAGAAACCTAGGTTAAGAAGCACCTTCTTTATAAGCTCGGGGCTAAGACCCTCAGAGGCCATGGCCTCAGCTAATTCTTTAGCTGAAAACTTCATGTTTGAGCCCCCTCAACTATCCTCCTAAATAGCTTATTGTAATGTTCCCTTATCGTGAACTCTCCTACGTCGAACGTCTTACTTAGTAAGCTCTGGGTCAGTATACATGTCCCCTCAAATACACGTTTAGACGCTGCATACACTGCCGCGATGGCTACAATATACGGCGACCGTCCTCCCACCTCCTTTTCATTGAGAAGCGATAGTAGTTCAATGGCTTTGTTGAGGAGCTTGGCCTTAAACTCCTCGGCGCTAAGGTTTAACTTCTTGATAGATGCCCTAACTTCGTCCGTTTCAAGCACCCTACTGACTATGGGGTTTAGATAGTCCAAGTGTCTACTTGTAGGTAACTTGAGTTTAAGGTTCTTCTTTACATAGATAACCGCCTTAGATAGACTCCTAAAGGTAACCCTATGCTTTAACCTCTGAAAAGCTTCAAGCAATCTCTTCACAGTGACAGAGCTTACCCCTGTAGACCTTAAGGTGATCAGAAGACAAGCAGCTGCAAGCGAGGCATAGTTTGTTTTACGACACACCTCTGACATCATGGCCTTTTTAAAGAGAGCCAGGGCACGATAGGCAATAGTCGAGCTTATACCCAAATAAGAAGATACCCTTAAAATGACCCCCTCTATGTGAAACAACGATGCGGCTTTACCCGCCCTTACCTGCGATTCATGTATTCTCCTTAATTTTATTGCTTGATGTCTAAGCTTAGGGTTTATTTTCGCGGAGGACACTAAGCCAGGCAGGCCTATGTAACTTCCCACCCCCCTAGCGGCATGAAGTCTTACTGGATAGGTGTACTGTCTAGCAGTTGGCGAGGATAGAAGCTCTTTGAACACTGAGATGACGGGCTTAATGTAGCTTTCATCGCTTGGATGTACAAGGCCACAGACCTGGCACACGTACTCCCTTCTATCGTTTAAAGCTAAACGCCCACCACATTCACTACACGTATCCATACAATCAACCTCGCGGGCCGAGGATAAAGTTGTAAAGATAACCTTTGTGCTAAGGAGAAGTCTAGGACGGCCTACTTGGCTTCAAAGTACTTGATTATCTAGGCTACCGCGCTAACTATCCACCCGTAAGTGGAGTGAGAGGTGAGTGAAAGTGGTCACTCTTCCTTAATGATCTGGATAGCCAGGTACAACTTATCTAAGGGTTTAAGCGGCTGTGGTTGTTTAAAGAGTAGCCTTATTTGAAGCCCACCAGCTGATGCATAGACCTTCTGTCCTTCCTCTAGCTGCTTTACACCAAAGGCTTTAGCACCGAGGTAAAGGTCGGCATCCTGACCCCAAGGTATCGGAGAGGAGCTTATGCCGACCTTTACCTTATCTCCACGAGTAAAGGGTAAGACTTGCTTAGGAAGCTCTACTTCAAATGATAGAAGGGGGGATTCCTCAAGGCTCTTAAACTCAACGTGATAAACTCCAGTTACCTCACTCGGTTCCACTCTCTCGACTATTAAGGGGGCCTCTAGTACATAGTCTTTCACTCGCGTCACCCAGACAGGGTTATAGAGACCTTCTCGTTAATCAGGTTCTTGATTAAGTCCTCCAGCACCTTAGGTTCAGCTGGAAGCCTTCTAGCGTCGCTTGGAAGAATCTTTACGTTGCTCTCCCACGTGCCGTCAGGTAACCAGACAGTGTTCATACTGGAGATCCTAGCGGGAGACAGTATCTGCGAGATGAAGGCCTTTAAGCTAGGTGTCTTCTCGACTATCCTAACATTGACTCCTCGCTCCTCGCTTAGAGCCTTGCTAATTCTTTTCAGTATAAGCCTAGGGATCTTCTTTTTGCAGCCGATGAGAACGTAAATTAAGCCTGGTACCTCAACAGCCCTATAGAACGTACAATCCTTCAATTGGGGGAAGCGTGCTTCTAGTTCCAAGAGCTTCTTAGCTATATCAAGGTCCAGCTGGGTTATCTCACCTCTCTTAAGCTTATCGCTACAGCTTTGACAGAGTATCCCACTTTTAAGGCAAAAGTAGCACACTGGTATATCCAAGGGCCCCCTCCCTTCCCTCCGCTGACCTCTCCACCCTAAAACACGAAGGGGTATATAAGTATGGTCTACTAAGCGCGCTAGAGTAGCTAGGCTTTAGAGATAACGATCGTCATGACACTTTTGTCTACCTGTCTACCGTCGCTGGTAGTTAGCCTCTCTGTACCTATCTCGACCTTCTTAATTTTAGCCCCGCTCATAAAACGATTAAGGACCAGCTGAGCCACGTCGACGGCCTTATTAATAGCCCTCCCCCTAGCCTTGATCTCCACCTCGCTGATGCCTTGATGGAACAGAGTAAGGCAGGCAAGCACATAGTTCATTGTTGGTTTACCACCGATCAATACGCTACCTCTACTACTCGACATAGTCCTTACACCTTAACTAGCACAGTAGCTAGAAGGAGGCATTATAAAACCGTTCGCCTCCCCTAACTAAGCTTGCAGAGAAGGGAGAGAGTTTAATTTGCTCAGTAATGCTTAGAGGATATAGGAGAAGCGGCTTGCAGAACGAAGACGTCGCTCTGACTCAGAGGCAACGTGAAATTCTCTACAGGCTTTACCTAATGAGTAGAAGCCTAAGAGTATATACCGTGGATAAGCCTCAAAGCGAGCTGGCCAGAGAGCTGGGCATCACTCGCCAAGCCTTAAACATGCACCTACATAGGTTAAGGGAGGAGGGGCTAGTACGTACAGGTAGAGGTTTCATAGAGCTAACCTCCAAGGCGTTGGAGGTTTTAGGCGTTGAAAGGGCAAACTCCTTCGTCTTCGTTAAGATAGAGCCTAGACTAAGAGAGCAGGTATACGCTAAGATAATGAAGATGCCCGTAGAGCAAATATACAGGGTAACTGGTGACGTGGACCTCATCCTAGTCTTAGAGCAGGGCGCCTTAGCAAACGTATTGAGAGAGCTATCGAGAATGGAGGGTGTAGTACATACATCATCGCACATAGTGATTGAGGCCATTAAGGAGTAAAACTAAAAACCCTCAGTGTTAAGCTAGGCCTCGGTGACCCATGCCAGTAACAGATCCTGAAAAGCTTCAAATAGCGCAGCAAAAACTCCTCTTCGTAAAGATCTGCCGAAACTGTGGAGCCCGAAATCCAGCTTCGGCGACAAAGTGTAGAAGGTGTAAAAGCCATAACTTAAGGTGGAAGCATAGAGCCTTAAAGAGATGAAGCCTTTATTAGGAGGACACCCCTCACCCCCAAGTAGAGAGGGCCGGTGGTCTAGCTGGCTAGGATACAGATAGCCTAAGAGCCGCCTCACACGCGGCTGGTCCCCGGTTCGAATCCGGGCCGGCCCATTTCCCTTACACGGTAAAGCTTATTACGTATGCAGGCTCTAAGCCCCGGGAATAAGTATGCCAGCTGAAATCTTCGACAAGGATAAATTTATTGAGTTGTCAAGCGGCGCTAGTGAATGTAGAGTTGTTAGGTCTAGGGGGTTCATTAAGCTCAAGCTAAGGACAAAGCGGAGGCTATATACCCTTAAATTGACGAGTGAGAACGAAGCTAAAGAGATACTATCAAGAATTAAGTGCCCCGTGGTGGAGATTGGAAAAGGAAGTTAGCTTTTAGAGGTTGAAGATCTCTCCATTTTTAGGAGCATACGCTTCTAACCCTAGCTCTCTATTCACCCACTCAGCTAAGTCTAGACAGCTCTTCTCCTCCCCATGGATAGCAAAGATCTTAGGGCTGCCCTTTGACGATAGCTCCTTCAATAGCTTCTTTAACTGAGAGTCCCCTACATGGGATGAAAAATCAAACCATTTAACCTGCGCCTTTACTTCAAGCTGCCCTCCATCGATGGGTAGTTTTCCTGAATGTAGAAGTGTATGGCCAGGAGTCCCAGGTATCTGATAGCTTACGAGGAAAATCGCGTTCCTCGAACTTTCAGCTATTCTCTTAGCATAGTGCACAGCTGGTCCTCCCTTAAGCATGCCGGCCGGCGCAATGATCACGCCAGGTTTCTTACAGAGCTTATTCCTCTGAGAGCCCCCTTCAACCCACTTAGCCCTTTTGAGGGCTCTCCTCAATAGCTCGAAGTCCCTGAAGAAAGAGGGATGCTCTAGAAATATCTGACTGATACTTCTTGCCATTCCATCAAGGTAAATCCTATGCTCAAATTCGTAGGCTTCAAGTACGCATAGGATCTCCTGCGACCTGCCCAAGGAGAAGGCTGGCGTAAGCACAACCCCACCATCTTCGACTACTTCAGCTGCTGACTTTACGAACTCAGCCTCCAAGTCTAGTCTATTTGGATGCTCGACGCCAGCGTACGTAGCCTCTATGATCACAGCGTCCAACTCCTCATCTATGGAAGGAGCCCCTTTGAGTAATCTAGTGTCTACAGTATTGATGTCACCTGTATATAGTATGCGCTTGCCGTCCACCTCTACGAGTACTTGTAGGCCGCCGGGTATATGACCTGCTTCAATGAAACTTAGCTTAGCCTCCCCGACCTTAACCACGTCCCCAGGCTTAACAGAACGTAAGTGTCTAAGCGACTTCAATACCTCATGGTACTCGTATGGTAGATAATAGCCTGATAGATTTATGAAGTCTCTTATAAGAACCTCCATGGTCTTAGCGGTTAGCAGCGTAGCATAGAGAGGACACCTGCCGCTTATATATAATGAGGGGATCGCGCCTGAATGGTCTAGATGAGCATGAGTTAACACCACTGCATCTAGGTCTCGAGGAGCCACGTGTAGGGGGAATGACGGAGCCGGGTCGCCTACCTTAACTCCGTAGTCTAGTAATAGTGACGCCTTCTCCCCTCTAATCCATAGAGCTGACCTTCCTACTTCCCTTCCTCCACCTAGGAAGGCTATTCTCAACTCTCCCTTGGTCAAGGTCCCTCGCTCTTAGAGACACCTTAGCCAAGAGGGAGATCCAGGCTCTAATTAACTTTTCTATGGAAGATTACGTAAGGTTTATTACGATTAGCTTAGTGGCTAAGGCAAGAGAGCCTTGACCGCTAAGGTACTGCTGAAACGAGGAGTAAACCCTGAAGGATGGAGAGTTTTCCTGACAGGGTTTCAGGGTATAGGCTTTACGGGTTACATAGCAATTAAGCATATAGTGACTACTCTACCAGCCTCACCCATAGGCGTCGTAGAGGCCCCTTCCATTCCTCCCTTTGTATGGATGGACGGAGAGAGACTTATATCGCCTATTCAGCTGTACGAGTACGGTCCCTTCGTATTTTTAGTGACTGAGGCACTCCCCCCACCCAAGGATCAGTATAGGCTGCTTAGAACCGTAGTCGATTGGGTGGTTGAAACGGGGTTTGAGGAAGCCGTGTTAATAGGCGGGCTTGATCAACGCTTCCAGAGAGGTGAGGAGAAGATGAGGTGTGCAGTCACCGGGGCTTATCTACGGACGAGGAAGTTGAAAATCCCCCTGATAGAGAGAGGCCTTCTAATAACTGGCCCCCTAGCGCTCATGTTACATAGGTTTGAAGTAAACGACTTTCCCGCGATAGCCCTCCTACCATACGCCAACGCAACTAGGCCTGACCCTATGGCCGCTGCCAACGCCATCTCCACCTTAAATGAGCTTTACGGGCTTAACGTTGATTACGCTGAGCTAGTGAAGGATGCTGAGCGTATAGAGAAGGAGGTGAAGGAGCTCTTAGAGAGACAGGCCGCTGAGAGGCTCAGGGGTAGTCAAGCCTACATATAAGGGGCTCGTCATGTTTAAGATCAAAAGTAGAGACCTACTAGGCAGACTAGGGGAGTTGACAACTAAGAGGGGGCAACTCGAGACCCCCACCTTACTGCCAGTCGTCAACCCGTTACGACAGCTAATAAGTCCAAGCGAACTATTCGAAATGGGTTTTAAGGCGATCATAACCAACGCATATAGCCTGCTTAGGCATAGGAGGGAGGAAGCCCTTAGTCTAGGAGTCCACGAACTGCTGGGCTATCCAGGCATAGTGATGACGGATTCGGGAGCTTACCAGCTCCTACTTTACGGCGAGGTAGAAGCACAGCCTGACGAGATCGTTGAGTTCCAGGAAAGTATAGGCTCAGATATCGCGGTGATATTAGATGTCCCGACGGGGTTTAAGTCGAGTAGGGCTAAGGCTGAGGAGACGGTTAAGGTCACGCTAGATAGAGCTAAGAGGTTATTTGAGCAGCCTAGAAAACCGGGAACCCTATGGGTCGGTCCAGTCCAAGGAGGTAACTGGCTTGACCTAGTCAGGTTATGCTCTGAGGAGCTCTCAAAGCTACCCTTCCACCTCTACGCGCTAGGTAGCCCGACGAAGGTAATGGAGCAGTACATGTTTGACCTCCTCGTTGATATGATAGCAACAGCTAAGCAGTACCTCCCCCCTGAGAAGCCCTTCCATCTCTTCGGCGCCGGCCACCCCCTAATGTTCCCCTTGGCGGTTGCGCTTGGTTGTGACACCTTCGACTCGGCTTCGTACGCCATTTACGCCAGGCAGGGACGTTACATGTATGAGGGGGGGACCTTGAAGCTTGAGGACTTAGAGTACCTGCCGTGTTCATGCCCAGTCTGCTCGTCCCTTACAGCCAAGGAGCTTAAAACCATGGAGAGAGTAGAGGTTGAGAAGGCTTTAGCTAGGCACAACCTGTACGTGTGTCTATCTGAAGTTAAGAAGATTAAGCAGGCAATTATTGAGGGTAGGCTCTGGGAGCTCCTAGAAGTTAAGGCTAGATCGCACCCATCAATGATGAGAGCCCTAAGAAAGCTTACAGCGTACTCCAAGCTCCTAGAGAAAGGGACCCCCCTCTCCAAGGAGAGAGGCCTGTTCTTTTACGATGAAGCCTCCCTGTATAGGCCTGAGGTCTTAAGGTTTAAGTCTAGGGTTAAGGAGAGGGTTAAACCCGCAAAGGAAGCTAGTTTCCTCCTTTTACTTCCAGAGGCGCCTACAAAGCCTTACGGTAGGGACAGAAGAGTTCAATTATTGATTAAGAAATTAAGGAGAGAGCTAGGAGAGGATTTAAAGAAGCTTCAAGTGTGTTTTTATGCACCCCCCTTAGGAGTGGTGCCAATAGAGCTAGACGAATTATATCCTGCTTCGCAGCACGAAAAACCCCCTGCGCTAGCTGAAAAGCTGGCAAGAGAGGTAGCTTCGGATGTAGCTGAGTACGTCGATAAAGGTAACTTTAAGGCCATAGTATACTGTCACGCTACGTGGGCTGGGGAAGTGTATGATGCTGTCTTAAGGACCTGTCTAAGGAGAGGTTTATTGTTCAAGGCGGTGGAATTCACGGGTAAACCTTGGAGGAGGAGAGGCCTTGAAGAAGCTATAAAGAGCGTGATCGCTGCGGTGAAGGAGACCCTTACCATAGAAAAAAGTCGAGGTTAAGCCTTCTTGGAGCTAACGAACTCCTCAAACACCTTTTTAGCCCTCTCAGCTATAGGCCCCGATCCCTCAACAACCCCCTGCTCAGTTATCCTAACCCTATCCATGATAGTTATTACCCCAGCCTCCTCATGAAGCGTTACCATCTTCGGAAAAACCCTCTCTAAGGCCTCAGCCAACCCCCTTAAATCGAAAGGCTCCTCCTTCCTAATAATCTCGGTAATTACACTCCCTGAAATAAAGACCCTCGAGTAAGTTCTGCCACTCTCATCCTTAGCGTCGGCCAAGCATAAGTTCAAGTTAGAGTGGTCGTAGGCTAGGAGTTTCCCTTCGTACACTCTCCCCTGCGACGTTCTAACCTCGACGCTTTTACCAAGCAGCGAAGAAAACTCCATAGCGAACCTACGTGACGCGTCGCTAACTATCGACAAGCCTATCCCTTCCTTAAGCTTCTCGGCGTGGATCTCTGGTTCCTAAAATCTTATAAGGTTAACTTCACGGAGTTAAGGAGGACTAATGAACATAGCGAGTGGATAGCTTAAAGCATTAAAGGGGGGCTCGCTAGGTTACGGGATATTGAGCGTTAAAGCCCTAGGAGAGCTGAATTATGAGGTTGAAGAGGACGCATTTTATATCTCAGGTGACAGAGGACTTAGAGGGAGAGATCGTTAGGCTAGCTGGCTGGGTACATGAAGTAAGGGATCTAGGAGGAATTAGGTTTTTATTGCTAAGGGATAGGGAGGGAATCATACAGGTAACGGCTAAGGCCAAGGAGAGCCCTGGAGAGGTCTTTGACGTTATAGGTAAGCTGACTAGGGAGAGCGTCATAGCCGTCGAGGGTATTGTGGTTAAAAGCTCTAAGGCCAAGCTGGGCGTTGAGATAAAGCCTCTCCAGATCGAGGTACTGAACATTGCTGAAAGCCCGTTGCCCTTAGACCCCACAGGCCGCGTACCAGCTGAGCTGAGCACAAGACTTGATTCACGCTTCATAGACCTCAGGAGGCCTGAGGAGAGAGCCGTCTTCATAATCCAACATCACCTGCTACAAGCGACAAGGAATTTCTTCTCGTCTAAGGGTTTCATAGAGGTCGTTACCCCTAGGATATTAGCGACCGCCACTGAGGGGGGAGCGGCTCTCTTCACGGTTAACTACTTTGGGTCCACGGCTTACCTAGCTCAAAGCCCCCAACTTTACAAGGAGCAGCTTACAGGTTCCCTAGAGAAGGTGTTTGAGGTAGGGTTGTTCTTTAGAGCAGAAGAGTCGAACACCACTTATCACTTAAACGAGTTTCTATCACTCGATGTAGAGGAGGCCTTTGCCGACGAAGAGGACGTTATGAACCTACTGGAGGAGTACATAGTGCACGTGTTCGGTGAGGTGAAGCATAGGTGTAGCGACGAGTTAAAGGTGCTAGGTAGGGACTTAAAGGAGCCGATGAGGCCCTTTAAGCGAGTTAGCTACGATGACGCTGTATCTCTGTTGAGGGAGGAGAGGGTCAAGGTTAACTGGGGAGATGACCTATCAACCCAAGCTTTAAGGAAGCTAGGGGAGTTGTTTGATGGTCCTTTCTTTATTGTTGATTGGCCTACTCATTTAAAGCCTTTCTATATTATGCCTAGGGAGGATGATCCTAGTAGGAGTTATAGCTTCG
>Ga0190367_1000073_pt1 | contig 76593 bp, 83 predicted proteins | sample 4872181011_MG_FD_171838 | JGI IMG/M metagenome (GOLD analysis project Ga0190367, IMG submission 171838) | Hydrothermal vent microbial mat bacterial communities from Southern Trench, Guaymas Basin, Mexico - 4872-18-10-11_MG | ecosystem: Environmental > Aquatic > Marine > Hydrothermal vents >...
ACTTTGTAAGCTATAGCTGTGTTATTTTGTTGTTTTCGCCTTTGCTGGCTGCTATTAACTGCATTGTGCGACCTTACTGGTTGGCTGCAAGGCGTTCAGATGAACAAGACGGCTAGCTCGCGTTTTCGTTCACTTCAAGCAGAAAGTAGGGGAGGAAGCTCCAATGTTGGCAAGCTTAACAGCCTAGACGTACTTTCTTAACTGAACGGACGCCGTAGCAGCGTCTAAAGGAAAGTTAACAAACACTATAAGCAAAGTGAGCCTGAACGCCTTGCAGCCAACCAGTAAGGTCGCACAATGCAGTTAATAGCAGCCAGCAAAGGCGAAAACAACAAAATAACACAGCTATAGCTTACAAAGTAGCATACTAAGAGCGAGTTAAGCAAGAAATACCTTAGAAAAAGCGCTAAACGTACGCATGAAACGAAAAGTAGTAAGGTTTGAGGTAGACCCGTTAGCGTGCATAGAGACGGCCATAAAACTACAGAGCCATGAGTAAAACTATCGTTCACGAAGCTGGAAAAGAGGTAATGACAGAATGCTTGGGGTTTAAGAAGGAGTGCTATCTTGCTTTAAGATTTTCCTAGCACACTCTAACGCTTTTCTGGATTGTTCCTCTGTAGGGCCGATCTCGTACCCAAGCTCCTTTATCGTGTCAAAGTATTCCAGGTATTCAGCTACTTCGCTGGTGCTAATCTCTCCTTTCGAATAAAGGGGTTAACACGTATCTCTTGAGCATTTCATCGATTAGCATTGTCAAAGCGCTCGTTTTGTCTACCTTCTTCTCCTAGCATACTTTACTATATTTCCGTTTTCTTTCCATTTTTGAATTAATAGTTCCCAATCCATTTTCTTATACATTCTGAGCCCAGAGTGAGTAAGACCCACTACCCACTCCCAATCATCTTCTCCTTCTTTATCAAAGCAAAAATAGCGATACCAACGCACACCTTTTATCACACTTTTTAAAGCTTTTAATAGCTCTACTTTACTTAAGAGGACGAAGTCACATATTCTATCATGTAATTCCCCAAGACTTAACGGGCCATTGTCTCCTACGAGCTTGAGAAGGAGATAAACGTAGTTTTCTGGTTTGTGGCTTTTCGCGAGCTTTCCTGATGATATTTGAGCTAGGTTGCTCACATATGGCTTGTACTTTATCAAAACCTCTAATGTAATATCAGGAAATACTCTGTCAAGTCTTTCAAAATATTCTAGGTAAAGGTCCTCTATCTCACTAACTCTCTGGCAGTAGAATATGGAGTAGGCATGGGTTATGTAAACCAGTAATGAATCAGGCCAGTACGTCTTATACCATTCCAGCTTATGCTTATCGATCTTTACCCTATAGCTTTCCCACGATCTGAACTTTACCTCGACGAGATAACTTTTCTGCTCCTCCCTGTCAAATATCAAAAGGTCCGGCATTGATCTAACCCTTTCTATGGTTTCATCACCTCCTAACTTCTCTCTATGCATTAGCCGCTTCAAATTAGCGAAAACGCTTTCATGACCAAAAGGATAGACAAGATACCGAGGTGACTCCTCGAAAATCGACTGAAGGATATCCTTTGCAATCCTCCCGATCAACACATCCTTAGGAAAGGCCTGATTCACAAAAGATAGAATCAAAACTCTGTTAAAAACTTTTAAACATTAACTGATAATTAAGTTATCTCTGCTATTTGTTAGGAAGATAATGATATAGTTTTACACTCTTTTGCTTTTTGGTGTTTTTCCTGCTAAATCTCATTTAGCTATCGTAGAGTTCATGCTTTAAGGCTAAACCTCTTATCGCTCTTGCCGTTCCCCTTAACGTTCGCCAAATCACGGCGGGGGCATACAGAGGCTTTGGACCATTTGAACGCCCTGATCATCTTGGCTATCTGCTTATCGCTCAACGACAGCTCCATAACCCTCTCCACATGCAAAAGATCGGCTCAAGGCTAAATGGGATTTAGCAGGAAAAACACCAAAAAGCAGAAGAGCGATACAGGAAAATAGGAGATATGTAGAACTATATTTGAAGCTTAGATCCGGGAGGGAGGAGGATGACCTTCTAACTCACTTGTTCTCTCTTCTACTCTTGATTCGTGAATTTCGTAAAACCAGCAAAGTAAAATCATCCATACGGCTATTGATAGACCTTTTTGGTTTATCAAGAGAAGAATTGGAAATGATAGTTAGAGGAAAAGTCATGTCATGTACTGCATTTTATAACACCTTGACTAATACAACATGATCGACTTTATAACACATCACATTTCACTATTTTAATGTTCCAATATTAAGTTTTTAAGGAGCTTGTAGAATATCTCATTAAGTTTGCGGACGTGTTCCCCGGGAAACTTACTTACATACCACAGTCAATTCCTAAATATGCAAATAATATCTTGTTAAAGTCACAAAGGCTAGTAGATAGCCTATGCCATAACTATTTTATACCTCTTAGAGATCAAGAATCCTGGGGGCCGTCGTCTAGCTTGGATTAGGATGCCAGCCTGGGGCGCTGGTGGTCCCGGGTTCAAATCCCGGCGGCCCCACCAGCCCTGTACCGGTACAGTTGATGACTGCATGCCTTATAAGCTGAGGAACGCTTATTCCCTAAGATCATTGTTAAGGCTGTGATGGGATTTCTCGATGAGGTCGGTGTTAAGGTATGTCATGTCAATAATTGAGTTGCTCAAGAGCCTCCTCGAGCGGTATGGTCTCGCTCTTCCTATGCTCCTCCAGAGCCTTCTTCAGTGCTTCGCGGTCTTCCTTGCTCATCTCCTCTTCGGGGATGAGTCTGTCCACTATGAACTCAAGCATTCTCTCGATCCTGTCAACTCTCTCTCTGAGTGACCTAAGCTCCTGTAGCAAAGCTAACTCATACATAAGCTGTCTCTTAAAAGAGAAAGTAGATAGGAAGATATAGGCATTAGCTTGACAACAACTTCTCGTAGCCTAATCTCCCTAAGAGAAGGGAGGTCAGCTAATAATATTAAGAGCTTAGGTGTGAAGGAGGGAAGGCTCATGTGAAAAGTGAAGTTCGTTCTTGTCTTTGATGAAACTAACTACGACTGGCCTAAAACAGGTAATCCTTAAAGCCGGAATCTTTAATTGTTGATTCTCGTAATTGCTAGTGGTCTTAATTCAAACCTCAGCGGTCCTTATGGAGTGTATATGATGATACTACGGGGGCCTGATTAAACGTGATGTGAAATCCCCTTTCTGACCCTACGTTCAAAACATTATTAACTATTAGGAGCACTAGTAGACATGGTGATGAGTGACTTCAATCCCGAATAAATGACGAGTGGTGACACGGCTGAATAGTTATTTTTCATTGTTTTCATTCATTTTTGTTTTACTTGTTTATTTGTCTTCTTGATGTGTTGTTTTTCTGCTTGTTTTATGTGTTTTACTGTATATGTTTGGTTACTTAATATTCTTTGATTTGTGTCTCTGATTTTTATGAACTATTATCTTCCCCTGTCAATGCCTGCGTCATAACCCCTCGTCACGTGGTACCCAATATGTTATCGTCATGCGCCCGTTATCTCACTGTCATGTCATCGTATCAGGAGAGCATAGTTAAAAAATACGGAGGAGTAAAAGTGGGGGTAAAGAAATCATCCATGAAAAATGTTTTTGCGGTAGGCGGTTCTGCATAAAGAAACTTGTATAAACTCTGGTACGTTAACATAGTATGGCTAGGATACTTCAGTTTAACATAGAGGATCCTTATGGTCTCTACGTTGAGGAGCTATCCCCTGAGGACATAGTTGAGCTTGCCTCCTCGATCAACGCCGATACCTTGGTGATCTTCGCCAGGGATGGCTGGGGTAGAGTCTTCTACAGGAGTGGCTTCTACCCCCTCCACCCTAAGGTCTCCGAGGACTTCCTCGAGAAAATATACAGGCTTTGCAAGGAGAGAGGTATAAGGCTCGTCCCCATGGTCTGCCATACAAGTAACAAGTTCATAGCCGAGAGGAGGCCTGAGTGGGTTCAGAGGAACGCGAGGGGTGAGGTGATAGCCCTCGACACTGAGAGGGTGGACGGTCTTAACTGGCCCCTCGCATGCCTCAACTCGGGCTTCCTGGACCTGTGCCTTGAGGAAGTGAGGGAGGTAAGGGATTTCTCGGACGCGATAATGCTCGACTCGTTCAGGTACCAACCAGATTTCAACCTTGCCTGTGCGTGCAATAAATGTAAGGAGATCTTCAGGAGGAGATATGGGCTTGAGCTGCCTTCAAGAGAGGACTGGGATGACGCAGCTTGGTGGAGAGCTTGGTTCTGGAGATATGAGGTGGTTATCGAGGCCCTCAGGAAGGTCAAAGGGGAGTGTAACGGTAAACCCCTAGTGTACAACTCTCACCCAGCTGGATGGGGGTGGAGGGCTAACACCGTGGTTGAGAGGGCTAGAGATTTAATAGACGTGGTGTTCGCTGAGTGCAGCGAGGCCGACTTCCAGCCCCCAGGTTTCCTTCTCGAGATGGCTAAGCTCAGCAAGGGGCTTAGCAGGAGGGACGTGTGGGTCACCAGGAACACCTTTCACTTGTTTAACACGCCCTACCTTCTAAACGAGAAGGCCTTAGAGCTGGGGGTGTGGGAGATAGTATCGGCAGGGGCTTCTCCCATGTTCCTTGTCTTCGCCTCCTCCTACTGGCAGAATATGGATAGGCTTAAGATGCTCCGCAAGATATTCGAGAAGGTGGAGATGGTCGAGGAAGCCTTAGAGGGGGCTGAGCCATTAGAGGAGGTGGGTATAGTTTACTCAAACCTCACCAGAGACTACCTAGGTAGAGGGGACCCCGAGTCGTACAACGAGGAGGTAAGAGGGTTCTTCCATGCACTACTAAACATGCACTTCCAGCCTGGTTTCCTGGGCGAGAGCGATATTAACCGTGCGGAGTTAGGGAGGTACAGGGCGATAATACTCCCTAACAAAGCCGTGATGAGCGCTAAGGAGGTCGAGGAGCTGGTGCGTTACGTCGAGGACGGTGGTAGGGTGATAGCCACGTACCTCACGTCCCTCTACGACCATAGCTACCAGAGGGGAGACTTCTTACTGGCGGAGAGCTTCGGGTCAAGCTTCTACGGAGTCAGAAAGGGTCTATGGCTCTATTACGAGGATATGTTGATAGGTGACTATGAGGAGGGGATAGGCAGCTACGTCATCACCAGGCCTAGGAAGGGGGCTAGGATCATCGGCAAGGTCTTCGAGGGGATCTTCAAAGCAGGCTACGAGTACGCTCTCGGGAGGGCTCCCCCACCTAAGGGTAAGGAGGTTAGCTACGCGACGGAAGGGAGGATGGCGTATCTACCTTTCCAGCTCGGGAGGGCTCTCTTCAAATACGGGTACCCGGAGTACTATGACCTGTTAAGAAGACTGCTAAGGATAGATCCTCTGATTAGGGTTCAGGGACCCGAGACCCTTAGGGCAATAGCCTGGAGAAAGGACAACAGCCTACTCATACACCTCCTGAACGAGACGGTTAACCAGCGGATAACCATGTCCCATCCCCTCACAGCCAAGTTCCTCCATAGGATGGGCGTCGCCGTCAACCCTGTGAGGGAGGTGGTCCCGATAAGCAATGTTAAGGTATCCGTTAAAGGGAGGTTCAGCAAGGCGAGGCTCCTCCTCAGCAGGAAGGAGGCTAGGGCTGTGAGTAAGAACGGTAGGACGGAGGTAGTTGTGGACAGGATAGACCTTTACGACCTCCTGATCCTGGAGTAACCCTCATCCCCTAGCGTACTTCTCCAGGTACTCCTTTCGGTTCAGAGTCTCCGGGGTCATGTATATCAGCGGGTACCTCAGCAGAGCGTCTATCCCAAGGGATAGCAGGAAGGGCGCCTCGGGGAAGAGGTTCTCATACATCATCCCGCCTAACCAGGGGGCCGGTATGCCCATCATCAAGGACAGGAAGTTCCTCACACCTATCCACCTCCCCCTCACGTCTGTGGGGACTAGCTCCATGGTGAGAGCCTGGAACGGGGTTCTCGAGGCCATCCATATCCCCCAGAGAAGCCAGGAGAGTATCAGGTACTCGGGGGACGGTGCCAGGAGGAACGTGAGGAGGGATGCGTAGAGGAGAGGCCTCAGGATGAGTATGGTCTTAACTCTGCCCAGCCTATCCGCTAGGTGCCCGATTATGGGGGACGAGATCAAGGTGCCGAGGTTCGCTGCGAAGCCCATGTAGCCTATTATGAACTCGTTAGCCCCCTTGACCCTAACCGCGTATATGATCTGATAAGGCATGGACGTAGCGAAAACATACCTACCAAGGATCTCTATGAGAAGCCACCTTCTAAGCCACGGCCTCCTAAATATCATCACCGAGTCCTTAAGAGTTGATCCCAAGCTCTGCCTGCTACCCCTATGAGCATGCTCCTTAAGGGCTAAGCTGGTCACCACTAAAGTCATAGCCAGGCCAGACAGCTGTATCATAAAGAGAGGCCTTATACCCTCCCTGTTCAACCCCCCGAAGTAGTTCACCAGGTACGCCGCAACCAAGGGCGATATAACGAGGGCCAGCATCGAGAGAGAGTCAGATATGCCTATGCTAAAGGCCCTGTGACTGCCCCTAGTAGATTCAGTTAGCAAGAGAGCCTCAAGACTGCTCAACGCATTGAACGAGACAATGCCCAGTATAAAGCCCAAGGAAGCTAAGGACCAATCCCTAGCCAGCGCGAACGACGCAGCCGAAAGCACCTCTATGACCATACCTATTACGTACGCTGTCTTCCTACTCATCAGGTCAGCGACATAACCTATCGCTGACGAGAGTATAGCGCTAGAGAACAACGCTAAGCTCCTAACACCACCCAGACTCGATATCGTCAGACCTAAATTCACAGCGTAAAGATCCACGTATTGCTGAGAAAGCCCATTAAAGAAGCTAGAAAGGCCTCTTCTAAAAAGCAACGTTATATAATTTCTCCTATTGACGAAATCTTCGCCTCTAGACCTCTTTTCCACCTCTAAAGCCTTCAATCGTTTCCCCTACCACTCTCTTATAAAGTTAGGCTTGAACAGACCTTGTAAAATTGACAGAGGTTTATAAGGCTTTAGAGGTGGAAAAGAGAATGAGTAAAATTATCGTTCATGAAGCTAGAAAAGAGGTAAGCCAGCAAAGGTGAAAAAAGCGAAATGACACAGCTATAGCTTACAAAGTAGCATACTAAGAGCAGGTTAAGCAAGAAATACCTTGGAAAAAGCATTAAACGTACGCATGAAACAAAAAGTAGTATTGCTGGTGGAGATTCCATTACTAAAGGATAAGAGCTTACTATGAGGTTACTAGGTAGCTTGCTCATGGCCTGCTGGGATTTTCTGCTTCTTTAACTCTTCCTCAGCTATTCTAAGTGAGAGCTCTGTCTCGTACTTTCTGAGCGCTTTGACCAGTGGGTGCTCAAGGTTTATTCTGTACAGCTTTGCTCTGCCTATCTTCCTTGAAACTAACACTATGCCATATTTTTCGATTTCTTTGAAGTGCTTATAGAAGGTTCGCTTGCCCATGCTCAGAGCCTCCATGACCTCCTTTTTGGTGAAGTCAAAGAAAGGGTTGTCTAGGAAGAAGTCTATTATCCTAAGCCTTGGCGAGTCACCTAGAGTTCTTAATAGCAGAGATTTGTACCTTTCGTTGCAGTAAAGCTCCTCAGGCATGATAGAATGCTTGAAGTTTAAGTATTTAAATTTAACCTTCAAAAGGTATCAATATGGTACCATGACCTCCGAGCGATTCATAAAAGCTGACATTATGCACAGGCTAATGAGAAAGGGGTGTTGGGGAGCCAAATACTTACCAGTTGACACTCTAATAAGATGGCTAAGCAAGAAGATAAAAAGAGATGGTAAGAGGGTTAGAAGGGTTGTCAAGCAGTTGGTAAAACATGGGTATGTAATCCAACATAAGAAAGGCAGGACTATCTCGCTAAATCCTTCAAGGAGTAGAGAAATAAAAGAGTTCATAGAGAGGTTTACGAAGTAATGTAATATAAGTTTATATCTCTCCCCTTTCCTCGAAGTAGTAATATGCAGTCTAGTATTTGGTAAGTCCTGACTAACGTGTTTAAAAATCTTAAAATATAAATAACATCGGATGAGCTTCGAGGAAGAGCTAACAAAGGCCGAAAGGTACCTAGCCAGAGCATTGGAGCTGCTCGAGAGCAAGGACTATCACAACTCGGCAGAGAAGACCACCATAAACAATTAACACCTCTTAAGAGAGCTGATATGTTAATCATCAACCATTTACTATTAATCCATTAATTGTCCTAAATTTTACCGTTGTATTGTATGACATGTTCTTATATTCCAAAAAACTAATGTTCTAATAAAGCATTTATAATATAGGTTTTGTGAAAGCGTAGAGTTGAATTGGTATGAGTAAATCTGACAGGAAAGCGGATCGTTACAAGCTTACTAAGAGCCTTGAGGATTATATGAGAGCGATACACATCATTAATAAGAGGAAAAAGGTTGTTAGGGTAAAGGATATAGCGAAGCTTTTAAAGGTTAAACCCTCAAGCGTTACCTTCTCCCTCAAGAAGCTGTCAGAGATGGGGCTGATTGAGTACGAGAAGCATGGATACATAGACCTCACGGAGAGGGGGCTAAGGGTCGCGAACAAGCTCTCAAACCGGTATCGGAGTATAGAATACTTCTTAGAGAGGATCCTAGGCCTTCCGAGGGAAATAGCGGAGACTGACGCTTGCAGCATGGAGCACTACTTACATGATGAAACCGTTGACAGAATTAGGAAATTTGTAAAGTTTATCGAGGAAACCCCTGAGAAAATGGAACTAATAAACGAGTTCTCAAACTACTATAAGAGAAAGACATCATCGTAGGATGGAAATTACAGCCCTGGTATTAACTCTCTGATAAAATCCTTAAGGTCGAAGTACAGCGGTAAGGCTAAAACCCCTAACAGGAGGTGAGGTGCTATACCCCAAGCATCCACGGCTAAGCTCCACTCAAAGTTGGGAGTACCTCCGTATAGCAATGGGTAGTATGCATCTAGAAAGCTGGCACATATCTCAACAACGTTTAACACCAGCACCGTTACTGCTAAAAGCCAGGCAGCGAAGAGATATCCCTTATACCTTGTAAAACCTCGCATGCTATGGTAGAGAGCTGCAAGGAACAGTAGCCCGATAGTTATCAACGTCAGTCCGGAGAACGGGTCCGGGAACGTGTTAGGAACATGCGTCTCAAACACTTTAACCCCCAGCTGCATTAGCTTGTCACTTCCAAACCACCAACTCACTACTCCGTTGTACACCTGAAGAACACCATAGATAACATACAGCAACCCCAGAAGTGCCCCGCAGTAAAGCACTCTTCTTCTCATGCCTCATACACCAGGAAAGAACGTTCTCCCAATAAGCAGGATCACCAAGCTTAACGCATAGGCTAACACGATCTCGTAGATTATAGTGAATACTGCCCACCTCCAGGACAGAGTTTCATGCTTTACTGCCGCGATTGTCGCGACACATGGTACGTATACTAGCACAAACACCATGTATGCATACATAGTTACGGGATCATAGTGCAGAGCTAGGAAATTGCTGAACTCCTCCTCTGAAACACCATACAACATAGCTGACGCACCGATCACTATTTCCTTAGCTATGAAGCCGAAAACGGTTGCTACGACGAGCCTCCAATCCCAGTTAAGGGGTGCAAATATCGGTTGTAAAGCATGGCCGATCGTGGCAACTAAGCTACGCTCAATGTCCTGTGTGAAGGAAAGCGTGGAAACATCTGTTGTAGCGAGCAAGCCCACTACAAGCAGGCCGAGGAGAATGACAGTTCCTGCCTTCTTAAAGAACAGTGAAGCTCTAACCCACATCTGAGTAGTCGCTACCTTCAGTGAAGGTATCTGGTAGGGAGGAAGCTCCATTATAAAGGGTGAGACCCTGCCTTTAAAAACGCTCCTCTTTAACACTAGTGCTACTAGGACCGCAAGAGCTATTCCAAGTATATATAGTGATAGAACTACGCTTCCCGCGGCCGATCCCCAGAACGCAGCGGCGATTACTACGAAGGTGACAAGCCTAGCAGAACATAACATTAAGGGATTAGTTACGATGGCTACTATCCTATCTTCCTCTACAGGTATTATTCTCGTGCTGTAAACCCCCGCGATGTTACAGCCAAAGCCTAAAATCATCGGTATGATGCTCCTCCCCGTTAAACCGAGCTTCCTCATAACCTTATCCATTAAGAAGGCTGCCCTAGCTATGTAGCCGAAGTCCTCAAGCAGGGACATAGTAAAGTATAGGGTCATTATCAGTGGTACAAAGCTAAGGACCATCCCAACGCCGTTTAATACTCCATACTCCCCAAATAACAGGTAGTCCACACGTGCGATTCCTGTAATACCAGCTAACCTCTCTGATGAGATAGCGAAGATATCGCTCAGAATATCTGAAAAAGGCATCGAGACAATGAACGTGAACTGAAAGATAATCCATAGAATAGAGATGAAAATTGGCATCCCTAGGTATCTGTCGAGCAGTGCCTGGTCTAAATAGTCGCTTGCTGTCAGTACCTTTTCACCCTTCACAGCTCTTTCGACAATGTACTTAATAACTCTGTAACGTTCGTTAATAAGCGCCATCTCGAGATCCCCGTGTTTTCGCTTAAGAGCTTTCCTAATCTCCTCCACCTCTCTAAGAACTTTCCCTCCACTAGCAGCCCTCTGCACCTTCTTAATCACAGCCTCATCCCCTTCCAACAACTTAATAGCAAGCCAGCGTGTGCTGTACGCTTCAAGCGCCTTATCCCCCTCTAGCTGTCTCTCAATTTTACCGATAGCCTCTTCAAACTCGTTCCCATACCTCACCTTTACGACCTGTCTCTTCGTTCTAGCAACCTCCAGAATCTTCCTGCAGAGCTCGTCCATCCCCACCTTTTTAGGTGCGACTGTTGGAATCACAGGAACACCTAATAACCTTTCGAGCTTCCTAGCATCTAGATACAAGCTTGAGACCTCCGCTAGATCCATCTTATTAAGAGCCACAACAGTCTTTGCCCCTAGTTCCAACACCTGCAGAACTAAATAGAGATTCCTCTCGATGTTAGACGCGTCGACTACAACTACAACGACATCAGGTCTTTCCTCAACGATATACCCTCTAGCGATAAGTTCCTCGATCGAGTGAGCTGTTAAGCTATAGGTGCCGGGAAGGTCAACGACGTATATTTCTTCGTTATCATACCTGAAGACCCCCTCTTTTTTCTCAACAGTCTTTCCGGGCCAGTTTCCGACACGCTGATGAGACCCTGTTAAATTGTTAAAGATGACTGACTTACCTACATTGGGATTGCCTGCAAGAGCTACCCTTATCATCATGTCACCACTTCAACAAGTATCTTCATAGCAACCCCCCTTCCTAACGCAAGCCTAGATCCACGGACTAGCAATAAAACTGGCCCAGGACCTGCACTTTTAAGCACGTATACCTCGGTACCCTCCGTGAACCCAAGCTCATACAACCTCCTACGAACCCCAAACCCTCCGGTTATCTTTCTCACTATACCTTTACCACCGTCAGGGAGAAGCGTTAGAGGTATGATCCTGTTGTAACGAGAACTGTGGGCACTCACTCCGCGTTACCTCTACCAGTATCAAGTTTGCTTCATCCTTCCTAAGGGAGAGGTTATAACCTCTGATTTCGAACTCTATGGGATCACCAAGCGGAGCCTTTCTTAGCACTCTAACCTTAGTACCTGGGATTAGCCCCATGTCCGCTATCCTCCTCACAGCTACGCCCTTCCCCACGATCCTCGTCACGACCCCCTCCTCGCCAGGCCTAAGCTCGCTCAATCTCCTCAAAACACATTTCACCTTTTAGAATATGCTAATATTTTTAGATTAGTCTAAATTATTTATATTTTTCTAATTTTTGTGCTATCGCTCATTAATGACAATGCTCGGAATAACGCTCGCCCATGCTGGGAGGAATGGTGAGGGTAAAATAACTGTTAAAGAACTAGTGTTTACGTTACTTACGTTATTATCTGGGACTTAAGCATTGCGTAGTAAGCTTGCTCTTCATTCTCTCCCTTAGTATTAGGGAGAGAATGAGCCTAACTTAAGCGCTAAGGAGAGTGCTCGCAGTGTTAGCGACGTATTTAGTGATAACGGGTTAGCTTGGCCTCTCCGCTTATGGTTAGGGTTATAAACTTTAAACTATAGACCTTGAATAGTGATAGAATTGTCAAATGTCCCTGAACTTGACAAGCTTATTAAGCTCGTTAATGTTCATAACTCCTGGAGAGGTAGGGACTGTATAAATATGATAGCCTCAGAGAACATAACCTCCCCTCTCGTTAACGCTTTGTACATATCTGATATGATGCATAGATACGCTGAAGGTCTGCCGTTCAAGAGGTATTACCAAGGTACAAGGTATATAGATGAGATAGAGGTTTACGCCTCAGAGCTGCTCTCAAGGCTTTTCAACGTTAAATACGTGGACCTGAGGCCTATCTCGGGAACGATCGCAAATGCAGCGGTGTTTAAGGCGCTAGGAGGTCATGGCATGGTAACAGCCATAACACCTCTAAGTGGGGGAGGTCACGTAAGTCACTCAGAGTACGGAATAATGGGGGCTTTAGGCATGAAACCTATACCCTTACCCTTCGACTCGGAGGAAATGAACATAGACGTAGATAAAGCAAAGGAGGTTATACTTAAGGAAAGACCGAGAATGGTTGTGCTCGGGGGTAGCCTCTTTCTCTTCCCTCATCCAATCAAAGAGCTTAAAGAAGTAACTAGCGAGATAGGCTCCTACTTAATCTTCGACGCTGCTCATGTTCTCGGTTTAATAGCAGGAGGGAGGTACCCTAACCCGCTAGAGGATGGAGCTGATGTGGTGACAGCGTCCACCCACAAGACCTTCCCAGGTCCTCAAGGTGGAGCGATAATGAGTAATACAGAGGATATTTATAAGAAGATTAGAAGAGTCGTGTTTCCCGTTTTTGTATCGAACCATCATCTTCACAGGCTTGCTGCCATTGCCGGAACTGCTATAGAGATGATTTACTTCGGTAGGGAGTATGCATCCCAGATAGTAAGAAACGCTAAAGCTCTAGCTAGCTCACTAAGCGATAAAGGGTTTAAAGTTCTGGGTGAGAGAAAGGGCTTCACAGAGACCCATCAGGTCGCTATCGACGTATCAGAAATAGGTGGAGGAGCTAAATGTGCTGAAACTTTAGAGAAAGCTAATATAATAGTTAACAAAAACATGTTGCCATGGGACACGCCTGAGATGATAAAGAACCCCTCAGGGCTACGACTGGGAACTCAGGAAGTAACCAGGCTAGGTATGAAAGAGGGAGACATGGAGGTCATTGCCTCTTTCTTTGAAAGATTATTGCTTGGGAGTGAGGATCCGAATAACATTAAGAAAGAGGTTATAGATTTTAGAAAAAATTTTACTGAAGTAAAATATACATTTAAATTATCTAATAAATTATTTAAAAAATTAAAACTTACATATTAAAAATGAGCAAGGAAGTTCTTAGGAAACTTGCTGTGCAGGCAGCTCTCAGACATGTGAGAGATGGGACTATCCTAGGTCTTGGCTCCGGAACTACTATGAGGCTTTTTACGGAGATGCTAGCTAAGAAGGTCAGGGATGAGGGTCTGGACATAAAGGTAATACCAACCTCGTCTGACGCAGAGTTACATGCTCTTAAGCTAGGCCTCAAGGTTGCATCATTAAACGAATATCCTTTACCTGATTTAGCTATAGATGGTGCTGATGTCGTTGATCAGGATCTCAACCTAGTTAAGGGAGGAGGGGGAGCTTTAACTAGGGAAAAGATAGTGGATTACTCAGCGAAAGAGTACATAATAGTGATAGATAAGTACAAGCTCGTTGATAACATATTCTCTCACAAGATTCCTGTTGAAGTTCTCCCGTTTTCATGGAAAAGCGTTCTCCTTAAACTCTCCAATATCTTAAGTACGGAATGCGAGCTAAGGATGTCCACGAGCGGTAAGTTAGGTCCGGTAATCACTGATAATGGAAACTATGTACTTGACATACGTGTTGAGAATAAAAATAATCCAAAAGAGTTAGAAAAACTGATAAAACAGATACCGGGCGTTATAGAGGTAGGGATATTCTCCCTAAAGAAACCTAAGGAAGTCATAGTTGGTGCGGAAAAAGGCGTTTTTTATCTACGGAAGTAACATAGAGAAGCATTTCTCTCTTTATATAGAAATTTATTTAAATATTTCTATGAGGGATTAGGATAGATAGGTTAGGTGGAGAAAATGCCTATTGAGATAGATGAGGGGGCTTTAGCTCAAGTTAAGGAAATGTTTAAGGTTTTAAATGATGATGTAAAAATATACTTTTTTAGAAAGGATAATAGATGTGAATACTGTGACGATATAGAGCATATACTTGATACTATAGGGAAGCTATCTGAGAAGCTACACGTAGTGAAGCTTAGCGAAGGATCCAATGAAGCGAAGAGACATAATATACCTATGTTTCCTGCAATACTGATACATGGTAAAAAAGAGTATAACATCAGGTACTTCGGCATACCTGCAGGTTACGAGTTTGGCGCCTTAATAGAGGATATAATCGATGTTTCGAGAGGTGATGTGGAGCTAGATCCTTACCTTAAAGAGGTTATACGGGAAAAAGTTAAGAAACCCGTAAGGCTAATGGTCTTTGTGACCCCTACTTGTCCTTATTGTCCCCTGGCTGTAAGAACTAGCCATAGGTTAGCGATAATTAATACTAATATATCAGGAGATATGATAGAGGCTCTAGAGTTTCAGGATCTTGCCAACAAGTACCTTGTATACGCTGTACCTAAGATAGTGATACAGGTTGAAAACGAAGATAAAACGGAGTTTGAAGGTGCATTACCACCCTCAAACTTTGTGGCTAAGATACTGGAGGCTTTAGGAGAAGAAGTCCCTCCAGATATCATCTCAAGGCTGGGAGAAACAGGTTAGCTTTTGCTTATCTCACTTATTATACCTTCTACTACCTCTACTACTTTCTTGGCAAGCTCTATTTTCTCTTTATCAGGCTTCTCAACGCTAACTTTTAACGTTCTCTCCTTAAAATCAGGCTCTACATATGCCCAATTTTTCCCCTCAATTATTTTCACACCTGTCACTACAGCCATGACTTGGGTGAAGGAAGCAGATAGGTAATCTAGTATAGCTGTAAACGAGTTTTCTCCTACGTTAACCTTCAGCTCATACTTCTCCAGTTTCGGTATATCCTTCCTTAGCTCGGATAAAGGTTTCTCCCTTAGAGATATATGTTCCACCACTCTACCCAAGGAGAGTATACCATCAGGAGATAGGGAGAATGAAGGATAGATGAACTCCCCTTTATCGGTTGCCGCTAAGGTAGCTCTTACTTTCCTTGCCTGTCTCGCCACGTCTCCAGTTACCCCTCTCACTCTGAGGAGCTTTATTCTTTTTTTCTCGGCTATTGAATCCACCGCTTCCGTAACGGTATCAGATATGACCACCTTTGATCCCTCAGGTAAGAAACTCATCATAAGCCCAATGGTCTCGTCAGGAGTAAGTATTGCTCCTTTATCATCTATTAGTACTATTCTTGAAGCATCAGCACAAAGCGCTACTCCTAAATGTGCATCCGAAGTTTTAACTATGTTGGAGAGACCGTTAAGCCCTTCAGTACTGGGAAGGTGTCTAACCCCCCTTCTTAAAGGAGGCTTATGAGAATTAAGAGTTATAGCATTAACACCAATCTCTGACAAAAGGTCTGGCACAACCTCAGATGCAGGGCTGAAATTTAAATCCACTACAACCTTAGGCTCAAAACTCACTATAGGATCTACATCAAGCATCCCTATTATCGCCGCGGTGTAAATATCATGAATATATTCTGCATAGGAAATCCATCCTATTCTCTTAGGTATTGTTCTAACAATGTGCTTTGTCTCATAAAGCTTTATGATCTCCTTTGTTCTTTCTATGGTCATCTCAGTACCTAGAGAGTCTAAGAGCTTGATGAGAATGGTATCTTCCTTAGCCACAGAAACTGTGAAATGTATACCTGCCTTAGCTCCAAACCTCTTTATAGAAAAGGCCAGCTCAGGCAGCGAGGCTCCATGGAAATCCATTATTGTGACTCCAGTAGACATAAGCCCGGATGAGAACGCTCTCTTTAACATTCTTGAAGGTGGATAAAAATCTCTAGCCATTACGACGAGAGTACCCTCACCCAATATGGTACCTAACACTGCTCCAAGCTGAGCCACACTCTCAGGCGTTAAGTCGACGTTAACTACTCCTTTAATCCTTCCTGGCTCATAGCTTAATGTTAAAGGAAGACCCACTCAATTATCACCTTAATATTTTTCATGTTTAAAGCTTTCTAGGAAGATATATTATTTTCTCTCTGTTTATTAACATATTATCCTTTATAAATATTCCTTCACCTATTACCACTTCTTCATTTATCCTAACCTTATTCCCTATCTTTACGTTACTCACAATTATCGCTTTATTTATAGCTGAATTCTTTGCCTATTCTTATATCATTCCACAAAACAGAGTTAGCGACTATCACCTATAACCGTATAGGGTCCCCTCCTTTTCTTACATGAAAGTTGAGGAAAGAAGAGCCCAAGCATGTAATCAGGGAAGAGGAGCATTACCTACAGGAACAAGAGATTTCGGTAAAGAAAAAGTTAAAGGCCTTAATCTAGTTCCTTTACCTTCTGTAAGTATCACAGCGGTTTTACTCATACTTTTCTGGGTTTAGTGTCTTCCTAGCTTTACATTCCTGCTTAGCTTTTTATCTATGTCGTTAAAAATGTATTGAGAATGTTATTTGGAGGGTTAAGGCTTAAAGGTAAATGGGGGCTTAGTAGTGATAATGTAGTTTTAAATAAAAAGTACTATGAGTGGATTATCAAGCAAGGAGGGTCAATACTATTTTCTCCAACGTTTTCAACATTTAATCCTTTAAATGAAACTAAGAGACTTTATGCAAAGCTTGTTATTGGTAAGCTAAATGCATATGAATACGTAATTTATTCAAGACCTCTGAGTTTCAATATAGAAAACATCAAGAACATTATTAACTTAACAAGGGACGTTCCACTGATAGCATCTATCTATGGAAGAACATTTGCGGAGTGGGAGACGCTTGTAGAGTTCTGTGAAAAGAGAGGTTTTGATGCTTTAGAGATAGATTTAAGTCTTGAAAACGTTCTTTCAGAAAGCAATTATCCATTAGCAGATCTAATCTCTGAAATAGCTTCTATAACCAGGCTCCCTCTTTTCCTTAAAGTTCCGATAGTTGGAGGACGATATAATATATATAGGGAAACTTCAGATGTAAGAGGCATAATTTTATCTCCTCACATAACCTACTCTATAGGATCCCATATTTTCAGAATACATTCGACGGAACTTTCTACACTTATTCTAAGTATGGCTCTTTCTATAATTTCAGAGCTGGAAGGTACGATAAGCGTAGCTATGATAAGTGATACGTTTATCAAAAATAGGTATAATTATAATTATGTCATTGAACATCTTAATCTAATATTATATGACACATCTCTTCTTCTAAGATACTTAGGAATTAGCAAGAAATTTGAGATAAGAAGCTTAAAACCAGTATTCGCATGGCCCTCTATTTCAAGAAACATGAAACTAGCCTTTGACTCTGAAAAAATGACTATATGTCAGACGGTATGTCCCTATGGTTCTATACCTTCAAAGGGAAAAGGACTAGTCGAGGTAAGCGATACGTGTGACTTTTGCGGTCTTTGTCTCTCATTATGTAATGACTTGATTAAAATAGTTAAAATATTTAAACCTTAACTTCCCTCTAAGTAAAAGAAACTTTCAGCCTCCTCCTCTGATGAGACCCCTAGATAGGTTGAGCTCAGCTTTTTTGCACACTTTCTAAGCTCGTCCATTGCTATGGGAGGAGTTATATTTAACTCATCACACGTAACTTTCCAGCTTTTACCCTGGAGAACCTTAGTTATTAAAAGTAACTCTTGCAACTCTGTTAACTCACACTTAAGGGCCATAAAATGTGTTTTAGCCAGTTCAACCATGACATCCATGCAGTTCTCTACGGTCATATCACTCCAGGCATAAGACATGAATCGTGCTATTTGATATTTCGAAAGTAAAGGTTTGTAGTCAACAGGGCCTATGGAGTGAAGTATCATCCTTGCTGTTCTCGGGTTAAGATCATGGTAAGGCTCTGGCATTGATCCCAAAAGCTTCTTTTTAAACTCGGATGAGAAAATGCGTAAATATCTCTGCACCTTCTCTGAGAGAGGCTTAATAACTATTATAGAGTATTCTCCACTGACCGGGTTTCTCTCAGGGCTCATATGAACAGGTATATAGCCGTTTTTTAGCCAAAAATTAAGCAGTTCTCTTGTTACACCAAATCCTGCACCTATCCAGTCATATCCTCTTTCCTTAGCTTCCCTCTCCACCATTTCCAGTGCTTTAGAGCCGAGTCCTTTACTCATAACGCTTGGGTGAGTAGCTATTCTAACAATCCTAACACCCTTGAACTCTCCAAACTTGATTAACTTGTAATGCTTTATTAGCCTGTCAGGAATGATATTACCTAATATCCATGCTCCTTTTGCTGAGTCCTTTGCGAGCTTGTCCTCCAAAGGCCCTTCCTCGGCTAACTCAAGGGAAACCACTATCTTACCTGACTTTAACCTTAAAGCTCTTATAAAGTGATGAGGAGCATCCATCATCATTCCTAAATCATTCGGATTGTTCCTGTAGTGAGCCATTATATATATGCCAATGAACTCCCTAAGAGATTTCTCATCTCTAAGGAAAAATTCCTCAAGATGTGGCACGTAATATTCAACCTCTTTATTTTCAATCATTTTATAGTCCTCTTCATCTAATGTGGCAGGTTCAGCGTCAAGCAGCAGCAAATCAAAGGCCCATCTCTCTATGGGATCTTCCTGTGAATATCTTATGGGCTCTTTCATCTCATATTCCTTTACATCGATCTCTTTTAACTCCTTTAGTCTTTTAAGAAATCTTATTGAAAAACCTCTACCAGCCCCCTCATATCCATGTATAGTTGATGAGTAGACTATTCTGTCAAATTTTTTAAGAAGTGCAAAAAGCATAGGTACATGCAAAGCAGCCGCTTCATCAACAGCTAGTATCTCTCCGCTCTTTCTTAATGAATTTAAAGGGGAATGGTACTCTACTTCGATACCCTTTGTCTCTATGGAGATTATCTGTCCTCCTTTCTCCTTTACTTCCGTTTTATATCCAAGTTTCTCGAGGGCTCTTTTCGCAAACTTCATAAGCTCCTGAACGTTAGATTCAGAAGGAGCAGTGACTATAATCCTACAACGACCCTTTGCCTTCCTTATTTTATGAGCTAACCCTCCTAGACCGAGTCCTATGACTGAGGATTTACCTCTTCCTCTATCAGCCGTAAGTACTAGAACCTTTTTTCTCTCAGGTCTCTCATAAAAGTCATCTAAAAGGTTTAACACATTAACTTGATCTTGCGTGATAGCGAGCTTATATATCTGCAAGGGTATATTCCTCTCCTCAGGATAAGAAAGCGCCTTTTCCTCCTTTTTAACTTCCTTTGATTTAGGGAAAGTACGTACAAAGACCTTGTTATCAACATCGTATATCGCTATTCCATCATGCTCCATTAATTTCCTGAAAAACCTTCTTACGAAAATCTTTCTTACATCTTCAGGCTTATATTGAGGTGTTAAAAGCGTTGTTTGAAAACGAGTAAGCATACTCATGTAAGTTTCAAGCCTAGGCATCACGAGAACATAGAGTCCCCCTCCCCTAACTATGCCCATCAGCTTACCCAGATCGTTAGGCTCAAGGTTATTAACTAGATCTATTATAGCCAAGCTATAAGTTCTGCCAAGAACCTTATCCAGCTCATGATAAGGTACGTACTCAACATCATACTCCACTTTAAGACCTGCTTCAAACATGTTCTTCCTGGCAACCCCGTCCTCGTAGAAAGCATGGTAGGCATAAAGAAGCTCTAAACCCGGCCTACCAAACCTCCTATAGAAAGCCTCAGCTATCTCTAAAGCACCCATAACCAGGTTACTGTCATCGTTACCTATGAGAGCTAATAATCTCCTATGTCCAGCTTGCTTAGCCGTCTTAAGCTCCTTAATCATCCTAGCTAACTCTACCTTTGAGAGAACGATACTTCTCATAGACATATCAACTTTATCTGAGAAAATAAACGAACCATGTTTAAAGACCTTAACCTCGTGTTCCTAAATTAAGAATTAAAACCCTGCCTTAAGAGGATCCTCTGGCTTCATAATCTCTCTAAGGAAAACAGTCGCATACATGCCTTTCTTTAGCCTGAACTTCAAGAAAAGCTCTCTATCTTTAACTTTGTAATCTAAATCCTCTGGCATGAAGCTAGCCACTCTTAGCGTGCCCCTAGTCGCTATCTCGGGCATGTGTCTCAATTTGAAACTCTCAATAGAAATTCCTTGCTCCTTCAAAACCTCTCTCTCAATCTCACCTTGAGGACCTCTTGCTGGTATGGTATCATAACCGTAGACGTTAAGAACTAAGCTAACCGCTCCTCTAGCTATGAGCTCATTAATCTTTTCCACGTTAGCCTCGTTAACCCTCATTACACCTCCTATTCTATTCCTCTCTCTAAAGACAACTACTATATCACCCGGAAGGGCATTAGAGATAGGTAGTCCCTTTCTTAACCTACAGCTTAGCATCTTATTGAAGAGAAAGGCCTGATAAGCGCCTATGAAAAGCCTCCTCACCTCTATAGGTAAAGCTCGTAACGCCCCTATATAGTCCCCAGGATGCTTTGCTAAATACCTTATTATCGTTCTCTCCTGATGAAGTCTCAAAGGAAAATACTCAATTGCCCTCTCAAAATCTCCATCATCTCTAAGCATGACTCTAGCCTTTTTTGATCTCTCAGGCTCTGCTGGATATATATGAAATAAAAGTTCCTCTATAGCTTCCTTGAACTCACCCCTAATTATGCGTAACCCAATCATATGAGTATTAGGTCTTATAGTTCCAAACCTTTGGTAACCATAGAAGTTAGGAACTCCACCTATTTCCCTTAATTCCTCTAATACTTTATCCGTAAAAGTCTTAATATCATCTGGAGAGAGGGGGATATCTGATATCCTTATTTCAAACTCGTTCCCATAAAGCATCCCAGGCTTAAGTTTAAAGGGTCTCCTGAAGGCTTTATGGACCTTAACTTTACCGGAAGCACCTATAAATCCCTCAATAGTTTCCGGGTTAAGCCCCTTAACACATGCTAGCTGGTAAGTTATTGCCTTACTATCCTTTAACCCTGCTGCGCTTAATCTTTTAGAGCTGATTCTGAGACCTCTAGCTATAACCCTTAAAGCGGTTATAGTGTCAAGTCCCTTCTTTTCAAGCACAAACCATGTGTATTCACCGTTTCCATCCTCAAAATTTGCTTGTGGATCACATACTACGTTGTCAAGAGTAACCTCCTTTACTATAAAGTCTTCAAGCCTTAACTTTATCCTGCCTCCTATTCCCTTAGTGTTAGATGCATAGACCTCTAATCCGAGTAATCTGTCTAACTTAGAGTAAGTCTCTCTTACCATCTTATAACAGCTTTAACCTACCAGTTATCCTATTTACTAGCTCTTCAGGTGCAGGACCTATAGCTAAAGCCGTTACTGTACCTGGAGGTATCTGGGTAAGCCCTCTGTCCTCTATTATAGCTACAGGAAGTCCCATCCTCTCAGCCTCGTTCTTCAGCTTTAATAACTCATCTAGACTTCTCACTTTTAGTATAACCTTCTTCTGCCCTTCATTAATCCACTTTTTAAACCACTCTTCTCTCTCCTTTCTAGCTTTCTCAGCCGCTGTTACAGCAGCGTGAGCTACCTGTGCAGCTAACTTACCCTTTCCCATCTTTATGTCCGTTCTAACTATAATAGCCTGTTTAAAGAGGAACTCGATGCTTTCTTACCCTCTTTTGTACCCTATTTTCCTAAGAAACTCGACCCTCTCCTTAATCTTATTCTCATCCTCTACTCCGAGTGGAGTATACCCATCTACAACACCTAATATACCTCTTCCTTGAGCTGTCACTGCTACTATTACCTGTACCGGGTTAGCTGATGCACAATATACGGTAGTTACCTCAGGCACCATCTTAAGTGCGTTAAGCACGTTTATAGGCCATGCATCTCTTATATACACTACGAAGGTATGTCCAGCTCCTATTTTCTTCGCGTTATCTATTGCTAGCTTTCTAAGTTCTTCCTCGTTTCCATCATGTCTTATCAATCTATCTCCGGAGGCTTCACAGAATGCAAGTCCAAACTTTATCCCTGGAACGCTATTTACGAGAGCCTCAGCTATGTCTTCAACGCTTTTTATGAAATGTGTTTGGCCTATTATGACGTTGACTCCTTTAGGTAAATCTATTTGTACTACTTCTAATTTAGGAGCTTGACTCATGAGGTACACCTAATAGGTAAAATATCTGTTAATTTAAAAGTTAGGGATCATGACATGAAGTGCATGCATGTAGATTGCGACTTAGAAGCTGAGTACATAATTATGCTTGATAATAGACAAGTGTATCTCTGTAAAAAACACTTCTCAAAGATTACATCAGCTTTACAGAGAAAAGCCTTAAAGGAGGGTTCTGCGTCATTAGATGATATACACTCTAAGGCCGATGAGCTTGGACTTAGGATATCTTTAAGAAGAACAAGGCAAATATAAGTTGAGTTGCCTTAAGAATAGGTTTAGACAACGAGGTGCTGGTCGTGGAGTGGAAGGATTACCTAGGTAAAGTAGGCAATAGATTTCTGCATTTTATCGAGATCTTGGGAAATGAGAAAATAGTGTTAAGCGTGGTACTCGTTTTAAGCTTTCTTATAGCTTTACTTCTTAGAATAGCTCCCATGAAATGGGGGATTTACCTCAACGAGTTCGATCCATTCTACGAGTATTATTTGGCCGAGCAGATAATAAAGCACAGTAAGAGCTCCATATTAGATGGCATAGCCTGGTGGTTTAGCTGGTGGTTTGACGATAAACCTAAGGACACTCTCTTCTGGGCACCTATAGGAAGAGATTTAAGAGCCACAAGTCAGCCTGGGGCAGCCATATTCTCCTCGACAATCTTTTGGATAATCAAGAACATGGGCTTTGATGTAGACCTCTACACTGTTCACGCTTTCCTACCCCCAATAGGCGCGTCGCTTGCGGTTTTCGCAATGTACTTGCTTGGTAAGGAGCTACACAGCTCTGAAGTGGGTCTATTAGCAGCTCTTTTGCTCTCCGTTTGTGAGGCATTTCTATCTAGAACTAACTTTGGAGCCAAGCATGAAGGTCTTGCCATACCTTTCATGATTCTATTCTTTTACCTCTTCCTCAGATCTCATAGGGAAGGCTCTAAATTGCTTGCCGTGCTAGCTGGCCTCTCAATGGGCTTCGTAGCTCTCTCGTGGGGAGCATACCTATATCCGTGGAATCTAGTGGCATTAGTTTCCTTGATATGGATGATATACAGGCCTTCAGATTATAAGTTAGCAGAAATGTTTCTTATTGCAAACCTAATAGCTCAGCTATTTATAGCTATAACACCTAGGTTCGGACCTAGAGTTGCCTTCATATCAGCTTACTCGATAATACCTATGGTGGCTAATGCGATAGCTTTTCTGATAATATTGGGAAGAAAGGTTATACTACCCACTATTAACCTCAGGACCGCCGCTCTCCTCTTATCAGCTATCATAGCGCTGGGTTCAGGCATCCTATGGTACCTAGGCATCCTACAATCTCTCTCAGGAAGAATACTAGCTGTTATAATACCCGTGTGGAGAGTCACTGGTGTAACAACAGTCGCCGAACACGCCATACCCACATGGGCTGGCTTCTTCAGTGACTACTCATCCTCACTCATCTTCGCCATATTCGGAGGCCTATTAGCTTTAAAAGAGGCTAGAGGAAGCCTCAAACACCTATTCGCCTCTCTCCTAATGTTCACCTCTCTTTACTTTGCTGCCTCAATGATCAGGCTTACCTTACTTCTATCACCAGCTGTCGCATTATTAGGTGCTTACGCCTTTGTGGAGATATCAACAAACATGCTCGAGATTCTCATAAGCAAGCCTACAAGATACAAATTATTAAGAAAACAAGAAGTGAGCAAAGATGCTATCGCCCTAATTCTTATTGTGATGTTTCTCTTAATGGGAGTATCAATAGTTAACGCTAGAGTCGCTTTGCTATCTCACACACCTCCATTAATACTCACGTCCTCTGTCTCCTCTACATACAACTTCAATTACGACTATCGCTTTTCTGATTGGCTCTCAGCCCTTGAGTGGATAAAGGCTAACGTTCCAGAGAACGTAGTGATAGGAACGTGGTGGGACTATGGTTACTGGATCTCAGTCAATACTAGAAGGAACACGACGTGCGATAATGCTACCATATATCGTAAACAAATTCAAAAGATAGCTGAAGCCTTCCTCTCGCCTGAGGATAGGGCCTTAGAGATATTTAAGGAGCTTGGAGTAAGCTATGTAGTGATCTTTGAACCATTTCAATACCTTACATACGGTGGTACAAGGATTTATTATCCAGGTTTTCAAGGAGACTTTAGTAAAAGCGCTCAGATGGCTGTATGGATACATAGAGATCCAACGAGATACATAACTACAGCCTTTATCGAGAGTGGAGGTGAGAGAATACCGATATATGTACCTGCTAACACCACTGAGGCACTTAATGCTACCTTATACCGGATGATGTTCACCAAGACTCAGAATAGACGAATGTTCGTGTTTGAACCCTTACTTAACCAACCTCTTCCCTTTTACCGAGGTCCTACATATACATATGCTCCGTTAAAAAACTTTAAACTAGTGTACGCCTCTGAACCTAATGAATGGGTTTTGATATTCAAAGTTAGATATAATGATTAATTTTAATCTATTTTAATAAATTTTCTATAATTTTAGCCTTAAAGGGGTAATTAATATAAACGTCTTTGCTTTAAAATCAGTCGAGCTTATAGAGAGAAGCTCTGTTAAATATGAGACTTGTACTGAACGAGAAATATTTTCAAGAGTTTAAAAATATACTTAGTATTTATGGGTATAAAGAGTTTACCTCTCTTCAGGATAGAGCATTTAAGCTAATCTTAAAGGGACATAATGTACTCATAATAGCACCTACAGGCTATGGTAAGACAGAGGCCGCTCTCTTTCCTATATTTTTCTCCCTCTTTGAAGATATTAGACGTGAAAAGTGTGTTGAAGGAATAAAGGCCCTTTACATAACTCCTCTAAGAGCGCTTAATAGAGATATATTTAGGAGGATGGAAAAGCTAGCAGGAGATCTTAACCTTAAGATGAAAATAAGACACGGTGATACTTCTCAACATGAAAGGAGAAAGATAAGCCTTGACCCCCCTCACATATTAATAACCACACCTGAGACACTTCAGTTCCTATTAGTGGGTAAGAGGATAAGGAAGGCGTTAAGGAATGTTAAATGGGTTATAATAGATGAGTTACATGAGATGTTGGAATCTAAGAGAGGTCTTCAGCTTGCTCTTTCTCTCGAAAGACTTAAGAAGATAACCGGGAAAAACTATCAGCGAATAGCTCTCTCAGCTACCATAGGAAGTCCTCAAAAGGCAGCTAAGTTCATCTCAGGGAGCTCTAAGGTAGAGATACTTGAACTGAGCGAAAACAAGGAGTATAATATAACTGTCTTATACCCTAAACCCTCTAAAGAGGATGAAGAGCTTGCCTCTGACATTAATATTTACCCTGAGGTGGTAGCTAGATTAAGGACTATAAGGAAATTGATAGACTATCATAAGGGAGTATTAATTTTTACTAATACAAGGGATACAGCCGAGCTTCTCTCTAACAGGCTTAAGCTTATTTATGGAGTGGACATATATGTTCATCATGGCTCTCTCTCTAAGGAGGAGAGAATAGAGGTAGAAAATAGGTTTAAAAAAGGTGAGATAAGAGCAGTTATAGCTACTTCCTCTTTAGAGCTAGGGATAGACATAGGGCATGTAGATTTTGTAGTACAGTATATGTCTCCTCGACAGGTAAGTAGGCTGATTCAAAGAGTAGGGCGTTCAGGTCACTTTATGGATAAAGTTTCCAAGGGCGTCATAATAGCTTTTGACTTAGATGATCTCCTTGAATCACTCGTCATAGCTAGAAGAGCCATGAATAACGATATTGAAGAAACATCATTCGAAGAGGAAGCTCTTGATGTGTTAGCTCATCAAATAGTAGGACTTGTTATTGAATATGGTTCCATTAGTATAAGTGAGGCCTATTCAATAGTGAGAGGAGCTTACCCTTATAGAAATCTCTCAGTGAAGAGATTCAAGGAACTCATCATTTTCATGGATAAAATAAAGTTAGTTAAGGTTATCGGAGGCAACATTCGTATGGGAAAAAGAGGTTTAGAGTACTATTTTGAGAACGCGTCAACCATACCTGATGTACCTGCATATAAAGTCATAGATATGGTTGAAAGAAGAAGTATAGGAAAGCTTGATGCTGACTTTGTAGCTTCTTCGTTGTTTGAAGGAGGAACTTTTATATTAGGAGGTAAAGCATGGAAAGTTATCCAGGTTAATCCTGAGAGAAACGAGGTATACGTTAGGAACTCAAAGATAGATATAGGTGAGCCACCAATATGGGCTGGAGAGGATCTTCCTGTTCCATTTAAAGTAGCTAGGGAGGTAGGATCCTTAAGGAGGAGAATAGCTCAATTAATAATTAAAAACGATGACCTAGAAAAACTAGCCAAACAGTATTTCATCGAAATAGAGAAGATAGACGATTTAATAAACTATATTAAGGATCAGATTGAGAGGACAGGAGTCGTTCCCAGCGATAATGTAGTACTAATAGAATTCTCTGACACCCATATGGTTGTAAACACATGTATAGGATCTAAAGGCAACGAGACCTTGGGAATGATAATTTCTTTTCTTTTAAACATTATGTATGGCATTTCTGCAATGTATAGAGCAGATCCGTACAGGATAGCTATTAAGGCATCTTCTAATCTAACTAAAGAAATAATATCAAATGTCCTTTCTAGTTTAGAAGAAGGTTTAAACAGAATAGGTGATATTATTCGAAAAACTAACATATATAAGTTAAAGCTAATACAGGTTGCTAGAAGGTTTGGTGTGATCGAGAAAGGTGCTGAAAGGAAAATATCTTCTAGTATAATTAAGGCACTTTATGGAACTCCTGTAGACATTGAAGCCGTTAAAGAGACTATCTTCACTAAGCTTGATTTAGAAGCTGTAAGATGGCTCATAAAAAACATATCTAAAGGAAAAATAAAGGTAATATATAGGAACCTAGCTTCGGAAGAGTTCTCGCCTATTTCTTCCTCTATTTATAATAGGTATGCTAAGCTTGGTGTTTTGCAAGAAATACCTCCTATCTCAGTGATAATTAACGTCATTAAAAAGAGATTAGAAAACACTAAGATAAGGCTTCTCTGCCTTCACTGCGGAGTTTGGTACATGGATTACAAAGTAAAAAACGTTCCCAGCGATGTTAAATGTCCTAGATGTGGCTCGAGGGCATTAGCCATTACAACCCCCTTAGATGAAGACTCACTGAAGATTGTGAGAAAGTGGAAGAAAGGTGCTAAAATTACTCCTGAGGAGAAGAAGAAAATCAAACAACTGCAACAAACAGCTATATTATTTATGAGCTATGGAAGGAAAGCCCTAATAGCTATAGCGGGACGTGGTATAGGTCCCAGTACCGCTACTAAAGTCCTCAGGTCATCGATCGACGAAAAGGAGCTTATAACTAATATACTTAAAGCGGAGAATATGTATGCTAAAACTAGGCAATATTGGGATTAGGTGGTTTGATCGATGGATAGAATGGCATTAAATTATGTTATAGGTATCATAAGCATGTTTATATTTGCATATATAAGCTCCTATTTTCCCGAGTTATTCTCTTACCTAATCATAGCTTACATGGTGTTAATGACAGCTCTCATACTTTTCATGACAGGAAAGAGCACCTCTAAAATGATTAAGGATGTAAACTATATAGAAAAAGGAAAAGTTTTACTAAAAGCAAGTAAAGAAATTATTAATAAACTGAAAAGTAAGGATATTTCATTACTCTCTAAAGAGCTAAGTGATCAGGGTAAACTCATGGTCCTCTCATTTCTACCTTTTATAATATTCATTATTATTATAGTATTCCCCTCTTTTAGGGATTTATTTTCCGTCGTAGGATCTTTGGGTAGAACCGAACAAGAGAGAAACTTTCTATCCTTCCTCTCCTTCTACCTCTTTTTATATCTACTTTCAATACTCTCATCTGTAGCGAGTAAAATATACACTAAGAAGAAAGGAGGGCTTTTAGTAATACCTTCTCAATATGTAGTGACTGAGAGAGGTGTAGTGGCTGATAAAAGAACTCCTATAAAAATCCCTGTGGATAAATCAAGAGTAAGATGTGATACTAAAAGGAAATTTGTAGAAGTTAGGGTTTCAGGCCAAGGAGGGTCTCCTGACTCAAGAATTAGACTTTACTCGCCCAATCCAAGAGAGCTTTATGAGCTAATCACCACCAGTAGATTAACCGAAGAGAGCTGAGAGTCCTTCGGCTATCTCCTCTTCAGACTCTTCTTTAGCTTCTTCCTTCTTTTCTTCCTCTTTCTTCTCCTCAGAAGGTTGTGAAGGAGCTTGAGAGGGAGCTGTAGCCGGAGCTGCGACTGCAGGTACAGCAGCTGTTTTAATGGCTTCATCTATATTAACCTCTTTGAGAGCAGCCACTAATGCTTTTATCCTAACTTCATCAGGTTGTATACCTGCAGCCTCCATTATTTTCCTGACACTTTCCTCGGTTATCGGCTTTCCTGCGTGATGAAGTAACAGACTGGCGTACACATATTCCATACAGGTATCACCGCCAATCAACAATCTAGCTTATTTAAATTCTTTATCCTCTCCTCGAGCTTGTAGAATATCTTACTAAGTTTGCGGACATGTTCCTGGAAACTTACTCATATACCACTGTCAATTCTACAAGCTCCCTCTCCTCAAGCCGCTAAGTAAATCAATATAATTACTTTATGACATATTTCTAGGGCGATGACCTGGATACTGGCTCACAGAGGATCTCATGGAGACTTACCGGAGAATACTTTAAGTTCCTTCAAGAAAGCATTTGAGGAGGGTGCTGACGGCGTCGAATTGGACGTGAGACCTATATCCGATGGAACATTAGTAGTTTTTCATGATGAGACTCTTGAGAGAATGACTGGAAGAAAGGGTAGGGTAACGAATCTAAAATTGACTGAACTTAAGAGTCTCAACGTACATGGAAGGGAGAAGATACCTCTTTTAAAAGAAGCATTAAACCTTATAGAAGCTTACTCCAAATGGGCGCTCATTGACGTCAAGGTTCCTGGCTTCGAGACCCGACTTATAGGAGAGATAGGTGATTATAAGAAAGTAGTAATAACCTCTTTACATTTCTCTGTATCCAAGAAGCTTAAGTTATTAAAACCTAGTTTAAAAACAGCCATATTACTTCTCCGAGGCATTAATTATTATGGAGAAGACCCAATAAAGCTAGCTATAACTTATCTAGCAGATTATATCCATTTTGGAGATCCTAATCTCATTAAAGAGAGTACTGTAGAAAGGGCTAGGAAACAGGGGTTGAAAATAATAGCTGGATGTAGCAATGATTTAAATCTTTTAAGAAAACTCGTAAAAATGAATTTAGAGTTTATAATGACAGATCATCCTAATATTTTATATAAGTTAAACAATAAACCTTTAAAATATTAACTACCATGGAATTTAAAATTATAGAGGAAATTTGGAAAATATTTAAAAGAGATCCTAAGGAACTACTAGGTATCGATGATTCGGTAGCCGTTAAGCTGTTTGGAAAGGAAAACATCCTGGTAATGAACGTAGACACATTCGATGAGACAACAGATTGGCTTCCAGGTCTCTCGTTCTACGATGCAGGGTGGAAATCTACCATTTCTTCGTTAAGCGACGTTGTAGTTAAAGGTGGAAAACCTTTAGGTTGTCTAGTATCCCTAGGAATTCCCAACACGCTTTCTACCGAAAGCATAAAGGAGTTTTACCTAGGGGTAAGGGATGTCTGTAAGGAACATGGTTTAAGGCTTTGGGGAGGAGACTTAAATGAATCTAAAGTATTCTATGCTAGCGTAGTCAGCGTAGGTCTGGCTAAGAAAGTTATCCCAAGAAACGGAGCTAAACCTGGTGACGTAGTTTTTTCCACGGGCCTTTTTAGCATCAATTCTTTGGCATATAAAATATTATTAAACGGGCTTTCCCCACCTGATAGGTTTAACATTGACCATGTTTATAGACCTAAAATACCAACTTTCCAAAAATGGTCTAATTTTCTTAGCTATATTACCTCCTCTATAGACAGTAGTGACGGCCTCGCATTAAGCTTAAATCTTCTCGCTAAAGCTAGTAAAGTAAAGATAGTAATTGATGAAGAACTGGTTCTTGACCCGTTTTTTAAGGAAATATGTGAAAAAATAGGTCTTGATCCTCTTAAATTAGCTCTTTATGAAGGGGGTGAAGAATACACTTTTCTATTCACTGTTCATAGCGAATATGAGAAAAACGTTCTAAAAGAGGCCGAAGCTGTCGACCTAGAAGTGTATAAAATAGGTTATGTGGACCAAGGAGAGGGTGTATGGGTTAAAAGGAGAGAAGGGAAGATAGAGAAGGTTCATGAAAGAGGATGGATTCAAGGGAAGAGATGGGGGCTTTAATGAAAGTAACTATAATAGACGGTTATACAGATGAACCTGCAGGACTTGGGGTACCACCTTATATAGATGTTTACCCTAGATACATTGCTGGAGCAGTATGGAGTGTGTATCCTACTGCTGAAATACACTATTTTACAGTGGACTTTGTAAGGAATAATCTAGCTAAGGTAATTAAAGACGCTGAGCACTCTGATATAGTGATTTTTATAGCCGGAGTTGTGGTTCCGGGCAGATATTTAGGAGGGGAACCTATAAAGGCTGAGGAACTAAGTAAGTGGCCTCTTTTAATGGACAAACCAATAAAGGTGCTCGTAGGTCCAGCTGCTAGATTTGGTTTTGGAGTAGAAGGTGGTAAAGCAGCTTTACCCCCAGATAAGCTTAAGGACAAGTTTGATTTAGTAGTTAAAGGAGACCCTGAGATAGTAATTTATAACCTTCTAAAGGAAGGTAATGTTGATAACGTTAACCCATCTGAACTAAGGAAGGATTACACTCTTACATCTATCTTTGCCATTAAAGGAGCTAGGATTGTTCTTCAACATCCAAACTATGGTAAGAATTTAATAGCTGAAATAGAGACTTTTAGAGGCTGTCCCAGGTGGGTGAGCGGAGGCTGCTCTTTCTGTATAGAGCCTGGTTATGGTAGGGTAGTGTTTAGGAATCCTAAGGATATAGCAAAAGAGATATATTCCCTTTACTCCCTCGGTGTTAGAAACTTTAGACTTGGGAGGCAACCAGATATACTTGCCTATATGAGTGAGAAGGCTAACGAGGAAGAGTTCCCCAAACCTAACCCAGAGGCTCTAAAAACTTTATTCTCCATGATTAGGAGAGCAGCTCCCTATTTAGAAACGCTTCACATAGATAACGTTAATCCTGGTACCGTAGCTAGACATCCTGAAGAGTCTAAGAAAGTAAGTAAGATCATAATTACATACCATACCCCAGGGGACGTAGCAGCCATGGGTATTGAAAGCGCCGATCCTTACGTAGTCAAAGTTAATAATCTCAAGGCTTCACCTGAAGAGGCCCTTTTTGCTATAAAGATAATAAATTCCATAGGATCTAAAAGAGGATATAACGGTCTCCCAGAGCTACTCCCTGGAATAAACTTCATTGGAGGATTACTCGGTGAATCTCCTAAGACGTATGAACATAACAGAGAGTTTCTTAGAGCTATTCTAGATCAAGGATTAATGGTGAGAAGAGTTAATATAAGACAAGTACTCCCATTACCCAACACTAAAATGTGGATAAATTATACAAAATATATAATGAGATACAAAGGAGAGTACGAAGCGTTTAAGAAATGGGTTAGAGAGTTTTTTGATAAAGAGATGCTTAAGAGAGTACTTCCTAGGGGAACTATTCTCCGTAACCTCTATATCGAAGGTTTTCAAGGTGAATATAGCCTTGCTAGACAGGTAGGTTCTTACCCCATCCTCGCTTATGTTACGGAGAGACTTCCTCTTTGGGAAAAAATCAACGTGGTTGTTGTTGGATACAAATCTAGATCCGTAATTAGCGTCCCTCATCCACTAGATGTTAATAAAGCCAGTATTAAATCACTTAGTTTGCTTCCAGGTTCTTCTAAGAAAATAGCGATGAAATTAGCATCTAAAAGGCCGTTTAATAACATTAAGGAAGTGGAAAAACTCGTTGTACAGAGGTCACTGTTAACCTATGTAAAGGTTGAACAAGAATGATAGATAATCCCTTTGTTCAAGCCTTGATATTCATACTTCCCAGCTATGTAGCTAACGCCTCACCAGTTCTAGTTAGGAAGGTTATTAAAGTTACCCACCCGATAGATCTGGGTAAGAATTTTATAGATGGAAAAAGGGTACTGGGAGATGGTAAAACGTTTGAAGGTTTCTTTATTGGGGTTATAGCAGGCTGTGCTGTAGGATCATTACTTGCTATGCTATCACTCCATACCTTATGGGGATCCTTTATACTATCTTTAGGCACTTTATTAGGAGATATAATGGGATCGTTTATAAAAAGGAGGGTAGGAATTAAAAGAGGAGAAATGTTTCCATTTCTAGATCAGCTTCTTTTCCTTATAACTTCTGTTACTTTATACTCGTTAATGGTAGAACCCCTTCCTCTAACCTGGGTAATATTTCTTTTAGTTATAACTCCCTGGCTTCACTTATTGACTAATTACTTAGCGTTTAAGATCGGTCTTAAAGATGTTCCCTGGTAATCTAACATAAATAATTAAATTTACGCTTAATAGTATAAAATGTAAGAGGTGAGAGGTTTGTCAAGCGTAGAAGGAGCCCTTAGGACATGGAGAAGTAAGATAACTCCCACAGCTAGGGGTGCTATATTTAGGGCAAAAAGATGGTTTTACGCTACTTTTTACTCGAAATCTAGTTCTGAAAACAAGGAAAAATCTAGGGAAAACTGGGCTAGGCTCGCAAGATTACTTGTTGAGAAATCTAATAAGGAAGGAGTTTCCGAGAAGGCTGCTCGAGTAATTATTCATTACTATGATAAAAATGGCTTGTTTGAACCTGTAAGGGCTGAACTAGAAATCTATGAACTAAGACCTATTAAGACGTTGGAAATAACGGAAGATGAACTTAAAGAGAGCTCTAGTGTTTAAACCTGATATACCCTTTATACACTATATATGACATCGTAAGCACAAATGTAGCTCCGACTATAACCTCTATATGATAGGTAAAGAAATCAGCGTTCCCTCCTCGAAGCCTCAAGAGATATCTAGTAACCTCGAAAGCTGAATAAAGTCCTACTAATCCCGTTATAAGTGTTAACAGTCCCAGTATTCTTTTTGGAAATCTCTTGTTTCTCTCACTTTCCTCAGACATGCCTCTTCACTTCAAAGGTAGAAACATCGATGATCTAGTAGCTTTAAGTCCTGGCTCACCATGTTCAACCTTCTTAGTAGTGATAGAGAATTCACCTAGGTAATGTCCTATCATTTCAGGCTTTATCTCTACTGGAACAAACTCTTTGCCGTTATAAACGTGTATGGTAAGTCCCACCATCTCTGGTAAAATTATCATATCTCTCACATGAGTCTTTATCTTAACATTCTTCTTACCTTCAGTCATTATCTTCTTAGCTATTCTAATCTTCTCAAGCAATCTTCGTTGCTCCTCAGTAAACCCTCTTAATAAAGATCTTCTCTGCCTAGAAGGAAGTAACTCAATGAACTTATCCATAGGCATTTCAAGTAGCTCCTTGAATGTAAAACCTCTATACCTAAATTCCTTCATGAAAGCCATTCCACACCCTCCTAACACAATCTGAAGAACTAGAATAATATAGCTTTATCGCTTTTTATATTCTTCACCTAAAAATCCAGAGAGATTATCCCAGCTTTCACAAGCAGATCTATAACATCATTCGGGTTTTAGAGCAAAACATCGCCAAAAAGTAGAAGAGTGTTAAAATAAATTCCTCTTTATAAGAAAAATTATATTTATACGTAATTACATATAAATGTAGATAATATGTCTTACCTCAGAATCGAGAAGGAGGTAAACGAGCTCAAAAAGAGAATAGAAGAAATTGAGAAGGAAATTAGAGAAATGAGAAAACCTCAATTGGAGGAAAGTCCTTTGGATAAAAGAGAACTTGTTAAGAATATTTTAAATAAATTAAATAATTTCTTTAAAGATAAACATGTAGTTTTTATTGGTGAATTACTTAGTAACGAGGGACAAATAAGTATAGTAGAGGAAAAGGATATAATAAGATATCCGGCAGAAAATATAGTTAAACTTTTATCTCCTTTATCCAATGAGAATAGAATTAAGATTCTTAAGCTATTGTTCAAAGATGTAAAAAGTTCCTCAGAGCTTTCTAAGGAACTTAGACTTGAGGGAGGTAGCTTATATCATCATATTAAAGAGCTGAGAATAGCAGGGTATATTAAGGAAATAGAAAGAGGTAAATATGCCTCAACCTTAAAAGGGAGAATAGCGATAGCATCTATAGTAGCCATAGCACACATACCAGCGATTACCTCTTTTTCCTAATGCTCTTCTCCTTATTAGAGGGACAAGGCCTTGATGGAAGAAACGTTAGAACTTAAGAAGGGGATCTACACGGTATACGGTCCTTTTAAAGGCATCATAGCTGAGGGAGAAGTTCTTCATGCTGGAAGGTTCCTGAGGAGTCAAGATGAATTCTTTGTACCAAAGGATCACACTTCCTGCTTAAAGGTTATATCCGATAAGGCGGTAATCAGGTTCGGTAAAGGTATAGGCGGCAATCTTGAGAAAAGTGATGAGAAGACTGAACCCATAGAGAATTGGCTCAAAGTGTCTGAGAACATAGTTAATGAAAAATATAAAACCGTGCTTGTTATAGGTGAACCCGATAGCGGGAAATCCTCTTTCACAACTTTCTTGGCTAACTATGCTTTTTCAAAGGGCCTAAAGGTTGTTATAATTGATGCGGATCCAGGTCAAAATGACATAGCTTACCCTGGGACTATAGGCTTAGCATTTCTTAAAAAACCGATATCATGGCTTAGGGAGCTTAATCCTGATAAGATGTTCTTTATAGGCTCTACCTCTCCAATGAACAACGAAGACATGGTAATACTTGGAACTTATAAACTTGTGAATGAAGCGAGCAGCCAAGCCGATATAATAATTATAAACAGTGATGGGTGGGTTGAAGGTAACAGAGCTGTGAGATATAAATCAAGGCTGATAATGGCCTTAAACCCTGAAGCCTTGATTATAATGGAAGGTAGTGGAGCCATTAGCTTTATGGAGAAATGTTTTAACATATTCACTAAAGTCTTTAAGGTACACTCTCCTTCAAAGATGTTACCTAAGGAACATGAACTTAGAAGGGTAAGAAGAGAAATTTCCTATGTTGATCTGCTTCTTAACTCAACAATAAAAGTTATCTCCATGGATGATGTAAGGTTCCTAGGAACTTTGCTTTTCACAGGGAATAAGGTAAACTCTAAACTATCAGAGAAGATAGGGAGCTTTATTCTGAAGTGTGAAAAGGTAAGTAATTATCTTATTCTTATTGTTAAAAGTAGAGATTATTTAAGAAAAATATTAGAAATTGAGACAACTTTAAAAAAGATGTATGAAGTTAAAGGCTTAAAAATTATACCTCTTGAAGACTTAAAAGGTTTAATTGTAGGTCTCGTTAACTCTAAATTAGAATTTCTAGGTGTAGGAGTTTTAAGTAAAATAGACTTTGAGAGTAGGAGAATACATCTACTAACTTATGTAAATGAGAAGGAGATAGCAGGTATAGTACCTGGAGCTATACTTATATCCAAAGATGGAAAAGAGATAAGAAGGATACCATACTTAATATAATGTGGTGTTTTGAATAGTATTTAATTAAAAAGGTGAAAATAATGGATCTTAATATTTATGGAACCATTATACCTATATTGGCGTTTATAATATCCTTAATAATAATATTTATCTTATTGAAAATAGCTATTAAGCTAGTACCGGCATTTATAATAGCTGGTATAACATGGGTTTTATCTCAGGATTTTAAACTTGCTACGTTTATTTTTCTACTAGTAGCAGCTGTAATAATAGCTAAGAGATCTTAACAACGTAAAATTAACTAAGGATAATGACTCAGTAAAGATCGCCGATGAAACGTGTTATAGAGATATTTCTGACTAAAGGGGTTAACTCAGCAAGAATGATAGAAGACATAGTTATGTTATTAAAGCTACTACCACCGAAGCAAAGACCTGTAATTAAGATAAGGGTTTTCGAGCTTAATTCCTTAAATAATTATCCTGTTTTTAAAAGAATGCTTAAAGAACGTAGGATAAACCATTTCCCTACAATAATAAGTGACGGTATTAAGGTAGTTGAAGGATATTACCCTAGCTTAGATGAGCTGGAACGTATAGTACTAGGGAAATCCAATGAGTAAATATGTGTTTACCTTAATTTATCTTGCCGCCTCTCTCAAGAAAACTATTTTAACTCAAAAATTGAAAGTTAATTGGCGGCCGTAGTCTAGCCTGGATTAGGATGGCGGCCCCCCAAGCCGCAGGACCCGGGTTCGAATCCCGGCGGCCGCACCATCTCTAGCTTTTTAACTTACCTTCTTTTTTGATATTGAGGGATCAAGGTTGCCTTACTCGTCTCTCTTACAGAGAATAAGAGCTTGGTTAAGGGTTAAAGGGAGAAACATAGATGGAGTTTTCTTTACTTTAAGAAGAGTGACGGGTATAATACTCGTAAGCTTTTTGATAATTCACTTAGTTGATATAAGCCTCCTTGTTCAAGGGGATGAGGCTTACGATGCTTTCATAAGGAATTTTTTAACACCCCAGGCACTTTTCCTTGAGGCTTTAATACTTCTCTCACTCATATATCACGGAGTAACAGGTATTTACGTAGCAATACTGGGCTCTGGTTTACTTCTAAAGAAAAGAAGGGAGCTTAGCACATTGCTTATTATCACCAGTCTATTAGTGTTTGTTTTAGGGCTCTTTTTACTTCTGAATAAGGTGTCTTAAAGATGTCTGAGAAAATCAGCATATGCTGGCTCTTTCAAGCAATAACAGGATTTCTAATGTTAGTCTTTGGAACAGTCCATATACTTAGGAACCATCTTGAAGGCTCCATGAAAGGTCTTTTAACACGTAAAGAAGTACTTATGTTACTGAAGAGACCTGAGATAGCTATCCTTGAAGCCTCATTTATGATAGCAATATCTTATCATGCTGTTTATGGAATTAGAAGTATACTTATAGATCTAGGAGTGATGCAGGGTAAGGAAAAAATAGCTGACAAGATATTTACCCTACTCGCGTTGATTATGGCTGGATATGGCTTAGTGTTATTAACATATCTTGTACTAACGCCTCCCTAAAAGTGAAAATAAAGTCTTAACTAAAAGCTGTTTTCTAAATCTCATTATGATACTACCGGGGTCATAGCCTACTGGGCACAGATTTGAGCACTCAAACGCTACATGACAGCCCCATACTCCATAAATGCTATTAGCTAGTTTTACTCGTTTTTCATCATTATTTACCTTTTCGGCTTTAAAAGCCAAAGCTAGTGCTGCAGGACCTAAATAGCCTTTTGAAGAGTTAGCTATAGGGCACGCTGAGTAGCAAATTCCACATTCTATGCAATCATCTAGCTTAACTCTAGTAGTAGAAATATATTCTGGAAGATCGCTTACAACTAAGGGTTTTGTTTTGATCAAACTTACAGGGTTTATTACATCTATCTTACGGAACATTTCACTTAAATCCACATATAAATCGCTTATCACTTTAAACCCCTTTAGAGGCTCAACCGTTACTACTCCGCTCTTAATTACATCTTTTACCTTAGTAATGCAGGCAAGTCTTTCCACACCATTTATAACCATTCCACAAGCGCCACAGACTCCGTGATGACAAGCGTGATTAAAGGTAAGGCTAGGATCTTCCCTTAAAGCTATCTTCTCGATTACGTCTAGGACGGAGGACTCAGGATCAACTTCAACAGTATACTCTTGGAAGTATGGTTTCTTACCATTTTTCTCTCTGTAAATCCTGAAAACCACTCTCATAAACATCACATCCTAAAGTAATGGTAATATTTCAATAGAGGTTCATGTTGCGTTCTACACTGAGCTTCTACACCCAGTTTCTCACATACCAAGTCGACTACTTTTTCAGCCATTAACCTAGCTGTAGTGAACTTACCTCCTATCACACTTATTATCCCATAAACCCCTTCTTTCTCATGGTCTATGACCGCAAAGCTCCTGCTGACCTCTCTTGATCCCTCCCTCAATCCCGCGATTAAGGGTCTGGAAGATACATACACTGACCTTATCCTGGTTTTCTTCACGGCAGGAACCATCTCAGCTCCTCTTTTAACTAGCCTCTCAACATGTTCCTTAGGTATTTCAACCTCATCGGGATCATCGATATACCATGAGGTTGTCCCTATAACGGACGTGCTCCTATGACTGAGAATTATATCTCCATCGCTAGGAGGGTTAAGTCTGTTAATTACCATGTCAACTAGCCGCTCATCAAGAGATACCATAACACCTGGTGCGGGTTTCACGGGAACGGTTATGCCAGCTAGCTTACCGACTTTTCCGCCCCATGCTCCAGTAGCGTTAACTATGATATCTGCCTTTAATATGTACTCTCTTTCTGAAATCTTGTCCCATACCTTTACGCCAACTACGCTGTCTCCTTCCTTAACAAACCCCACAACCTCATTGAAAGGTCTTATTTCTGCCCCTCGAGCCTTAGCTGAAGCTAGGAAGCTAAGTATTACCTTAAGAGGATCAAATGTACCATCAGGAACAACGATGGCAGCTTTTAGGTTCTCGTTTAAGTTAGGTTCAAGTTTTAAAGCCTCCTCTCTCCTTATCTCCTTTACAGGTACACCACTCTTTTCACATCCGTTTAGAAACCGCTCTCTATATTTCATATCCTCATCTGTTATAGCTACAAACAATCCTCCATTCGTTTCAAAGAGAAAGGGGGCTATTTTCCTAAGGATCATATTTTCTCGATAACATTCAGCAGCAACTTGAGGGTCCCTAATATATCTACAACCACTATGAAGAAGACCGTGAGTTCTTCCACTAGTGCCTGAGCCTATAGAACCTCTCTCTAAAAGAACTACCTTCATCCCTCTGAGAGAAAGATCATAAGCCACCGCACTTCCAGTTATACCACCGCCTATGACTATTACCTTACCGCTCACATAAACCTAAAGGAGATAAGGTAACTATAAAGCTTTAAGGATACTTATGCAAAATTATGTTTAAAAAACTTTCAGAGATAATTTTAAATCATGAGTAAGTACTAAATATAACGGTATGAACGTAAAGAAGCTTATATCTGTAAAACTACTATTGGTTATTACCTTGGCTTCTCTATTAATATTCAGCAGTATAACTTTACTAAGTAACACTACTTCTACTCTTGCCTCTTTGCTAACAGCGGCTTTAGAGGAGGTAAAGGATGCTAAGGTAATCAAGCTCAGGGCCTTCTGTATAGGACCAGGCCCTATGCCTATTACAAGAGCTACTAATTTAGAGGATGCTGCTAAAGTTTTGAACAGGATATTAGAAGATCTCGGAGCTGATGTAAGAATAGAGATTGAGGCGGAGTTCTCGGAGCTTAAATGGGGCCCGTTTGCGGAAAAGTTCTTTGCGGAGTATAAAGCTGGTAGAGCACCAGACATAGTTATCGGTCTAAGAGATATACCAGTTTTAGCTAAAGAGGGGATAATAATTCCTCTCGATGATCATGTGGCTGCTTTCTGGAACTTAACTTACTTTGATATCTACCCGTCTCTCTGGAGGTCTGTCACGTGGAATGGAAAAATATGGGGTATCCCTCAAGACGCCACACCGGGATGCATATGGTATAGAAAGGACATTCTTAGAAAACTGGGATACAGTGATGACCAAATGGCACGCATGCTGCCCCCTGATGCGAAAGGAATAACTCTCGATGTAATAGTTGAATTAGCTAGGAAAGCTAAAGAGGCAGGTCTAGTTGAATATGGAATAGTACACAGGCCTAGCCCTGGAGACACAATACAGATTTACATGACCATTTTTGGAGGAGAAGTTTACGATGAAGAATCAGGCAAGCTTGTTTTAGTTAAATCGGCAGCTCTTAAGATGTTCCAGTGGTTTAAGAAGATGGTTGATGAAGGGCTTATTCCCAAGGAGCCACCTAGCTGGGGTACGATACATTCAATGTTCGTTGAAGGTAAGGTATTTGCCACATTTGCTAGTCACGTAGGTACACCTTCTGAGTGGATGGCAAAATACGGGTTATCTGAGGAGTCCTTCAAAAACGATCTAGGTTTCTTAGCGTTTCCACCAGCCGTCCCAGGTGCTAAGCCTATAACCACTCTTGGGCCTCTACCATACCTTATAACGTCACAATGCAAATATCCTAAGGTAGCTGAGCTAATCTTACTTTTAGCAACCTCTCCAGAGGCCGTGGCTAAACACTCTATAAGAACTCTGAGACCTGTCACGAGAAGATCCATGGCTTATCATCCCGCTTTACAGGAATGGCCATACGGCTACACGGTTGAAACAGCTAAGATGCTTGAAGTAGCTGAGCCTCCGGTGATCCATCCTGACTGGGGTAAGTACAAGTCTATAGTATATGAGCACATAAAGGGCGTGGAAGCTGGTATACTCTCGCCAGAAGCCGCTGTTGAGGAATTAGTTAAGGTTCTCAGAGCAGAGATAGGAGATCAGGTGTTAATTAAGGATTAAAGTTATAAAGTTAAATTTCATTAAATTTTATTTCTTTTTTATCCGGGTGTAGAATTTTGGATAAAAGAAAAGCTGTTATTCTCTCTATATTCATAGGTCCTCCAATAGTAGTAGTGACAATATTTTTCGTTATTCCAGTTATACTCACGGTTCTGTTAGCTTTCACGGACATGCACATAACACTTGAGTGGAGGTTTATCGGCTTAGAAAACTTCTATAAAATGTTATCTTATGATCCTAGAGTATCCATAGTAGTTTTCAACACAGCCATCTACGTACCAGCAGCCTTAGCTATAACTATAGGTCTAGGACTATTTCTAGCAATTTCCAGCATTTACATAGGAGAGAGGAAAGGTATTATTTTAAGAACCATATGGTTCTTACCTAACATAATACCTCCCGTTGTCTACATATTTCTCTGGAGATGGTTCTTTGACCCTACAAGGTATGGTTTTCTGAATGCTGTGTTATCTCTACTAAACGAGGATCCTCGACCATGGTTAACTGAATATGCGTTACCTATAATAATAGTAGTTAATGCTCTAATAGGCGCCTCAGTGTGCATGGTGGTGTTTACCTCTGCGATAAAATCTATTCCTCGTGACTACCTGATAGCTGCTCAGGTCGATGGTGCATCCTATGTACAAATGATAAGGTATATAATTCTTCCATTGATAAAATGGCCTCTAATGTTTATGACAGCATGGCATATACCTGCTCACCTTAACGCATATGTCTATACGCTACTATTGACTAACGGAGGACCTTACTATAGAAGCGAGGTATGGGCACTATACTCTTATCACAGAGCGTTCAGTAACTTTGAATACGGTTACGGGGCTGCCATATCTGCAGTCCTCATTATCCTTAACGCCATAGCCATATTGATCACATGGAAGGTCTTTGGGCTAAAAAGAATGATGGAGATTCAGGGAGGTGGAGTTTGATGAATTTTGGAAAGATATTGCTTTACATCATTCTAATGTTAATTTCAACCCCAATAGTCGTTATGGTGGTTTTCCTATTAGTAGCCTCCTTTTCTGAAAGGCTCAGTTACGGTTTAATACCGACTAGACTAACACTCGATAAGTGGAGTTTCCTATGGGGGCCTATCCCATGGGGCTTGAAGAGAGAGTACATATGGCCTGTCCTGCTAAACACTCTGTTGTATGCCGGAGGGTCTACCTTAGTGAGAATTTTACTAGTAACCCTCGCAGGATATGCTATCTCAAGGATAAGCTTTAGGGGGAGGACTTTTGTTCTAGCTTTTCAGATGATAGGCAGGGTGGTTCCTGGAGCGGGACTTCTTGTAGGCATGTACTTCACTTTATATTACCTAAACCTACTATTCACAATACCAGGAGTAATTCTCATAAGGACAGCTATGGGAATACCTATGGCTCTCTGGATAATGAAAGGATTCTTTGACTCGATACCATGGGATCTAGAATGGGCAGCTATGGTAGATGGATGTACAAGGCTACAATTATGGAGAAAGATATTTATTCCTCTAGTTAAACCCGGGATAGCTGCAGTAGCAGTTTTCGCGTTTATGGAGGCGTGGGAAGACTTCATATATGTATATGTTTTACTTCCAGGAGAGACGAAAGTTCTTTCAGTACTTATTCAGAGGCTTATAGCTACAGAAGTTATAGATTATCCTTTATTAGCAGCTATGTCATTGTTTTACACGATACCTCCTTTACTTTTTTACCTTATAACCCAGAAATACTTAGTTCAAGTGACATTAACTGGAGGAGTTAAACGCTGATCTTTTTTACAATACAACTAAAAATACTATGTAAATAATCCAATTTTATTAATCATTTTAGAAAAAAGTTTATTAGAATAGTTTAGCATAAAGTGATATGGATCCTCTAGCCATCTTCCTGATGCTGGTAGCCGGATCGCTGGTTGGGCTTGTTAGCTCCTTTTTTGGAGTCGGAGCTTGCTTCATAATGGTTCCTGTGATGATCTACTGCTTCGAGAGGTTTCTAAACACTCCCAGCTATTTAGCTCCTCTAATAGCTTTCGGAACGAACATGGCAATAGTGGTTCCAACCGCGGTGAGCGGAGTCTTAAGGCATAAAAAGGAGCTAAAGGCGAGGAGAATAAGCTTTCCCATGAAACATTATCTTAGCTTCGCTGTACCGGTTGGGTTTGGAAGCTTCACAGGGTCCCTATTTGCGTTTCTCTTGTTCTCCTCCTTCAGAAAGGAGGCAGGAATTCTCTTAAAAACGATCTTTGGTCTTTTCTGTCTTTTCGGAGCTTACAGGTTCATGAAGGCAAAACCTCTCAAGATAAGTGAGCTAAAACCTCCCTCTCTGATTAAACATTCTTTGTTTGGATTCGCTTCTGGAATCCTGGCTCATTTCATAGGAATAGGAGGAGGAATAATCTATATGCCGGTGTTGAACACATTTTTGCGAATACCTGTTCATCTAGCAGTTCCAGTCTCCCTAGCGACCATGATCATAGGCTCATCAATAGGAGCTGCCTCATTTGGCTTTTTAGGTCGCTTGGATCAGGTTTTGCATCCAAGTGACTATCCTCCTCTAAGTTGGGGCTGGCTTAATTTGGTCGCATTTGTGTGCATAGGAATTCCCAGTGTGTTAATGGCTCAAATAGGACCTAAACTAGCCCATAAGGTCTCTCCTAAGAGATTTAAGATACTTTTAGCGGTAGTCTATATTTACATTGGTTTCAGATTAATAATCAGAGGGATTTGTCAGATTCAAGGCATTCCTCCCCTAATTCCCTAGGTTTTAAGCTTAGGTATTTATTCTAAGAGCTCTTAGAATAAATTAATTTATATCTCGATTTTAAAATATAAAAAGGTGTAAAGCTTGAGAAAAGCTGAAATAACCATAATTCTACTGTTTATTTTCTCGCTCCTAGCGTTACCCATTCTAGCTGCTCAACAAATAGAGAATGAGTTAATAATTTATCATTACTACACTGCAGGTGGAGAAAGGGAGGCAATAGACGTTTACTTCAAGTACTTTAGAGAGAAATACCCCTTCGTTAAAATTAGAGAAAATGAGATTCCTGGAGGTGCTGCAGAAAACATAAGAGCAGTAGTAATGAGCAGGCTTGAAGCAGGCAATCCTCCAGATATATTCTTGGATTTAGCTGGAGCAAACCTCAAAAGATACGTAGATGCAGGTTATTTAGCTCCTGTAGACGAGATATGGAAGGAAACTAACATGGAAGAACACGTACCTCCCTTACTTAGGAAGATGTGTTACTTTTACGGCCATTACTACGGTGTTCAAGCAAATAATGTCCATAGAGAAAATATACTGTTCTATAATAAACACCTGTTCGACGACCTAGGTTTAACTCCTCCAAGAAACCCTGATGAGCTGGTTAAAGTAGCTAGTGCAATTAAGTCCGCTAAACCCACAGTGGCACCATTAGTAGTTTCCACAAAAGATTACTGGCATGTAGCCTTCTTTTTTGATCCTATAATATATTATTATGGAGGGAAGGATTACTACTTAAGATTCTTTACAGGAAGAGTAAACTTCTCTAATCCCAATGATGTAAAACCCTTCAAGGAAGCCCTTAACTTCGTTAAGACCTTAGTGGAAGAAGGTTACTTAGTTCCTAGCACGGCCTGGACATGGGATATGAGTTGCTCTCAAATAGCTAGAGGAAGAGCCGCTATGGGAATCTATGGTGACTGGGCTCTTGGGTACTTTATCTCTATAGGACTTAAAATAGATGAGGATATTGGAGGAGCGCCTTTCCCCGGAGGAGATGACGAAGTCTATCTAATAGGCGTAGACGCGTTCGTTATGCCTAAAGGAGCACCTCATCCTAACGCTGCTAAAGCATGGTTGCTGTTAATGACAGATCCTCAAATAGAGTACGAATTCGCGTTAAAGAAAGGTAGTATAGCGGGAAGAGACGATGCTCCTAAGGACTATCCTGATAGTGTTAGGAGGGAGAACATAGAGTTCCTTCTCTCTCATCCAGAGTTAGTCATACCACATGGAACATTTATGCTAGCTCCACCAGCATTTCTGGAAGATTTCTGTAAAACAATAATCGATTTCTTCTATACAAAAGATGTAGAGGCTACAATAAGAAGTGTAGCAGCTTTAATGGAGAAACATAACGTAGCTGAATTTAGCTCCTGGATTTGGGAGGATTAAAAGGGAAAGAAGTTAATGTGGAAGCCTCAACTTAAATATACTTTATTTTTCTTTTTTCCTGCTTTCACTCTAATATTATTGCTTTATGTACTAACTATATGGACCGTTTTCATGTCATTTACTAATTGGAAATTCGGAGTAAGAGCAACCAGTCTAAAGTTCATTGGTTTAGAAAATTATTTAGAGCTTTTTAAATATCAGAGATTTTGGGAAAGTTTTAAAAATAATATAATATGGCTTGTATTTTTTGTCATACCTACTGCGTTTTTAGGGCTAATACTAGCTTACTTACTGGACATAGCTCCTGTAAAACTAGAGTCTATATTACGTCCCTTATTCCTCTATCCTACAGCTCTTTCATTCGCTGTCACTGGGGTACTTTGGTCTTGGATCTATGACCCGTGGGATGGGGTTCTTAACGTTGTTCTTTTTAGACTAGGTTTTGAAGCTATAATTCCATGGCTAGATGATCCTACGTTAGCTAAGTTCTCTATAATCTCTGCAGCTGTATGGCAATATAGTGGTTTCTCCATGATAATATTCCTGGCAGCTTTAAGAGGTGGATTGCTTAAAAGTGCTATAGAAGCAGCTAAGGTGGACGGCGCTAGCTCAGCTCAAATACTTTTACACATAATATTACCTAACATAAGGAATGCTATGTTAGTAGTTATCTCCTTACTCACGATTTTTGGGTTAAAAATATTTGATCTAGTATGGGTTATGACGAGAGGAGGGCCAGGTTATTCAACTGAAGTGTTAGCTGTTTATATGTATGTTTTAGCTTTTCACCAAGACCTTTTAGCAGCTAGTACAGCCGTAGCCACCATAATATTTGCCCTATCATCTCTCATCTTAATACCTTATGTTCACTATTCTATAAAGAGGTGGTTTAAGCATGGCTAAGATGATGGTTAATAGAGCACTAATAATATCTGTCCTAGTATTGCTTTCAATGTTGTTCTTAGTGCCTATGTATGTCATGGTAGTTACCTCGCTTAAAACACCTTATGAAATTTCCTTAGCCGAGTACCTTTCTCCGCCCAAATTTCCCTACCTATCTAATTACTTAAAGATTCTTGACAAAATGGGAGAAGCGTTGATAGATACGTTAATTGTCTCAGTTTCTTCGACGATGATATGTATAGCTATAGGAACCTTAGCTGGCTACTTCTTAGCCAGGTTTAACCTAAGGTACTCTCTTCACCTTTCCTTCATAGTGATGTTAGCGAGCTTTCTACCTTACCAAGCTATACTGATTCCCTTAACGATGTTGGAATCTTGGCTTTTTATAACGGATACCTACCTAGGTCTTATTTTTGCTTATGTCATGCTTAATACTCCTCTCTCCACTCTCATACCTATGGTGTTTTTTATGACGCTTCCTAAGGAGCTTGAGGAAATCGCTATAGTCGATGGGTGCGGACCTATACATACTTTCATAAAAGTAGTACTACCTATCTCTAAACCAGCCTTAGCATCAACAGCAATTCTAGTCTTCACAAGTGTTTGGAACGAGTTTCTGATAGCTTTAACTTTAGGGGGAACGAGGATTAGAATGGTCGCTCCATCTGTAGCTGAATTAAAAGGCGCTTACGCAGCTTTTTGGAACCTTCAAATGGCAGGAGCGATCATAGGATCTTTACCTCCTCTGATATTCTTTATAACAGCCGGTAAGTACTTTGTCAAAGGTTTATTAGTAGGTACTATGAGAGCTTAATCATATTTTCTATTTCCATCAATCTTGCAAACTTAAGTAAATTTCTTCTACCTTTAGGTTCCCACTCTAAAAGAGGTATTATATGAACCTCATATTTTCCTTTGAGCTCCTCTAAAAGCTCTTTAACTACTTTCTCATGTCTTATAGATCTCAGTACCCATGGTTTGCAGTTTGGACACGATTCCCTCCTTTCTACCATGTTAATCAATAAGCCGTTAGGATTTATGTTCATCAAATTAAACTCTTCTATTATCTTTTTAGTAACAAATATGCCCAATTTTTCAGGTATAGTGACTATGTATACATAATGGTTATCGGAGGTCATCATAGATAATACTTTCTCTGCCAATGTTCTCCATTCATTTATTAATTCTAAGGGATCTTTCCCCTCTTTTGACCTCTTTAATTTTTCGAAGAACCCTTTAAGTTTAAGATAAAGCCTAGCAGCGTCACCTAGATGGGAATAGAGTTCTCTTTCTATCCTTAACAATCGTAACCCTCCTCCTGCAGCAGCTGTATCCCATACAATGAAATCGTAATCTCCCTCGTTCCAAAGGGTATAGATATAGTATAGTATAAATTCGTCACTTATGCCTGGAGCACCGGCTATGTAATCAATGATATACCTGTCAACAGGAATTATTGATGATATAACCCTGTATACTTCTTCTCCAAACCGTAGTTTCCACATCGAGATAACTTCTTCCTCACTTATTTCTGCAGCCCAGAGATTATCACATACCTTTATGGGTTTAGGTCTCAGCTTTTCCTCTAATAACTCTGAGAGGGAAGGCGTGGGATCACTTGATAATAAGAGTGTTTTACCCTCCTCAGCTAATCTAAGTGCGGTTGCTGCTGCGCAGGTGCTTTTCCCAACACCACCCTTACCCCAGTAGCTAATCATTTTACTCATTTTCACAACCTTAAATATTAAATGTACCTTACCAAAGATATTAAATGGAGTTTTCTCGGTGAGTGTTATGGAGAATAAACGACAGATACGGGAAACGGTATGGAAGAAACTTAAAGAATATAACCTTTCTGTAGGCCCTTGTTATGGGAAAATACCTAATTTCATAGGTAGCGCCACAGCAGCAAACAAGGTAATATACTCTAGATTCTTCAGGAGAGCAAAGGTCATTTATTCCACGCTAGATTCTCCTCAGAAACTTATAAGAGAGGCCGCTCTCCTCAGTGGAAAGACATTAGTATTATCCACACCTAGGCTTTCAAAAGGATTTATACTTCTTAATCCTAAGGAGATACCGAGAAACGCCTATAACTACGCTTCAACTTATAGAGGAGCTATGATGTATGGATTAAAGATGGAAAGTTTGGAGGGTCTCCATATAGACATGTTCATCATGGGTAGCGTAGCTGTTGACAGAAAAGGAGGTAGAGTAGGTAAGGGAGATGGTATGCAAGACCTTGAGTATGCAGTACTTAGAGAACTAGGAGTGATAGATGATAAAACATTAACAGTAACTACAGTTCACGATACACAGGTAATGGACAATATACCTATGGAGCTTCATGACGTTCCCGCTGACATAATAGGCACGCCCTCAGAGCTTATAGTAACTAATACTCAGTATCCTAAACCTAGTGGAGTAATATGGGATTTAATATCGGCTGAGAGGATAGCTAGTATAAATATTTTAAGACAGCTTTCAGGATTCACATAGTAACTCTAATAAGACCTGGATAACTTCTTTCTATCAGAAGCTTACATCTATTGCAGTAATCAGGCGACTTCGTGTCTACTTCCCATATTGTGTTGCTGAACCTCATTACACAGGTTCTTTCATTACAATGTGTAAGTCCTAAGCTGTGACCTAGCTCGTGTAATGACTCTTTTACCACTCTTACCCTAAAGAGGGTCTCCTGGGAGGGTAACCCATAAAATTCAGGTTTAAGTCTTTGAAGAAATACTATACCTCCCCAACCGTAACTAGCTATGCCGAAAACAAAGTTTAAACCGCTAACGTAACCATCAGCATCTATTAAAAACAATATTCGCATAAGAGGGTTAGAGGGCATTTCTCTTCTTAGGTTCGTAATTAAGTTTTCTGCGTTTACTTGCTCTCTTCTCTCATCATAAAAATCTATTAGATATCCCATACTGACTTTCCTCTCTACGATAATACTTGCATTAAATCTTAAAAGTAAGGAATTTTTAACCACAGCTATCAGTTCGTTATCCTTAACTCCTATAGGTGACAACAGAATAGTAAACCTCTCTCTACTCATGTATTTAACACCTGACGCTAAAAACTTAGGGCTAACCTTTATACCATCTACCTCACTACCATAAGGGGCTTATGAAAAACTATGAGATCAAAGCTTTGCTAATAGGATTAACAAAACTAGGATGTAGCAGGAAGTATACCAGAGTTAATAAAGCCGAGCTTGCGCTAGATCTCGATGTGTCGGCATGGACACTTAACAGATGGATAAGAGAAGCCATTAACAGAGGTCTAGTTAATATTCTCAAAGATGGTAGAGCTAGCCTTTACAAGATAACCGAGAGGGGGTTAATCGAGCTCTTAGATTTAAAGAAACTCTTAGAAGACCAGTTAGAGGATTTTATAAGTATGAAAGGTCTAGTAACCAAAGGGCTTAGTGAAGGAGCCTATTACATGTCCATACCAGAATATGAAGAAATGCTTCATAAGGCTTTAGGTTTTAAACCTTACCCAGGTACACTTAATGTTAAGATACTTGAGAAATACGTTCCTTTGAGGAGAATCTTAGAGAAGTATGAGAAACCTATAACTACAGGTTTTAAAAAGAACTCTAAAGAATTTGGTGGGGTAGGCTTCTTAAGAGCCGAGATAATTAACGACTCTGGACGTAAGGAAACTTGTGCAGTCCTTTTTATAGAGAAGACTAAACACGGACCTGATATCATCGAAGTGGTCGCACCGGTCAATTTAAGAGAAAAATTAAATCTTAAGGACGGCTCTGAGGTTAAACTAATAATATATTTATCTAGCTAATTGAAACTTGGTGAGGAATAAATTGGAGAAAAAGATAGCTCTCTTCTTAACGACGTTAACTTTATTACTAATCATTACCCCTCTTGGCTCTCCAGTCAGACAATTAAAAGTAATAGGCGCTACATGGATATACGCGCCTGCAGTTTCAGAGACTACTGGTGGGCTTCGAGGGGCTTTAGTAAATATAAGCTTAATAGTGACTGAGGGCTTCGGAGACGTATACGTTGCTACATCATCTCTTACGGAAAAAGACATGCAGGCAGCTGCTACAACAGCTGCGAGGATAGCGTCTGAGATCTTAAATTTAAACTTCAGGAACTACAATTTCTACTTTAAGGTTAGTTCAGACGCTATAGTGATTGGAGGCCCCAGTGCCGGTGTAGCTCTCACAGTTCTCTCTTTCTCAGCTTTAAGTGGTATTCCGATAAATAGAAGCGTGCTAGTTACAGGAATGATAAACCCTGATGGCACAGTGGGTCCTGTTGGAGGAGTATTTGAAAAGGCTGAGATAGCCGCTAAATCGGGTATAAAGCTTTTCCTAATACCTCCAGGCCAATCTATAGTAAGCAAGGTTAAAGTAATTAAGGAGCAGGTAGGTCCCTTCATCATACAAAGAGTTAGAAGAGAGCCTGTAAACCTGGTTAAGTATGCAAAGGAGAACTGGAATCTTAAAGTTAAGGAGATAGAAAGTGTCTATGAGGCTGTAAAGTACTTCACAGGGTACTTAATAAAGCTACCTGAGTACTCTGAACCCTCATTAAGTCAAGATATGCTTGAGGCCTTAACAGCACAAGCTTCTAAGTTAATGAATGAAGCTGAAAGAAACTATAGGGAAGTAGTTGATGAAATTAAGAGATCCTCAATTGATCCCTTTGAAAAGCAAAGGCTCCTTGAGATCCTTGACGAGAGATCGTTAAAACCGTTGATGGCTGCTCGAGAAGAACCTGATCCTTACGAGAGAGCTAACTTAGCTCTATCTTCCGTTATTAACTCTGAATGGATAAGGCTTATACATAGTTACACCACCCACAGACTTGAACTTAACAAAATAGTTTCCAAGCTTGAAAAGGAGCTCAATGAAACAATAGGACTTGTGAGGAAAGGATGGAAGGAGATAAACGATAGAGCCGACATAGTGTTTCTCCTGGTGGCAACTGATAGAGCTGTAGATGCTAAAGAAAAGCTTAGACAGGCAAGTGAAATATGGGATAAAGATCGTAGTGAGGGATTAAGGCTTTTAGCTTACGTAAAATGGAGGATTTATACTGTGAAATTGTGGTATGAGATGACTAAGGTGAGGGAAGGAGCTGAGATACGTTTAGAGGGACTTAAAGAGATAGCAGCTAATTATCTAGCAGAAGCTAGAAGTACTTGGTCCTATGCTGGAACCCTTTTAGAGGAGATGGGCTCAGGGGGTGTAATGCTTGATGAGGCATTTAGGGCTTACCAGCTAGCTAAAGATAGCTTCATGGAAAACGACTACGTAACTACGTGTGTTGAAGCCATCAAGTCTCTCTCGTATTCAGAGGCATCCATAGCCTCCGCAATTACCGATATAACTCTTAATTCGACATACATTATACAGTATTCTCGGAGAACGGCTCTAATGAACATAGCTAGGGCTAGTGAAGCCGTAGAGCCTGTAGTATCCATATTATATTTAAGAAGCGGTGATAGAAGTGAAGGCATTGACTCTAGAGTTCTCTTTTATAAACTTTCATCATATTACGCGAAGCTTATAAGGGATATAGCAAGTTTAGCGAAAGCTTAACCAAGAGAGGTTTAAATAATATGCCTAAAACAACTACGAAGGGGTTAGAAAGTGGTTAACGTGAGGTACATACCTCCTAATATATTCATAGAAGAACTAGCTAAGTACTTGAAAGAGAACTTTGAGGAGATAAAACCACCTGAGTGGGCAGCCTATGTAAAGACAGGCGTTAGTAGGGAGAGAATACCTACGGATCCTGAGTGGTGGTACAAAAGATGCGCATCTTTGTTACGTAAACTTTACATACATGGTCCCACTGGAATAGAGAAGCTGAGAACTGCCTATGGTGGAAGAAAGGATCTAGGGCTTAAAAGGGAACATTTTAGAAAGGCTGGTGGATCTATAATTAGGAAAGCTCTTCAGCAATTAGAGAATGCAGGATTAGTTACAAAAGTAAAGGGAGAAGGCAGAGCTTTAACTCCTCAAGGAATCTCATTACTTGATAGTCTCGCGGCTAGAATATTCAGGCATATGACAAGGGAGAACCCTGTACTTAAGAAATATGTAGGGTAAAAGGCGATAAATACATAGTAGGGTGAGTAAGGTTGGGAGAGGTCTACGACGAAGAGCTTGAACAGATAAAAATGAGAAAGCTAGAGGAATATAAGAAGAGGTTAGAAGCCCTAGCTAGGGAAGAAGAGGCTAGAAGAGCTGAGGAAGCTAAAAAACAGGAAATTTTAAGGCATATATTAACGCCTGAAGCTAGACAAAGGTTAACTAATCTAAAGATGGTTAAGCCAGAGCTTGCAGAAAATATTGAAAATCAACTTATTCAACTGGCTAATATGGGAAGGCTAAACATACCCATAACCGATGAGCAGCTTAAGAGAATGTTAGAAAGTATAGTTAGACACTCAAGGAGAGAAATAAAGATAAGGTACTCGATGGATGTTTAATAGCTGGTGAGTGGAGATGGCCCGCAATAAACCTGCCGCTAAGAAGAGGAGGCTTGCTAGTGCTGCCAAGTCAAACAGAGCAGTGCCTAGTTGGGTTATAGCTAAGACGCTACTGAAATTTGAGAGAAGGCCTAAGAGAAATTGGAGAAGAAGCAGGATGCAGTTATAAAAGGTGAACTACATGTCTGAAAAGGAAAGCAACGCCGAAAAGGTATACGTGATTCCCTTGAGAGACGTCTATAGAGTGCCTAGGAAGAAGAGAGCAAAGGTCGCTATCAGGATAATTCACGAATTTGTTCAAAGACATCTTAAGGTTAAATATGTAGTAATAGGCAATGACGTTAATGAGTACATCTGGCATAGAAGCATAGAAAAACCCCCAAGAAGAGTTAAAGTTTCCGTCTCAAAGGTAGAAGAAGACTTAGCAGAGGTTTCGCTATATCAGGAGTGAGGATAGTTGAGCGTTGAGAGAACAGCTCTTTTTGGGAACCCTAATATCGGAGTGTATGTTTTTGCCACTGAAAGTTTCTCTTTAATACCCAGAGATTCCCCTGAAAAATTTGAGAGAGTCGTAGAAGAGACACTTAAAGTTCCTGTCTATAGGGTAAGTGTTTCGGAATCGTCTCTAATAGGTGTTTTTGTAGCAGGAAATTCTAACGGGCTTGTTTTAAGCAAGTTTACCACAGAATATGAGCTTGAAACACTAAAAAGTATGTTAGGTAAAGATATGAACATTAAGGTTTTAGATGATATAAAGGAAAGTGCACTAGGTAATTTAGTACTTGTTAATGATAAAGCCGCTATAGTTAGCCCGCTGTTAGATCGAAAGGTACTAGGTATAATAGAGGACGTGTTAGGGGTAGAAGCTGTTCAGCGTGAGGTAGCTGGCTCTCTCTTAGTAAGCTCAGTCGCTATAACCTCTAACAAAGGTGCTATGGTATATCCAATGGCTTCAGAGGATGAGATTAAGGAGCTCTCATCGATTTTGCACGTAGAGGTTGATGTCGGCACAGTCAACAGAGGTAGTATATTTCTCAGAAGTGGAATGGTTGTAAATACTAAAGGATGCGTAGTAGGATATGATACAACGGGACCTGAATTATTAAGAATACAAAAAGTGTTTTTCTAGTTTAAGCCTTTTAGCAGAAGCCTTCATAAGTATTTTAACCATCCTTTACACCTCTTAACGGCCTCTTTCCAGCCCTTGTACAGTTTCTCTCTTTTATCTTCAGGCCAGCTGGGGTTAAATATCTTGTCTATTTTCCACTTGCTTTTTAGCTCTTCGACGTTTTTCCAATACTCAATAGCAAGCCCTGCCATATAAGCTGCTCCTAAAGATGTGGTTTCAATGACTTTCGGCCTTATCACGGTTTTTCCAAGTATATCAGCTTGGAGCTGCATAAGATAATTATTAGCAGAAGCCCCTCCATCTACCTTAATCGTTTTTACGGTAATGCCTGTCTCTTCTTCCATAACCTCTATTACTTCTCTCGTCTGATAACATATGGCCTCGAGGGCTGCATGAACTATGTGTTCTTTACGGGTGTATCTAGTTAAACCTATTATTATCCCTCTGGCATCCATATCCCAATAAGGAGCAAACAGGCCACTAAAAGCAGGGACAAAGTAGACTCCTCCTGCCCCCTCGTTCGAAACCTTTCTAGCTAAGGCCTCGGTCTCGGCAGCTGTTTTTATGATCCCTAGATTATCTCTCAGCCACTGAACAGCTGCACCAGTTATAGCTATAGATCCTTCTAGAGCATAGTTCACCTCTCCCTTCCTAAAACCATAGGCTATGGTTGTTAGTAATCCTCTTCTCGAAACCCTAACCTCGTTTCCAGTATTTAACAGCAAAAAGTTACCCGTACCATAAGTGTTCTTTACCTCACCTCTGTTGAGAGCTACCTGGCCCACTAAGGCTGCCTGTTGATCACCTAAGTCACCTACTACTGGTATGTCTTCACCTAATATCTCAGATTTAACATGTCCGTATATCTCTGAGGAAGAACGTATCTCAGGTAAACCTCTTTCAGGTATCTTAAAGATCTCCAGCAATTCATCATCCCATTCTAACCTCTTAAGATCCATTAACATGGTTCTTGAAGCATTAGTATAATCCGTCACGTGCTTCCCAGTAAGGTTCCATATGAGCCATGTATCTATAGTGCCAAATATAGCCTCCCCTTTCTCCGTCCTCTCCCTTAAACCCTCTATATTATCTAACAACCACTTCATCTTTGAACTTGAAAAATAGGTGTGAAGGTAAAGCCCTGTTTTCTCATGTATATGATCTTCTATGCCCTCTTTTCTTAGCTCCTCACATAGGTGCTTTGTTCTGGTATCTTGCCACACTATGGCATTGTAATAGGGCTTACCAGTTTTAGGGTTCCACACGACTATGGTCTCTCTTTGATTGGTTATACCTATGCCCGCTATATCTGAGGTCTCTATTTTCGCTTTGGTTAACGATTCTTTGATTACCCTTTTGGTGTTTTCCCATATCTCTAAAGGATCATGCTCAACCCAGCCAGGTCTAGGGCATATTTGCTTATGCTCAACATACGCACTTGAGACTACATTAGCCTCGTAATCGAAAATTATACTTCTAGTTCCAGTAGTACCTTGATCTATAGAAAGTAAATACTTTTTCTCCATTAATTATAACCTTAATTAAGTTATAGAATTAATATTTTCTTTTTACGTTTAAACCTTGAGAGTTTTCTTTGAATGTTTGAGAGTGTTTCTAGTGAAAATAGTCTTGCTGTGATATATATTAGAAACAAGGAAATTATCAGAGAACCTAATATGTAGATCGGAGTTTCGACAGGTATACTGGCAGCTACTAGATCTTTAGACATAATTATTGGTTGAGTGAAGGGAAGTACGTAAAATATTAGTCTAAGGACGGTCCCCATCATCTTTGAGCTGGCAAAGGCTACATAATACCCTGGTATAAACACTGCCATAGATAAGGGGCCCGTTATCGTACTTGCTATTCTCACATCTCTACTCAAAGCTCCTACCATTATGCCAAGAGAAGACATGAAGAGTAACGTTACTACGATGCTTAAGAAAACGTAGATCGCCTCAGGACCTGCAGTTATCATAGAAATGTCAAACGATGCTCCTAATAGTTCTTCAGTAGGTTGAATAGACTGAATGGGCGAGATCATGTAACTAGAGAAGATGTAAAAATACGCTATAAACCCTATAAAGTTAAAGAGAGAGCCTATCATTGATACTGAGAAAGCACCTAATAACTTAGCTGTTAGAATACCTATTCTTGAGAGAGGAAAAGTCAATAACGTCTCTAATGTTCTTTCCTCGTTTTCAACAGCCATAGAAGTAGCGGACATTTGTATTACAGTTACCGATATTATCATTAGTATCAACGGCAGAAAGAACGATGCAAAACCAAGGGATGTTAGTACAGCTTCAGGCCTGCCTGCTAAGAGAAGATTCTTTGTCTCAAGGTAGCTTATATACTTAGGTATTATAGGACTTTTTATAATTTCTGGGTCGATGTTTGTTCCTGCAAGGAACCTTCTACTCACGTACTCCTCTATTAAATTTACTACACGGGAACCTCCTACTACCCCTCCTCCGAAGAAACTTATCTCCCTAATTATATTTATTATTCTTACGCTAGGACGTGAAAATTTTAAAATGTTCTGAGTAAACCCCCTCTCAAGTATAATTATTACTTCGAGCTCCTTCTCTTTAGCCACGTTTATGACGTGACTTATGTTTCCTCTCTCTAATATTACAGGTATTAAATTATAACTAGCATTATTATTAATTAACCAATTAATAAATAATTTAGATTCATTTCCCTCATCAAAATCCACGATTCCTACTCTAAGCTGTTCTCCAACTGTCTCCATGGCGCCTTTTATAGGTCCTGCAATGACTAACCCCATTATAGGCATTATTAAAGCTGATATGACGAAAGGTACCCATATCCTTGGATCTCTCATTAAATCTTTGAACTCTTTAACTATTAATGGTCTTATCATTAATTTTCACCTCTTACAAGCTTTATAAATAGTTCCTCCAAGCTCTTAACATCGTACATCTCTAATAATTGCTTAACATCTCCCTCGATTAAAATTCTTCCCTCGTTAATCATAGCGATCCTATCACAAAGACCCTCTACTTCAAGCATATTATGGCTAGCAAGCAGTACCGTAGTTCCATATTTCCTTGCAAAGTCCCTTATAACATCCCTTATGTCCTTTGCATGAAGCACGTCAAGACCTGCTGTAGGCTCATCGAGTATCGTTAACTTAGGTTTAACCATTAAAGCCCTAGCAACCTGTATTCTTCTTTTCATACCTTTACTATATGTCTTCATTTTGTCGTTAAGTCTCTCCCCTAAACCTGAAAGCTCTATACCTAGTTCCAACGCTTCTTTATACTCGTTTTCTTTATCAAAATATAACTCAGCTACCATTTTAAGGAACTCATATCCTGTTATGTTTCTATAAGCTCCTGCATCTTCAGGCAGGTAAGAGATGAATCTTTTGACTCTTCTATCACCAGGGTCGTAGTCAAGAACTTTAACATGTCCCGAGGAAGGCGTTAAAAGGCCGGCAATTATCCTGAAGGTTGTTGTCTTTCCTGCACCGTTAGGACCTATAAGTCCATATATTTCCCCCTCATTTACGCTGAAAGAGATACCTTTTAATGCCTGGAACTCACCGAAGTATTTAATAAGATCTTTAACCTTTACAACATTCATTTTCTATCACCATTAGCAGAAAATTATGATTAAAATATTAATCATATTTTTATATTTTCATATTTTTTCTTGTTTTTAATTTTAATTATCGCTCTTCTGCTTTTTGGTGTTTTTATTGCTAAATCTTGTTCAGCTGTTGTAGAGCTTACGCTTTGAGGTTAAGCGCAGGCAGTCCTCGAACAGAGCGCTGACCGACACGAGCGCGGTAAGCACTGCGTATGAGTTGGCGTACACGGTGGCCGCGTTACAGTACATGGTATATGTTGCCTCTCTACATGTTTATGACTGGTTATACAGTTCTCGAGACAAGGATGCTGTTTACCTTGATATAGCTGGCCATAGTTTATCCTCACGTTAATAAAAAGGCTAAAGAGATAGCCGAGGTACTCGGGATAGAGGTATACATATCTATCAAATAACATATAAGAAAATCTGCAGTTTTGTGGACGCAAAACAGCTTTTTTCAAATAAGTCTATAGCTGCGTAATGAAACATTATCTATTTCGGTGTTAAAACTTGTTGAGAATAATAGAGGTTAAAAGTAAAGGTAGAGGAGTGTTTGATTTTACAAACAAGGTTATGGAGATTCCAAAGAAGGAAGAAATAAACTCTGGAGTTTTAGTTTTATATGCTATTGATGATTTATGCTCGATAATTACTATAGAGTATGAACCTAGGCTTATTTCTGATTTGGGCAAGTTATTAGAAGGTCTTAATGTTTCAGATAGAGTTAAGTCTTCACTTTTCCCTGTTTCGATAGCTATACCGATTGTAGATAAGGAGCTTTTCCTGGGGAGTTTCCAGCAGGTATGCTTACTAGATCTAAGTGGTGAAGAGGGTATTAAGAAGGTTGCTGTGGTGCTGCTTCATGATGAGTAAGTTAGTGAGGTTAATCACTTACGGTCCAGGTAAGCTTTTTGATATAACGGATCATGTTAAAGAGGTTGCTTCAAAAGCGGATGAAGGGACTATTTTCCTCTTCTCAAAGGGATCTACAGGGGCTCTTATCAGGCTTCCTAGGAGTAAGGATGTTATAGAGCTCTTTGAAAGAGAGTTATGGAAGTTAGTACCTATATATGGATGGGCCCACCCAGGTAATGCTTATGCCCATCTCAGATCTACACTTATGGGTACGTGGATGATAATACCTGTAAACAGAGGTAAACCTCTACTGAACGGTCTAGGTATATACTTTCTCGAAAACCAGCCTGTTAACGCTAGAAGAAGGGAAGTCTTTATCTATGTAAAACCCTCAAGGTAGAAATATGGATATACTGTGGGCCCCTTGGAGAATGAAATATATTGAATATGCATCGATTGAGAAACCTAAAGGCTGTTTTATTTGCGATGCTGCAAAATCAGAGGACTTAGATGAGAGGTTAGTGTTGTATAAGGGAGACAAAACCATAGTTCTAATGAACTTATATCCTTACAACACCGGTCATCTACTTATAGCTCCGCTCAGGCACGTACCTGATATAGAAGATTTAGATGATGAGGAGCTATTAGCGCTTTTTAAGGCCGTGAAATCCTCCCTAAGGAGTTTAAAGAGAGCTCTAAAACCCCATGGTTTTAACATAGGGATTAACCTAGGAAGGGTGGCCGGTGCGGGTCTGGAGGAACATGTTCATATTCATATAGTTCCTAGATGGGAAGGGGACACGAACTTCATGCCTATATTAGCCAATACAAAGGTTATACCCGAGGCATTAAAGGATACCTATCTAAAACTAAAGAGAAACTCACATGCAATATCTGAAAAGTAATGGAGCCGGGGCCGGGAACCTCGCCCCTAAAAGGGGTCTCGAACCCGGGACAAAACGGGTATCCACGAGGCCGCCACTGCAGCCCGTCCCCTTACCTCTCGGGCACCCCGGCTCCCAATTCAAAAACATGTTCAGGTTCTTAATTAACTTAATTGCAAGCCACTTGATTTTAAGGCTTGTAAGCGATAAAGCTCATTTCGATTAATACTCCCTTAGGTAAGTTAGAGACCTCTACCGTTGTTCTAGCTGGAGGTTTTTCTTTAAAATATTCAGAGTAAATTTGGTTAAACTCATCATAATCACTTAAGTTTCTCAAAAATACGTTAACACTGACCACGTCGCTTAGAGTATAGCCTACGGCTTCTAGTACAGCTTTTATGTTCTCTGTAACTCTTCTGGTTTGAGTCGTTATATCTCCTTTAACTATATTTCCGGTAGTAGGATCTATTGGTATCTGTCCTGAACCAAAAATAAAGCTTCCTACCTTTATAGCCTGTGAATAAGGTCCTACAGGCTTAGGGGCCTTCTCTGTATAGATAACCTCTTTCTCCATTCTCCTCACCCATTGTAAGTTTAAAATCTAACCCCTTTTCTTTAAGCTTATCCAACATTTTTATTACGGACCTTGTGTCAGGGACCTCTATACCCAGCGTAACCTTAGCAGCGCCTGGATGTATGAGAGGATTAGCCCTTTCATGTTCTATTGAAACTATGTTAAACTTGTATTCAGCTATTACATCTATCACTTTCTTCAATTCTCCAGGCCTATCATTAAGCAAGCCAGCGATCCTGGCAACTCTACCTTCTAAATACAGCCCTCTCTCTACAATCCTAGAAAGAAGCGACATGTCTACGTTACCTCCACTTATTACTGCTACAACTTTCCTTCCCCTAATATCTACTTTACCTGAAAGTAAAGCAGCTATCGGCAGAACGCCAGCTGGCTCTGCTACAAGCTTACCTCTTTCAAGAAGGAGGAACATAGCCCTAGCTATCTCGTAATCATCTACTAGAACGATATCACTCACTAACTCATTAATTATTCTAAATGTCCTCTCACCAGGCCTTTTAACTGCAACGCCATCTGCAATAGTATATATATTATCTACATATACTAAGCGTCCTTTCTTAAATGAATGATAAAGGGCAGGGGCTCCCTCTGGCTGAACCCCTATGATCTCTATCTCAGGTCTGAGCTTTTTTAAGGCTACAGCTATGCCAGAGATAAGGCCGCCTCCACCTATTGGAACCAACACCACTTCAACATTATCTAGATCCTCATATATCTCAACGCCTATCGTTCCCTGACCTGCTATTACGTCATAGTCATCAAATGGATGTATGAGGGGGGCGCCTAAAGAACGAGCTATCTCACAGGCCTTACTAAAAGCTTCATCATAAGTTTCACCGTAGAGTAAAACCTCTGCTCCATAGCTTTTAGTAGCCTGAACCTTATAGAAGGGAGTGTAAAGAGGCATTACTATGACAGACCTGATACCTAACGTCTGTGCTGAGTAAGCTACACCCTGTGCATGGTTACCTGAGCTAGCAGCAACACAAGCCCTTATTTTCTCCTTTTTAACCCTTTTCCATAGAGCATAGTATGCTCCTCTAACCTTAAATGAACCAGTTTTCTGTAAGTTCTCTAGCTTAAGATATACATCACCTTTAGTCATCTTGGAGAAAGTAAAGGATCTATTCAAAGGAGTTCTATGCACTACATCTGTTAAGATAGATTTAGCCTCTTTAATCCTGACGCTTATCTCTTCCATTTCTTTACTTGTCAATCTTACACCAATTTCTCTAAATGAAAAATAGCTTTATGAAGAATTCTTTTACCGAATCAGCATTTCTTCTGCCTCACAAACTGTCTTTATATCACCTCCTACTAAGAATGCCTTTACTAAAGGAAGGGATTTTCTAACCTTTCTAACTATTTCGGGGTTATCATCAAAGAAGTATACTTCTAGATCCTTCTTTTCAGAAAACCTTTTGATGATCTTCCTTATCATTTTTTCTTTACAGGGATGAGGCTCTATAACTATGTAATCGAACATATTATCGATTTGAAATGCCTTAAGTGCAGCTAAGGCTTTTTCAGGCACGTTCCAGCTTGCTACACATAGCTTTATACCTTTTCTCTTTAAACGAGATAACATATCTTTTACACAACTCTTTAGTCTTATCTTGGTTCCTAACGAATCCTCTATAGTATCTAAACCTTTACTGGTATAGGGAGGAATGGTAGAGGATATATCAGGGTGATCCCATAAGGTTTTATCTAAGTCGAAAACAGCTATCTTAACCATTTTAATCTCCAATTTGCTCTCTTAAAATTTTTGAGATCTCCTCTCCCTCATGTGAGCTAAGCAGCCCTCTAGAAGGTCTCTCGTTTAGATAAAACGGTATCACATGGAAATGTATATGAAATATTACCTGTCCTGCTAGAGAGCCGTTGTTCTGAACTACCCTAACTCCTTGTGCCCCTAAACCTTCTAGCTGAGCTTTAGCTACCTTCTTAACGACATTTATAACATCTCCTAACAATTTATCAGGTATCTCCAGTATGTTCTCGTAATGTTCTATAGTAGTCACAAGCGTGTGTCCTTTAGTTAGGGGAGCTTTATCAAGGAACGCAATGACACTTCCATCCCTATACACTATGTAAGCAGGAGCTTCGCCTCTTGCTATTCTACAAAATGTACAAGCAGTCATCAAGGAAAAGCATTATTTCATTGAAATCTATATCTTTAGGGGTTAAGTTATGGGAAACATAATTGAATCCCCGGGAAATGAGGCACCTAATGTAGTTAATGTAGTCATAGAGATACCCCTCGGTAGTAGCATAAAGTATGAGGTAGATAAGAGTAGTGGAGCGATAGTTGTCGATAGAATACTTTACACCTCCATGTTTTACCCATTTAATTATGGCTTCATACCTGGTACTTTAGAGGAAGATGGTGATCCTGTAGATGTCTTAGTTGTGGGTTATGAACCTCTAATTCCGGGCTCTATTATTAAAGTAAAGCCTATAGGTTTGCTCGAAATGGAGGATGAAGAGGGACCTGATGCCAAAGTAGTGGCTGTGCCTTTAGAGAAGATAGATCCTAGGTTTAAGCATGTGAATAGAATAGATGACTTACCCGACATAATTAAGGACAAGATAAGGCACTTCTTCGAGCATTACAAGGAGCTTGAGCCAGGTAAGTGGGTTAAGGTGAGAGATTGGAAAGGACCTGAAGAAGCTAAAAACAGAATTAAAAAAGCAATAGAGAATTACTCTAAACATAGATAAGCTAACTTTGCTTACCTTTTTTGTTCAGTACGTAAAGCGCTGAATAAAGCCCTGCAGCTAACTGTATCCTCACAAGTTTCCTTATAGGTATAACCTTATACCTTAATTCCTTATCTAGCTTCTCGGCATGCTCTTTCATCCTACTTTCAACCTCTTCCATCATCTTCCTTAACTTTTCACTTTTTGACCTCTCAGATTTAAGCATTCTACAAAATAAGCCTAAAGTCAGAAGTCTATAGAACTCAGAGACCTGATAATTATCGAAGAGCTCCGCAACCGTAGCTGGGCGCTCAAGCTCCTTAGCCGTCTTAGCCCACTTTTCCTCAGCCTTTAATGACTCAGGAACGACTTTGAGAAAATACTCTATAGATTCCCTAAATCTTGTTTCTGTTTTAAGATCTTTCTTAATTTCATTATATTTAGCAAGTAACCACTCATAATGTTTCTTATTGTTCCCGATGTTATCCAGCACTGCCTTCCTCCTTAAGGTTTCGGTAGGGGAAGCGTCCTCTATTCTAGGATCGTAATAATATGGAACCTCGGTCACTAGCTCTAAGACGTTAGGGTTAAAGTGTCTAGCGTAATCGTAACTATCAGTTCCCGACATTATTATCTCAGCCGGGTCTTTATCAGCGTGTTTCTCTAAATAATCATAGTATTCTGGTGTAGAAACCATATAATACACCGCTCTCGCTAGGAGTTTAGCCCATGGAACTTCAGGCTCCCCTAAACTTAATGGTACCTTTTCTCTCTCAACAAAGTAATAAAATATTGGGTATAGCAAGGGCGCTTTCTCAGAGAGATAATAGTAGACACCTCCAAAACCGGCATTATGAAGGCTGTAAATGAAATCAGGCTTATAACTCTCGATGATGTTCATTAAAGCCTTAGTCTCAGGTATGGGGTCATTAAACTTAAGGGTTTTATACTCTATTGGGAAGGTCCATTCGACTTGTTTGTTTCCTGCAGGCCTATAGTAGTTCATAGCGTAATTTAAGGGGGTAAAAGGTCCCTTTAGCCAACCCTCATTAAGCCTTAATCCATCAGGGTCAGCCACTTTTACTATATACCATGTATAGTTTAACTCCTTTCGAAGATCATCATCTTTAACTAATCTCCAAGATAAGTACTCGAGAACTAACGTACCTACAGGCTCGTTAGGATGAGGACATCCGAATAACAATGCTACCCTCTCCCCATTACCTATTTTTATTCCATAAATAGGTCTTCCCTCTCTAGAGGTACCAGCCTCAAAAACTCTAACTAAATCGGGGAATTCCTTAGCTAGCCTCATGGTAGATGAATTTAGCTCCTCTAGAGTCATAAACTCCTTATAATCCGGGACATCTTCTATAGCACTAAGAATAGGATCTGACACTATTCTCACCGATTTCAAACCTAAATGTAAAAGTTGTTTTTAAATATTGTGATAAAAGATGAATTATTTTCATTTTATATGGGAAAGCATCAGAAACTTTTAAATAGAATCATAAAAGAATTTTATGAACTTAACCCAAGGGTCTGATAATATGAGAGTTATAACTCTAGTGATGTTATTTATAGTTGTTCTAGCGGGGCTGTTACCCATATTTAACTCTCAACCTAAAGGTCCGAGAATGGGAGGGACTTTAGTCATAGCACATTGGGGCGATCCTCTTAGCTTTAATCCTGACGCTCAAGTAGATGACGCAGGTTATATAATTCATTCAATGATATTTAATAAACTGGTTACCTTAGATTCTGACTATAATGTGATACCTGATTTAGCCTATAAATGGGAAGTTTCCAAAGACGGTAAAGTATACACTTTTTATCTTTACAGGAATGTTACCTGGCATGATGGCACGCCGTTTACTTCAGCGGATGTCGCTTGGACTTTAAACGCTATTAAGGAATTTAAAGGGGTAGCATATGAGGATATAAAAGCTGAGAATATAGAGAAGATAGAGACGCCTGATGACTATACTGTAGTAGTTCATCTAAAGGAACCTTATGCACCTTTCATTCAATTTCTGGCATGGTATGGAACGTTTATTTTACCTAAACATATATATGAGAATGTTACTGACTGGCTCTCACCAAACTTCACGGCTATTCAACATCCTATAGGAACAGGACCGTTTAAATTTGTTGAATGGGTCAAAGGAGACCATATAACGTTAGAAGCTAATGAGAACTTCTTCAGAGGAAGACCTTACCTTGATAGAATAGTATTTAAGGTAATACCTGACGCTACCTCAGCGTTACAGGCTTTCTTAGCTGGAGAAGCGGACTTACTTAATCACAGGCCTCCACTTACTGAGATACCTAGACTTCAAGCTACATCTGGTGTGAAAGTGTTAATGGAACCTGTACCCAGTAGATGGTACTTATGCTATAACATGAGACATCCTCCCTTGAACGATACTAGGGTCAGAAGAGCTATAGCACATGCTATAAACAGAACAGAAATCGTAGAGAAAGCTGAAAGCGGTTATGGTTTCGTAGCGGAAGGGACATATACTCCCGCTATAGAATGGGCATATAATCCTAACGTTAAGCTACCTGAGTACGATCCTGAGAAGGCTAATAAGATACTTGACGAAGCCGGTTACGAGCGTGGTACTGACGGCTTTAGGTTTAAGCTATCTTATGTAATCTGGCAGGGACCCGAAGAGGAAGCTATGGGGCAGATCATAAAGGAGAGGCTTAAGGAAATAGGAATCGATGTAGAGATAAAAGTTCTTGAATTCTCATTATGGCTTGAAAAGGTGTATAAGGGAGATGAATACGATTTAACCGTAGTAGATGGTTTTCAAGGACCCGACCCCGCTAATTTAAGGTTCAGAGTTACAGGGGAACCTCCTGTATCCTTAAACCTGGCACACTATAATAACACAGAGGTTATAGAGTTGTTCGAGAAAGGAGAAAAGATAGCTGATCCTGAATTAAGGAAGGAATATTACTGGAAGATACAGGAGATACTAGCTGAAGATCTGCCCTATCTACCTCTTGTAGATTTAATGGTTTTCCACATATATAAAGCAGAGTTCCATGGATTCCCATGGGAACCTGAGGCAAGAGGAAAGGTAGGCTATAATGACTATAGGCTAGTCTGGTGGGAAGGGGGAGAGCCTATAGTCGGTTTTAGAGCTATGGATAAAGGTTTAGTAACTAATATCTTAAGCTCTATGAGGGAAGATCTCTGTGAGTAACATAGCCCCCTATCTTTTTAGGAGGGGGATTCAAACAATATTAACTATTTTTTTAATAATAATAATTAATTTCTTTATAATAAATCTAGCCCCCGGTGACCCTATAAGGGTCATAGCGGGAGAGTTTGCCTTCTCTAATCCCGAATATGTTAAAGCTTTACGTAAGAGATGGGGACTTGATAAGCCTCTCAGTGAAAGATTCATCATTTATCTAATTAACCTGTTTAAAGGTGACATGGGCTTCTCATATAGATACATGCAACCCGTTACTACTATAATAGGAGAAAGGATTATCCCCACTCTTCTCCTAACATTTACAAGTCTTATAATAGCTTTCTTATTAGGAGTTTTATTAGGCGTTTTTTCAGCACGTAAATCTGGGACGTTAGTAGATATCTCTCTTTCGTTTACTATGATAATCCTTTACTCAATGCCCGTTTTCTGGCTAGGTATTATTTTAATATTAATATTTGCAGTTAATCTACGTCTCTTCCCAATAGCTGGAATGTACAGCGCAAGGGTAAAATATGAAGGTGTTAGATTATGGTTAGACATACTCTGGCATATGGCGCTTCCTGTAGCAACTTTAGTACTAGCTCAGCTACCTGTTTATTACAAAATAACAAAAGCCAGCATACTTGAGCAAACAAGGGAGGATTATGTTAGAACATTCACTGCTTATGGTTTTCATAGGGAAACTATTTTCAGAAGATATATCTTAAGAAACGCCCTATTACCTCCTGTTACTATCTTTGGTTTACAGCTAGGGTTCGTGCTAAGTGGAGCTGCTCTCGTTGAAATAATATTTGGATGGCCAGGTATGGGAAGATTACTACTAGACGCGGCATTTTACAGAGACTATCCTCTGTTAATGGGCCTCTACCTAGTTACAGCTATAGGAGTGGCAGCAGCTAACTTCCTTACGGACATAGTTTACATGTTCCTCGATCCTAGAGTCAGATTAAGGTGAGGAGCATGAAAACCATAATAAGTAGAGTTATGAATAAGACAAGGAGCTTCCTTAAACTTTACTCACAGGATAAGATAGGACTTCTTGGATTATTTCTCCTTCTCTTCATATTATTTATTGCTATATTAGCTCCCTTTCTCCCCCTACATGATCCTTACTCAATAAAATATAGAAGATTTCTACCTATATCCTGGAAACACCCTTTGGGAACAGATCACCTTGGAAGAGATGTCTTTAGTAGAGTTATATGGGGCTCGAGAACCTCATTAATAGTAGGCTTTGTGGCTGCGGGGATCTCAGCATTAGTAGGTATTGTAACAGGATCGATCGCTGGATATTATGGTGGATTGGTAGATGACATACTTTCAAGAATAATAGATATATTTCTGATGATACCAGCGTTTTTCCTTATACTATTCATCATCGCAGTATATGGTAATAGTATATTATATGTAATGACTGTTATAGGCCTTCTAACCTGGCCATCAAATGCTAGGATAATGAGAGCACAGGTTCTATCTCTAAGGGAAAGAGAATTTGTGCAGGCAAGCCTTATGATGGGCATAAGTGATCTCAGAGTCCTTTTCAAACACATAATACCTAATGCTATTCACCCAGTTATAGCTAACACGATATTACAGGCAGCAAACGCCATAATTATCGAAACAGGGATAAGTTATCTAGGTCTGGGAGACCCTAATGCGATAAGCTGGGGGAGGATGATTTATGAAGGGCAAGGTTATATAATGTCCTATTGGTGGATATCGTTTTTCCCAGGTCTTGCTATTGCTATCACTGTACTTTCATTATACCTTGTAGGGGAAACTTTAGCTAAAATTCTTAATCCGAAAAGAATAGAGGTGAGCGAATTTTGAGCTTACTAGAAGTTAAAAACCTATCTGTTCATTATAGTACGCCAAGAGGTATGGTTAAGGCATTAAACGGAGTTTCATTGGAATTAGAGAAGGGTGAGTCGCTAGGGTTATTAGGTGAGTCAGGTTCGGGGAAAAGTACCTTAGCTTACGCAATAATGGGTATACTACCTTCAAACGCTAGAATAATAGCTGGAGAAATATTATTTAATAACAACAATCTTCTTAGGCTATCTGAAAGAGAACTAAACACGATAAGAGGTAAAAAAATAGCTTTAATACCTCAAAATTCAATGAGCGCTCTCAGTCCTGTTCATAGAATAGGGGATCAACTTGTTGATATATTAAAGAATAACGTGGGTCTTTCAAAGAAAGAAGCTTTAGAGAAAATAAAGGAGAAACTTAAGATAGCAAGACTTTCCTCAAATATCCTCAGAATGCATTTCCATGAGCTAAGCGGTGGTATGAGACAAAGGGTAATGATAGCTATGAGCCTGATGATGGATCCAGAAATAGTAATAGCTGATGAGCCGACAACGGGACTCGATGTGATAGTTCAATACCAAATACTCCGAGAACTTAAGTCTCTTCAAAAGAACCTTAATCTTTCTCTTATAGTTATAAGCCATGATGTATCAGTTATAGCATATACATGTAAAAAGGTGGCAGTTCTCTATGGTGGAAGCGTATTTGAATACGGCCCCTCAGTGAAGATATTTAGGGACAGTAAGAATCCCTATACCTCTTTACTACTAAAATCACACCCGGACATTCACTCCCCAGTGGAAAAAATAGTTGAGATACCTGGGAGCCCACCTAACATGCTTAATCCTCCTAAAGGCTGCGTCTTTCATCCAAGGTGCCCTTTCTCGAAGACCTTATGTAAGACAAAGCAACCCCCTTTAATAAAAGTAGGCATCGATCATTACACACGTTGTCATTTCGTGAAGGAGATCTTTGGGGCGTGAATTATGGATAAAGATCCTATACTTCAAACTATAGATTTAAAGAAGTACTTTCCTCTATCTAAAGGCCTTTTACTAAGGGTCAAGACCTACAATAGGGCTGTTGATGGAGTGAACCTCAATATATTTAGAGGAGAGATCTTCGGACTTGTAGGAGAATCAGGCTGTGGTAAAACAACTCTTGGGAAAGTGATAGTTGGCTTAGAGCAACCTACTTCTGGTAAAGTAATGTTTGAAGGAAAGGAGATATCTGGGTCTAAAAGTAAGCTTGACTACAATCTTAGAAGGAAGATACAGATGATATTTCAAAACCCTTACAACTCATTTGATCCCAGGTTGAGAATTTTAGATAGTTTGGCCGAGGCTCTTAAGGCGCAAAATGTAGAGGATAAGAACGAGATGTTGGAGAAGATATCAAGAATGCTTGAAAATGTAGGACTAACACCTCCTGAACAAATATTCCTAAGATATCCACATGAGCTAAGTGGAGGCCAGCTTCAGAGAGCATCCATAGCTAGAACGCTTCTCCTTAATCCAAGTTTTATAATTGCTGATGAACCAACCTCGATGCTTGATGCCTCACTTAGAGCTGGCATACTTAACCTTTTAAGAAGGTTAAGAGATGAAAATAGACTAACTATAATGCTGATAACTCATGATTTGTCAGCTGCAAGGTATCTAGCTAACAGAATAGCAGTCATGTATCTTGGTAAGATAGTTGAGATCGGATCTGCTGAGGAGGTTATTCATAATCCTTTACATCCATATACTAAAGCGCTGCTAGCTAGCTTACTTCCCCTAGATCCTCTCTCAGAGGAGCCTGAGGTGAAAATAACTGGAGAACCCCGTCCTGCGGTTAATCCCATCGGATGCAGGTTCTTTGACAGATGTCCCTATTTTATGAAAGATAAGTGCGATGTTAACACACCGGAGCTTTTCCAGGTTAAAGAGGATCATTCCGTTGCTTGCTTCCTTTATAAATAGGGTAGCTTCCTTTTTAAAATACCCCTTATTCTAAATATTTTTGTAATGAATATATTAATTGGAACCTGTGGTTGGTCCGCAAAAGGCGGTAGAAAAGAATATTTCAGGCACTTTAGTGTTATCGAGATCCAGGAAACTTTCTACAAAATACCTAAAGAAGATACTGTTAGAAGATGGAGGGAAGAAGCTCCTCAGGATTTTGAGTATACCATTAAAGCATGGCAAGGAATAACTCATCCTGTCTCGTCTCCTACATGGAGAAAAAGTAATATAAAGCCTAAACCAGGTAAAGAAAGTAACTACGGTTTCTTCAGACCTACACAGGAGGTCTTTGATGCTTGGAAAGGGATCAGGAGAATAGCCTTAATTTTAAAAGCCTCTGTAGTAGTTTTTCAAACCCCTCCATCTTTTAAATTCTCTAAGGAAAATCTATCTAACATAGAGAGGTTCTTCTCCTCTATAGATAGAAAAGATATAGTGCTTGCCTGGGAACCTAGAGGTGACTGGAATGAACATAAGGAAGAATTGTCAATGCTGTTAAGTAGATTTGACCTGATTCATGTGGTTGATCCTCTGAAAAGATTACCCTTAAGTACTCACGAGATAGTATATTTTAGATTACATGGGTTAGGTAAAAAGGAAGTCAATTACCGCTATAAGTACACTGATCAGGACCTGAAAAAGCTTTGTAAGGTAATTAAAAGGTACACAAACGAGGTCAAAAAGGTATACGTGTTTTTCAATAATATATATATGTTTGACGACTCTCTGCGCTTTAAGGAGGTGCTCAAGCATGAGCTCGGTAAATGAGTTAAGAAAGAAATATGATACTTCAGACATGTTTAGCCTCATAATTAACATGCCTAAGGATCTGAGAAGGTACTTAGACGAGTTTGATAAAGAACTTCCTGAAGAATTAAGTACAGTGAAAGGTAAAGCTAGGCTCCCTGATATTGATAAGGTTGTTTTCCTAGGTATGGGGGGCTCAGCTATAGGAGGAGACATAGTTTTCTCATATCTATATGAGAAACTTAGGAAGCCAGTAAGCATAGTTAGAGATTTTAAAATACCTGGTTTTGTGGACTCTAACACACTTGTGATAGGAGTCAGCTATTCCGGTAACACCGATGAGACTATAGCGGCAACTCTTGAATGTATTAAAAAAGGTACTTACGTTGTATTACTTACATCAAATGGCGTTCTCGAGACAATGGGGGAAAAGTTTAATATCCCTATCTACAGGCTTCCTAGGGATCGTCCTCCAAGGACTGCTATAGCCTCTATGTTAGCTGCTTTATTAAGGGTATCCGAAAAAACAGAGCTTGCCGATGTGAACTTTGCGGAGATCTATCAGGCTGCAGATTTTCTTGAAAGTATAATGGAGAGGTATAAAAATTTAGATGAGGATGATCTTCCTTATAAACTAGCTAGCGATATAGTAGGAAGTATTCCCCTAATATATTCGTATAAGCCTTATTCCCCTATAGGATTTAGGTTTAAGACCCAATTAAATGAAAACGCGAAGATACATGCTTTTTACGCTGAAATTCCGGAAGCTAATCATAATGAGATCATGGGATGGGAAGGTCCTCTCAAGGAGTACTATTTCCCTGTATTTCTGAGAGGTAAAAGCGAACCTGAAGAGATCAAGGTTAGGGTGGATTTTTGGGGAGAGCTGCTCAAGGAGTTTGAAGTCGATTACTTAGAGATTGAAAGCTCAGGACCTAATCTATTTGGAGAACTATTATATCTGCTAGCTACCGTTGATATGACCTCTTATATTTTAGCTTTGCTAAGAAAAGTCGATCCCTATCCCGTTGGAATAATACATAAATTAAAGGAGTTCACAGAGACTAAGTTAAGTTTCAAAAAGAAGATAACTAAAGAAATTAACTCTAGGAAGATAGCTTTCTGACAAGCTCGTCAAAGTCGACTATCTCCTCTCTCCACTTTCTAAGGTCTCTTAACGTATATAATCCGCTTTTCACCTCTTTCTCACCCAATATAACTACATAGGGAATATTGCTTTTATTAGCCTGTTCGAGACCGTGGGAAAGCCCCCTTTTCTTCATGCTTATTAAAGTAGGTATATCTCTTTCCCTAAGCTTCTCAGCTAAGTTAAGTCCATGTATCCAGTATTTCTCGTTAACAGGTAGTACCATAACTCTCGCAGGAAGGTAAGTAACTTTTAAACTACCCTCTAATTCAAGCGCGTCTATCAATCTCTCTAAACCTATAGACATTCCAGTAGCTGGTATTTGAGGGCCTCCTATTGTCTTTATAAGCTCATCATATCTCCCCCCTCCAGCTACGCTCCCTACCTCTAAAGCCCTAAGAGCCTTAACTTCGAAAACTATTCCAGTATAGTATGCAAGTCCCCTAACAATAGTATAGTCTACTTTTATTTCCCTAACTATATTATAGCCATTTTTTAGCTCATCTAACACCTCATACAGGTAGGTAACTTCTCCGTTTTCACTTAAGATCTCCTCCACGGTTTTTAATTTATCATCATTACTACCTTCCATCTTTATTATCTTAATGAGTTCTTGTATATTTTTTTCATTTTCACTTATCTTTTTAAGTTGTTCCTTCACATAAGCTTCTCCTTTTCTCTCAAGTTTATCTAAGATTCTTAGTGCATCCTCAATCCTATGACCTAATCCATATGTTTCTAATAATTTCTCTACTATTCTTCTATCATTTACTCTTACCTCGAGATCCTTTAGTCCAGCCTTCTTAAGGGCATTGACCGTTACAGCTATTACTTCGGCATCAGCACTTGGTCCACTATATCCTATTAACTCTATTCCTGCATGAGAGAACTCTCTAAGTCTTCCTCTCTGAGGCTCTTCATACCTCCACACAGGTTGTATATAATAGAATCTTATAGGTTTAGGCATGACAGGATTCTGAGCAACTATTCTAGCAATAGGAGTTGTCATTTCAAATCGAAGTCCTAATAATCTGCCTCCCTTATCTTTAAACCAGTATATCTGTTCTTTAACCTCCTCACCGGCTTTAGCCTCAAGAAGCTCCAGATATTCAAATGCAGGCGTCATTACCTCCCCATACCCATAAGATTCAAAGACCTTCCTTAATTTCTCTATAACAAACCTTCTTTTAACCATGTCAGCCGGTAAGTAGTCCTTTGTACCTCTCGGAGTTTGTAGCCTCATAAGCTTCCTCTCAATAAACGGGTTCTGTGACGTATATATTGTCCTTGTTTCTTAACACTCTTACCTTAACCTTTCTCCCTATATCCGGTTCCCCCTTAACTCCCACTATAGTGAGTACCCTACCTCTTCCAGTAGCTATCCATTGGCCCTTGAACCAGCCTGGTCCAGCTACAGTCACGCTTGCTTTTTCCCCCCTTTTATAAGCCTTTGGAACACTCTTTGCTTTCACTATGCCAAAATCCTTTGGGGAGAGAATAAGCTTTACACCATATTCGCTCTCCCACTCTCTAAGTTTATTATAAAAATGGTACCATGTTAACGGTTTTACACCCTTAGGTTTTCTTCCATATTTATGAGCCTCGTATTTCTGTATACCTAAAGGTGGCCATCTTTTACCTGCACCTATGTTAAGCGCAAACTCTATTATCTTAGGTATCTCCTCATCGTTAACGCCAGGTACCCATACAGGAGTGATTATTAGGTCCATTTTTAAACTGGAAGTTATATACCTAGCTATCTCTAATACTTTTTTAACGTTAAACCAAGGAGTACCTGAGAGGTACCTAGCTAACTTAGGGTCTAAGGCATCAATAGAGAGATTGATCCTTGAGAGACCTACCTCATCAAGCCGCTCTACCAGCTTTTCCGTTAGTAACGCTCCTCTCGTTTCAAGAGAGACTACATCTACGTTCTTCATGCTAGAAACTAGGTCAATGAACTCTACTATGCGTGGATATGTAAGAGGATCTCCTACGGAATCCACATGTATTTGAGCCTTCCTAAGTCCCTTTACCTCAATACTCCATTTAACCCACTCAACCAGTTGTCTCAGCTCAACTAGGTACTCTGTAACTCTACGTAAGGAGTAAGGTCCTGCATCTACGGAGCAAAATATGCAAGAAAGAGGACATAGAGATGACGGCCTTACCTGAATCAGATTGGTTCCTCTATCTATAACCCCAAAGGCTATGTGTCCTATGAGAGGTATGTTTCCCTTGATATGAAAAAGCTTCCTTCTTTGAAGTGTTGTTCCTAAGGTATCTATCCTCAACCTTTCACATCAGGATAATGTATGTTCTCTTAACAACTTTTCAGCTATATCCCTCATCTTACTTCTTTTCTCTCTGTGTCGTTTTAACCAGTTTTCAATTATCTCCCATGCCCTTGCCTTACACTCACCGCACAATATTTTTCCTGTCTTACAGTCCCAATACCACTCCTCAAGCATTTTCTGGTCTTCGACGAAGTGAACAGAAAGAAGCTCGATGAACACCGCGCACACCTCCGGTTTTCCTCCTAACCTCTTCTGCTCCTCAGCGGTAGCTCTTCCACCCGTGAAGGTGTTCATGATTTTTCTTCTAGCACTTTTAAGGCTCTCATTTAAGTAAAGTATCCCCATAGGGTTTCTCTTTGACATCTTGATTTGTCCCGTTAGATCTCTGAGAAGCTTATGATAAGTAGCAGCCGGAGGTATGAATCCCAGATCTTTTTGATATTTATGAGCTAAATCCCTAGTTAACCTTATATGGGGATCCTGATCCGCACCTACAGGGACTACTGTAGGTTTAGGCCCCCCTCTCTCAGGTATCTGAGGAGCTAATATGTCTCCCGCTTGTACTAATGCCGAGAAGTAGAGACCAAAAGGTCTATCACCATAAACGGCTTTTAGGGTGTTAAAAGTAACTCCTCTAGAGAATATAAACGCAAGTTTCATGACTGAATGTTCTTCTGACTGTCTGTAAACGTATACTCTTTCAGGGTCTAATCCCATAGCTAGTAAATCCATTAGATTATCAATGGCTATTTTATAGCTCTCCTCTAAGGGTAGCTTATTGTCTATATAAGCCTCTAAGTCGGCTATAGCGTAATACCCAAATGCTTTATTCGAAAGCTGTTGAAAATATATGAACTCTTCAGCAGTTAGCTTGCTTCCAAGATGGAATGGACCGGAGGGTTTTATACCTGTCATTATTGCGTATTCCTTATTTTTTTCTAATGCATCAAGTATAATCTCTAAATCTCTATGGCCAAAGATTATTCCCCGTTTTATGAGCCTGTGAACCTTAGGCAATCTTCTTATAATGTCTTCAGTAAAAGGCTTCATTCCGAACTCTTTTATCAATTTACTATAATCTTTTACATAAGAAGTACCCCAGGGATCTATCACTATGTCCTTACTCATGTTCTGAATGTTTTCCATCCCAACTACCTTCACCCATTCTTCAATTTAAGAGGTATCAACCTATTAAAGAAACTAGGTGAACTTAATACTTTATGATGTAGTTTATAGTCTCCCTTAGGAAGAAGATATTTAAACCTAATAAGACCTTTCCCCAGATAATTTTGGTGTGGTTACATTGAACGAAATCATTACGGCTTACCTTTTAGGAAATAAGGTAGTGGTGCTTGATAAGAAAAAAAGCAACAAGCTATATTTCGGAGCTTTCTATGGCAAATTCTATGATGTTTCGAAACCTAAAGTGCCTAATATAGAGCGCGAACTAGAGCTCTCCTATTTTGACACGCTTTACCTAATGGAGAAAGGCATGCTTGAGGTTAGGAATGTTGAAGATCGTAAACTCAGTTTCGAGGAGTTAGAGAGAATTTTCTCTAAACATTACGAGAATTTTAAGGAAACATACCTTGTTTACAAGGATCTAAGGGAAAGAGGTTTTATAGTAAAATCCGGTATGAAGTTTGGCACTACCTTTGCGGTCTATAAGTTTGGACCTGGAATAGATCATGCACCTTTCCTTGTACACGTTCTCCCTTATGGAAGCAGACTTGACCCCATAGAGATAATAAGGGCTGGAAGGCTCTCTCATTCAGTAAGAAAGAAATTCGTGATAGCTTACATAAACTCTAAGACAGGTGAGGTAAATTATTTCGTATTCAAATGGCTAATGTAACTAACTAGACAACGACGTGTCTTCTTACCTTATCCCATGGAAGCTCACCATTCAACGATTTAGCAAAGTCTTTCTGCGGTTTTTCCTCCTTTATAGTCTTTCTGAACCCTCCTAACCCCCCTCCGTACATAGCCCATTTTATGATAAAATTAGAAAGAGTACTGTCTCCTCTAGATAAAAAAGCCTGTATGTAAGCCCATCTGGGATCATAATATTTTACGTCTGCTAAACCACCTAATGCAGATTTTATATATTTAATCTTTTTTCTGAGTGAAGTAACACTTTCCATACTCACTCTTTCAAGTGGAGTCTGGGGTTTAGGTATGAACGGCGTTAGGTTAACTTTAAGCTCTCTCTCGCCTTTAAACCCTGAAATATTCGAAATTTCCTTAACTAATTTAGGTATCGTTCTTAGGTCACTCTCTTTCTCCCATGGTAGTCCAACCATAAAGTAGAGTTTCAGTGATTTAATCCCTAACTTCTTAGCACACTCAGCCACCTCCACAAGTTTCTCTCTTAGCAAAGGTTTCCCCAACTTGAAGGAGAGCTCCGATGAGGCGGTTTCAGGGGCTACAGTTAATGTTTTCTGTCCTCCCATGGAAATGAGCTCCAACCTTTCCTCATTAAGGGTCTCTAATCTAATCGAAGGTACCGAGAATTCCAGCTCCTCGTTTATAAACCTAGTTAATATCCGGTCAGAATTCGTGTGATCGAAAAATGAGAGGGAATAAAGTATTACCTTACGAGACATGTTAAGCTTTGTGCCATCCAACGCTATTTTAACTACCTGACTAAGTGGCCGGTCCCTTTTTGGTCCCATAACGCTTCCCTCTAAACAGAAGGTACACCTATAAGGACAGCCTCTGCTTACCTCTATCATGGTTGCTCTCTCCCATACACTGTACTTATTTAACGACCGTAACTGAGCAATAGGATGAAACTCAAGTTTAAGATCTGCTGCGTGAACAACCGTTACATCCTCAGGGAGATTATGTGTTACATAGAAGCCTTCTTCTGGTCTCAGCGAATCAAAGAAAGATCCTATCCTCTCTTTATTT
>Ga0190367_1000074_pt1 | contig 76448 bp, 79 predicted proteins | sample 4872181011_MG_FD_171838 | JGI IMG/M metagenome (GOLD analysis project Ga0190367, IMG submission 171838) | Hydrothermal vent microbial mat bacterial communities from Southern Trench, Guaymas Basin, Mexico - 4872-18-10-11_MG | ecosystem: Environmental > Aquatic > Marine > Hydrothermal vents >...
CAGCATCAGGGTCCATCCATATCTCATCCGCTGCTAACGCGATAAGGGTTCCACCTGACATAGCATAGTGTGGTATTATGACTATTTTCTTCGCTGGGTGTCTCTTAAGGGCCATTGCTATTTGTGCGGCTGCAAGCACCAGCCCTCCAGGGGTATGTAGCACTAATGCTATAGGCTTGTTTGGAGGAGTTGTTCTAATAGCTCTTATTATTGCTTCAGAATCTTCTATATCAATAAACCTATACATTGGTATACCAAGGAAGCCTATTCTTTCTTGCCTATGTATCATAGTAATTACTCTAAATCCGTACTTCTTCTCAATAGCACTTATGAGCCTTAGTCTAGCTGCTTGTAAGCTCTTGTACTGCCAGTATGGTGCTATTAATACTGCAAAGAGTAGAAGCCAGAAAAGTAAACCAATGATATCTACCATTATTCCACCCTTTCATATCATATCTAGGTTACATTACTGTGTTGAATATAGATTAACTTTTCCTATCAAGGTATTAAGGAGAAACAATACTCTTTATTTAGATAGAATGTAACTAAGTATATAGAGAGTGTTAAGGACAGAGGTTGAACATGTCGGAAACTTTAACCTTACGTTTGAAAGTAAAGGAAGCCCTAATAACACTCTATAATTTGATTAGTGATAGAATAGAATTATTAAGCGAGGAGCGGCAAAGAAAGCTAGCTAAACTATTTACTGAGATTTTAAAATATGATGAAGAGGCTATTGTAAACTCAAACTGCCATAAAGACTTGTTAAGGGTTTTAACGGATCTTTATAATATTCTCCTTAAAGGTAAATATAGTGATCAAGAATTAACTAATATTGAGCATCAACTATGTGAGGTTACTGAGAGACTAAAGCAAAGAATTGATAAACGTTTTAATTTAACCCTAAATACGAGTAGGATTACTGCCACTCTAATGTCAATATTATTCCTTGTATCATTTGGTATAACATTAGTTATTATACATGGTAGTGTTCATGATACTATTAAGGCTATAACTCTTTCAGCTCATGCTTTAAGTGTACTCTTCTTCATAGGGTTAACATATCAGTTCTCACTAAGTAAGGGTAATATAACTAGAGGTTACATTTACATGTTAGTACCATACATGATTCTCGTGTTATTCTTATCAGCAGTTATAGAATTATTATATCTCTCTAAAGCCATAGCATTCAGCTTTATGTTCTTAGGTATAGCGGCACAATTACTCGTTTTAATGGTGTTAATAGTGATAACATATAGAAGTCTAGTTTTGGATAGGGTAAGAGAAATATATGTAGAACTAAAGATACCAACAAGAAAAAAGGAAAGCATCGACTTCTCTACAGCCTTAAACAGTGATGAGTGGCAAAAGCTTAATGAAGATTACAAAAGAATTTATGGAGAATCAGGGTTGGAGATATTAAAGTATGAGGTTAACGTGTTAAGAAGGAAAGGACTTACACTAAACGAAATATACAACATCTTACAACGTAGGATATCAAGTTACATTAGAGCGGGAAGAGATAAATAGCCCTTTAATCAGAAATACCCCTAGATAAAGCAAGGAGGTATTATAATTGTCATCGTCAAGTAAGCCTGGTAAAGAACTTAAGATAATAGCTAGACCTGCATTAACAATAAATGATATAATGAAAGATATGGATAAGATACGTTTAACCTATATTATAAGCGTATACGGCGAAATTAGTGAAAAAGCCTTACATTATCTAGTCAAGGAGTTAAAGGATAAAGGTTTCGAACTCAAATATAACTTTATCGACATTGCCGGAGTACCCTCATCAAAAGCCTTACATGAAGACATAGTTGCCCTACTCTATGTAGGAGTTTTAGAAACTAATCCTAGAAATAAGAAGCTTAGAATAACAGGTGATGGTAAAGAGCTCTTAGAGAAAGTTGGTAATAAACTGAGTAAGGATGAGTGTGAGAAATTAGAGAAGGCTATAGATGAAGTTAGACCGAAAATCGTATCAATTGATGCTGAACAAGAGCTTGCAACAATGCTTTCAAGAAGGAGGAGAGGTAGAAGAAGACTATTTTAAACCAACCTTCCTTTGACAACTAGTTGTTATTATACTAGCCTTATACCACTCCTTATTTCATTAAAGCTTAAGCTAACTCCTTTACGTAAGTAAAGAAATGCAGCGTTATAATTGTAGTATGGGGAACCCTTCCTAGAGAATAATGTTAATACCTTATTATTATGGTTAAACTTGTATCCTTCACAAGGCTCATGACCTCTAATTATGAATTTTAAGTTAAATTTAGAAAGGAATCTCATAGTAACATTTCTTCCAAATAGGTAACCTGCACCTCTAGGTGAGTATGTCCATTCATCAATGTATTCATCGGGATCACTCCATAATAATTCTTCTAGTACGGTCTTTTTTGGATATAGCATGTCAGCATATGCTATATCATGTAGAGTTAGCTCGGTTACATTTACTGGTACTCCCCCATGAACCAGAAATATCTCTCCATTATAGATGGCTGCATGGGGTAATAATTGAAACGTAGTGAATATTCGCTGGTACACAGTACTCCACTCACTACCAAATTTTGCCCTTAACCTATACGGCAAGTCATGGGGGTGTGGGGTAAGGTTAGGCGGAGGCTCATGATTTCCTCTCAAGGTTATAACTCTGTCAGGATATTTTATTTTGAGATGGGCTATCATCAAGTATACTTCTGCAGAATATAATCCTCTATCAACATAGTCTCCTAAGAATACTAGGTATGCTTTATCCTCACATATAGCCTTCTCTACATCACTCTTCAAGAGTATTTCTTGAAGAGTACCTAGATCACCATGAACATCACCTAATACAAGAAGCCCTCTATCTCCGGGAAGTTCTATAAGACCATGAGTAGCTTTGATCTCTCCTTTCCCCTTTCTCTCTTTATCTAGAATGTTACTAAACTCTGCTAGAATGTTTAAAGTGTCATCTAATGTAATATTAATGACTTTACTGAAAATCTCCTTCAGCATAAACTTATCTATCCCCCAGAGTATTCCTTACCAGATTAGAGACGTACTTTGGAGAAAAATAAGTGATGTCTTGAGTTACTTTTAGACTAGGTTTTACGAGTATATGTCTATACATCTAATGTTATATGGTTGTTGATAATGTTGGCCTTCTTGGCGCCCTTTCGGGTTTAGTCCAAAGTAGTGGGCTTAGCTTGCCCTCTCTTGCAAGCTTGTTTATGTGATCTCTGAACTCACTTGTATGTTTGATATCTAATTCGAGTATTTCCTTTAATATTTTCCATACCTTTTCTTGTACTTCAAGTATCATTTCCCTTGGCATATGGTTTATTACGAATGGGTCTTGTAACCATTGGTCGAAAGCCTTTATTGTCCTCATTATATGTTGGAATGCTGTTCTAGTAGCTATTATTAAGGATAATCTATCTGCGTCTTTAAGCTCCTCACTCACCTTTTCTATTGTCTCTAGTACTCGTTTTTGCATTTTAACCCATTCTGATAGATGCTCATAAAACCCTTCCTCTGGATTATACATTTTGTAATGCACCTTACTATTTTAGGCTTCTATCTTTAAGTATATGTGTTCACACCTATAAGTTGTAGTGAAATGTATCACACATTTTTAAGGTTAAAGGGTTTACCGTTTACTAAAACCTCCTCGGGTATGTGATCCCTATACTTCTTTAGAAATGTGATATCCTCTTTTTTACTCCTAAGCTCATCTGGAAGCATTCTAGGTATCTCATCTAAAATGGGATACCATCTACCACATTTTTCACAGATCAATATACCAACATCGACCTCCTTTTTAATACATTCTTCACATGGGGTATCCTTTACTTCTTTAGTATACTTCCTGTAAAGCCCGCAATAGAGTTCGCATAATGGTTTCTCTTCAATTTCTATTTTTCTTTCTGGGTACTGGTTCTCCTTTATTACTATTAGTTTAAGAGGAAAACTCTTGCATATAGGGCATGCAAGTATATCCATAAGCCTGTATTTCACTTTAGTAACACCTCGCTTATAACACTCTTTACTTCGTCAACTAGTTTTTTAAGTTTCTCCTCAGACTTAGCCTCAGCCATAATTCTAAGTACTGGTTCTGTCCCTGAGGGCCTAACTAGTATCCATGAGTCTTTCAGCATTATCTTTACACCATCAATGGTTATTAGCCTATAGTTCTTGTATCTCTCTTTTAACGCTTCTACTACTTTTAATGCGTCCTCTCTTTTCATTGGGATTTTAGTTTTCAATGGAATGTATTGTGGAAGTTCGTCGAATAGTTCAGATAGTTTCCTTCTTTCACTGGATAAAAGCTCTAGCATTAAAGCTAGAGTCATTGTACCATCCCTAACATATTGATGTTTAGGATACATGAATCCTCCATTCTCCTCAAAACCGCAGAGAATATTGGGGTCTTTGAGCATGGCGTGGGCTATATCGACACTACCAACTTTCATCCATACAATCTCTATACCATAAGGCTTAAGGTATTCTTCGATTAAGATGGATGACGATACCCCTGTGTAGACTCTGCCTTTACGTTTCTCCTTTTCAGCAATAAACTTACAGAGTATGGTCGCGCTACGATCGCCCCAGTGTACCCTACCTCTATCATCTATGAATATAGCTCTATCAGCATCACCATCAAATCCTACACCGAAATCTGCATTAACACTCTTAACTATTTCAGCAGTTTCCTTAAGAGAGCTAACTGTAGGTTCAGGTTCTCTTCCAGGAAAAGCGCTATCAAGGTTACCATTAACCGTGACTATTCTAACATTAAGTTTTCTAGCCAATAGTGTTGCAGACAATGTGCCAACGCTATTAGCAGGGTCAACTACTATACTAAACCTTTTAGCCTTAATCTTATTCACATCTATATGTTCGAGAATGCCATCAACGTACATCTCTATAGCATTAGGGTGTTTATGAATCTCATTTACTACGCTACTCCATGTTACAGGTTTAACTCTACCCTCAAGGAATATCTCTTCAATCTCCTTTTCAGCTTCACGTGGTATTTCAACACCATTGGAGCCGATAACCTTGATACCATTATACTCTGGGGGGTTATGACTAGCTGTAATCATTACTCCACCATCATAATCTCCAACCTTAATGTTATACTGGAGGCATGGCGTTGGTACTAAGCCAGCATCATAAACTCTTACACCAGTGGAGAGAAGTCCAGCAATAACAGCGTGCTTCAGCATTTCACCACCAAATCTTACATCCCGACCTATGAGTAATTTAGCACCTTCACCAAAATATGATCCTATAGCCAGCCCTAACTTCAAGGCAAGATCAACAGTAAGCTCTCTATTAACTACGCCTCTAACACCATCTGTGCCAAAGAGACTACTCATACTCAAACCTCATAACTGACATGTTATTTCATACTGAATCTTTAAATCCACAACCTAGAATATTAACCTTTAGAAAAATAGTTGACAACGGTAACAGCTATGTACAAGCCTTTAGCACAAACAATAATCGCATTATATATTATCTTAATGATATTAATGTCATTGTCAATACTCAAAAGGAGCCATGGAGACCATATATTAAGGATTATAAAATGGCTTACATACTTAACAGTAGTCCTCCTCCTATTATACTTAGCAAAGTATATTATTAGCCTACTAACATAGAATTACAGAGATGATGAAGGCTAGATAAACGGAGTAGTGAAGAAGGTTTCTGGTGCTGATGAAATCCTCTAACTTCTCTTTAAGAGTGTCTTGGTCTTTTATCTCTATGTGTAGAAGTTAAAAATATTGAAGTAGAATTTTTGAATTTTTAGATTGTTTTAATGAAAATGTGTCTTGAATTATATAGTGTCAATTAGTGGACGTGATCCTATATACTCAGCTGCAGTAATAATATGTACTCCTATGCGTTTAGCAGTTTTAAAAACTGGTTCCACTCTTTTCTTCCATCTTTTCTCTCTAAGTAAATGGTGATCATATATTATGAGCTTTGGTTTAGAATTTTCAATAATATATATCATGTTTTCGATGGCTCTATTCAGGTTTATCCTGTTAAGCATGTAGGGGAAGAGGTATGTTGGGGGGCCATCAGCGATAATCACATCGGGTTTTATATCGGCTATTCTGTAGGCGTAGTCTTCTATCTGGGGTCCCATAAGGTCACTTGTGTAGAATATTTTATTGTTCTTCTTGATTATTAGTATTGGTGTAACCCATCCTGTTCTATCATATTCGATGCCATGGAACCATGGGTTTAAGATGTTGATCATCGTGTCTCCAAGTTCAAGTTTCTTTCCGTCACCCCAGATTATTCTAGTGTTGTCACATAGGATGATATTGTTCTTTATCCAGGATTTGGAGGTCCAATAGTGTTCAACAAGTTTTCTAAACCATCTTTTCCCTTTTTCTAGTAACTCTAGTCTTCTAGGAGTATAATCCCCAAAGTTTCTACTCATAGCATAATTCAGTTTTTCAACAGGGTCTGGAAAGTCTACATCTGGAGGATCTTCAAGATAGTTAGAGATGTCGTCACCGGTTATATACATGAGTTTTTGGAGGAACAGTCTTGCTCTATTCCATTGGCTCTCGTTTATGTAGACATTGGGGCTCTTTAGTACAAGAAGTCTGCCCTTCAAGTACATGGACTTAGGGTCTTTAATAATTGGCTCATCTGGAAGTAAGTAGTGATCGTAATGATAGTGTGTTATTATTATAGTTTTGGCCCTTCTACAGTAACTCTCAATTCTCATAATAGCCCTTCTACGTAGCTCTCTCTTCTCTTGATCTGGTAAGGGATAGCTAGGTTGCATTGCTGCAGCACCTGGATCTATAACTACGCCACCTAGGGCTGTCTCTAGGTATAAGGAGGCAGATTTGGCACCTAAGCTATCGAACCATAAAAGCTCGATACCTAAGTCCTTAAGTATCATCTTTGAACCCTTAGTCTTAGTTAAGATACTTACTGTTCTTAGTCTTGCAATCGCTAGTAAAATAATTATTCGGTAGTTTCATATTAGATATTTTGTGGACATACTTTACAGGATACAAGGCTACTACTAATGTAAAGGTGAGATGACAGGAATATAAGACTCATGTGATGATGTATGTTTTTCGTAAGGGATTCTTCACTAAACTCTATTGTTAACATGTTATCGGCTCTCGCTTTACCTACTTTAGAGTGTAAATTTAAGCGTAGGGAGAGTGATGTTGAAGTTTATACTAATACACCATTCTTCATAAGGCTTGATGGAGTAGGCTTCGGTAGGATGCTAGAGGGATTTAGAAGGCCTAGAGATGTGAGGGTACATAATGCACTAATTGATGCAGCCGCAGTTCTCATGAAGAGGTATTCTTTGCCATTAGCGTACATCATTAGTGATGAGGTGAATGTACTAGTATATGACTCTAACATTTATAGTGGTAGAGTTGAAAAAATAGTTAGTATTACGGCAGCTATTATATCGTCTCATACGAGTCTGGCGCTAGAGAGACCATTATACTTTGATTCAAGAATTATACCAGTGAATAAGAATGAAATCAAAGAATACATATTATACAGGGCTAGGATAGGCTTCAACAACTATTATTAACAGTTTACTTAAGGAATTGAATATTGATGAAAAAGTGTTAAGTGAAATACACCTTAAAGATAGAGTTAAATTACTATACAAGTTAGATCAAGACTTAGGTCAAAGAGAGATATGGGAGTACCTTGGTACATCAATATTTTGGATTGAAGCGAAGAAACAGGTTCATAATAAGTTGACTAGAGAAAAGGTCACGGTTAAGCGTAGAACAATAAGTATTAAGCAGGAAGTTATAGATCTTATACAGTACGTTGATTCATTACTTAAACAATAATTGTATGATGTGATTCTCTTATTCATATTCTTTTACTTATGACCTTCACCATACTATTAACTATCGATTCTAAGTCTATCTCATTATTTTCGAGGACCTGTCTGGCATAGTTTTTGTCAGCTACTTTACCACTATAAATTCCTGTAAGTAAACCCACAATTGCGGCTATACTATCAGTATCGCCACCCATATTTAATGCGATAAAAATTGTCTCCTTAGGTCTATCCGGGATTTTACAGAATATTCCTAATGCTATCGGTATTGCCTCTGATGAGTGTAAACCTATACCTATTATGTCGTGGAGCCTTCTAGCCCCTTTATAGGGATCTTTAGTTTTCTTCATAATTTTTACAGCCAGCTTTATCCTTTCACTCACTGATGGAGCTGGTGTAAGTTTTCCTTTAGTAAATCCCCATTTAGCGAACTCTATAGCACTCTTTAACGCTAAATCGATATCATTCGTGTATAAAAGTGAAACAAATGAAGCGATGGCTGCGGCAGCTGATAAGGCAACTGAAGTTCCATGGGTTATCTTACAGTACAAGATTGCCTCTTCCGCCGCCACCTTAGGCTTTAATGGATTAAATATTCCAGCTGGTATACTCCTTATTGGTCCACCACATGTTTCCCCCTTAGCCCCAGCTTCCTCCACGCTAGCTCCTTCATTAAGCCTCTTAATAGCATATTTAGTTGATGGGCCATAGTAGTATACTTCGAATATTCTTTCTTTTTTAGCCCATGCTATTAGCTCACTGGTATACTCATTCACTGATGGCCTGTCATACTTTAATATGGTATTTATTGTTAGTATAAGCCCTCGAGTATCGTCAGTTACACTCCATGGTTTAAGTTTTTTAGCAGGATGACCAGGTATAGGCCTAACTAAGCCCTTGATACCGTACTTACCGTAAACTCTGTCTATAAGCTTGTAGTGTAAAAGCTCTATTGGTGCGCCTAATGCATCACCTATCATAAAGTTTACTAATCCCGCATAAAGCTTTTCATAAAGCTCATCTCTTGTTATTAGCGTTTTCACTCCAGTCCGCCCTGATAAGTTTTGAGCTTGAAGCTGGGTTTAGAGATTACTTCTTTTAAGCTTTCTACCTTAATATAGTGTTATTGTTACTTATCTCTTGTAATATATAATACTTGATTAAAGTTTATATAATAAGATGTCTTGGTTTCCTAAAAGTGGAAGATGCGAGTTTATAAATAGAGGTCTATGTGGCATGGTTGCCTTGATAACTTTACTCTTAGTCATCTTGTTTTCAATTATCGTTGTGAGAATAGGAACGGTAGCTCTCAAAATGACCGGACTGCCTAAGGAGATAGCTGCTTTTCAGGCTCAATCCGCATTTTCAGGAACAGGCTTTACTACATCAGAATCTGAAGTCGTTGTTTCACATCCTGTCCGTAGGAAGATAATTCGTATTTTAATGTTGCTGGGTAGTGCCGGAATAGCATCTGCTATGGCAACACTGGTATTAACATTTGTTGGTAGAACTGTTGAAGAAATGGCCTATAGGGGGTTATGGCTAGCTATAGGACTTTTAGCATTATACCTTTTTGCTAGGTCAAAGCTTATTGATAAATGGATGGGAAAGCTTTTTGAAAAAGCACTCGACCGTTGGACAACAATACGAGTATACGACTATGAACAACTCTTAGGTTTAAGTAAAGGATATACCATATCACAGTTTAAGGTTAAAGAGGATAGCTGGCTTGCAGGTAAAACGTTAAAAGAGCTAGAGTTAGAGCGTGAAGGAATAATCGTCTTAGGCATCTACCGTAGAGTTAACGGTAAAGAAAGGTACCTCGGTGCACCTAAGGGCGATACAAGAATAGAGGTCGGTGATACAATAATCTGCTATGGTCATGAAGAGGCTATAATCAATTTATCAAAGAGGTTAAGAGGAGTAAGAGGCGATTTAGAGCATAAGCAGGCCATAGAGAAGGAAATGATACGAGAGGCTATACGTAAGTTACAAGGAGGATTTGACTAAGAATATGATTATTTTAAACCTAAAAGCTGTTTACACTTTCTTACACCATCACTAGCAGTCGCACCATAAGCATCAGCACCAATCTCTCTAGCATATTCTTCTGAGACAGCAGCACCACCTATTATCACCTTAACTTTATCTCTTAAACCCTCCCTCTCCAGCGCCTCAATAACTTTACGCATATTCACTTTCGTGGACGTTAACAAAGCAGACATAGCCAGTATGCCCGGCTTATACTTCTTTACTGCCTCTATAAATTTCTCAACAGACACGTCAACACCCAAATCTATAACGTCAAACCCTGCTATTTCAAGTAATGTTGCCACAATATTCTTACCAATATCATGTAAGTCCCCTTCAACAGTACCTATTACAACTCTCCCTAGCTTTTGAGACTCTCTTTTCTCAGCATAAATCCTTGGCTTTAGAAGAGTATCCATAATCTTTTTGAACATATCACTAGCTACAATAAGCTCGGGTAAGAAATATTCGCCCTCCTCAAAAAGCTTACCTACCTCATTCATCGCAGGTCTAAGAGCCTTCTCTATTATAGTCAATGGATCATATACTTCTAGAGCTTCCTTAACCTTATCTATTAGTATGTTTATATCTTCTAAATCAACGAATAGTTTTCTAATTTCCTCTAATATGTTGTCACCTTTACTTCTCTTTATATTCTGACTCACCAGCTTAACCCTCCTCCATTATGTGTGTAACTAGTAAAACCATAAGCTAAGGCGATAGAAATATTTTAATCAATATAAAGCTGGATTAGTTAGATTAAGATGATATTAATGTGTGAGTAGAGGAAGCTATAACTAGCGATGTCAAAAAAGCTTAGTAACATTATGTATCGATTATTATGTCCTCTTGACGATTTTTCGTTAGCGCATTATTAGCGTATTCAACGCCCATTTTGTATGCTTTTATATTATCATCTATAGTCTTTGAAGGGACCGAGCTTTTAATCGCTTCTACCATATATTCCTCCTTTATATTAAGGTTGAGTATTCTACTTAGAAATCCTAGCATTACAACATTTGATGTTAAGGGGTTGCCTACTTTAATGGCATATTTGAGCGGGTTCACTAAGTAGACTTTATAATTATACTTTTTAGCTAAACTTCTTAAAGTCATTACCGCATCATCGATTGAAGGATACTTCTCTTCATCATATAGGAATGTGTTTATTGGGGGTACTCGTTCAACAGATATCACCGCGCATCCTCCACGTTTAAGCCAAGGAATATACCTTAAACCCTCTAGTAATTCTAAGGCCAGAACGGCATCAGCTAGTCCTTTAGGTATTAGTGGTGATGTATAGCTGTCACCTACCTTTATATGTGCCTCTACGCTCCCCCCTCTTCTGGCTAAGCCTTTAGTCTCACCTATAACTACATCTAATCCTGCTAATGTTAGGGCCCTGCCTATAATTGTTGATAAGAGTATTACTCCTTGACCGCCAACACCAACAACTAATATGTTCGTCCTCATAACTTATTTGCACCCCTTACTTTATATTAGCTCTTTGTCTTTATGGCACCAAATGGACATATTTGTGAACAGACTCCACAACCGTTGCACTTTATCGGATTAATTGATGCCTTCTTGGTTAGACTATTAAATTCTATTGCAGGACAACCAAAGACCGTAATACAGTATTTACATCCTTTACATAAGCTTTCGTCGACAACGTATGTGTTAGGCTTAAATCCTTTCTTCTTAAGCTCTCTTAGCTCAGTTATCCTGCATGGATGTCTAAATACTATAACTGCTGGTTTACCCTTTTCCTCAATGTACTTTATTGCTTCATGAACAATTTTAATTGCCTCACTAATGTTGTATGGGTCAACAACCTTAACATAGTCTACTCCCAAAGCTTCTGATGCTGCCTCAGGGTAGAATTTAAGTGTAGGCTCTAGTGTTGCAGTAAGGCCAGTAGCGGGATTAGGTTGAAGTCCTGTCATTGCCGTCCACTGGTTATCTAAGACTACAATTAATGGCTTTGAATTATTGTATGTTGCATTAACTACTGCTGGAAGCCCTGCATGGAAGAATGTAGAATCCCCTATAACGGCTACAGTAATGTAATCTTCTAGTGCTTTAGAAAAGCCATGGGCCATAGCTATACTGGCGCCCATACAAATACATGTATCTATAGCTCTCAATGGCGGATGAACTCCTTGATTATAGCATCCTCTATCACCAGTTATCACGTACTTTTTGCCTAGCTTGTTTAAGACGTATTTTAGTACATAATATGATGCTCTATGTGGGCATCCTGGACATAAGTATGGTATTCTTCTAACCACTACTTTCTTCAATTCTTCAGGGTCATCATATTGTAGTCTCCTATTTAGTTTGAGAATGGCGGAAAGAGCATTTATCACGGTCTCTGTACGTATCTCTCCCTCCATTGGTATGTGTCCTGTGAGTCTACCGTAAACTCTAGGTTTAAGGTCATGTTCAAAAGCTATTGCTTTAACTTGTTCTTCTATTACAGGATCTATTTCTTCTAAGACTAATACTTCATTATGTTGAGCTAGAAAGTCTGCTATAAGTCTCTTAGGTAGGGGACTATGCCATGCTAGTTTTAATATTGAAATCCTATCCTCTAGTCTAAGAATCTCTAGTGCCTCTTTAGCGTAGGTGAAAGTTATGCCTGATGCAATAATGCCTAATTTGGCACTGTCCTTTATTAGAACCTTATTGTATGGTGATTGCTCGGCAAGTTGTTGCGCCTTAATATAGTATTTTCTTTTTAGCTCTGGAAGTCTTCTTCTAACATAGGATGCTATCATTACATATCTATCGGGATTTCTTGGAAACTCCGGTTTAGTATTATCTAACTTAATGTCATTTAAAATGGTTACACCTTTACTATGACATATTCTTAGAGTAACTCGTACAACTACAGGTAAATATAGCTCGCTTGAGACTTTAGATGCATAACTTATTATGTCTTTAGCTTCTTGAATTGTAGCCGGCTCTAGCATGGGGCTTTTAGCCGTAATTGCAAAGTATCTTGTATCCTGAGCTGTTTGAGAAGCGTAAGGATGTACATCATCGCCCGTGACGATTATAAATGGTGCGTTGACGCCTGTTTCGGAGGCTACTATCCATGGATCCATAATCCAGTTTAAACCTAGATGCTTACATACAAACATTGACTTAACTTTGGCTAATGCTGCAGCAAATGCTGCCTCAAAAGCTACTTTCTCATTTACGCTCCATTCAACATACAAATTGAGGTCCTTGGCAACCCTAGCTAACACATCAACTATATCGGATGCTGGAGTTCCAGGGTAGCCTGTGATGAACTTTATACCTGCCTCTATAGCTCCTCTGGCTACTGCCTCATTACCTGAAAGTAAGACCCTTTCACCCTTACCTCTTAGTAGATATTCCATTACTGAATCACCCTTATCAACTATTAATAGTCGATCATATTATTTAACAATAGTCGAAGTGTTGATAAAGAATCAGGGAGTGGCGAATTTACTGTCATGAGAAGAACCCTCCCTTATTGTTTCTTTCTTTTATACTTGCCTCTTCCAAGTCTTTCATGTGCTTGTGCTAGATGGCCTGCTGCTAATGCGGCAAGAAGGTTTAACTCTCCAGCTAGTACTGCTCCTGCCACTATCTCAGCAAACTTCTTTGCATTTGTTCCTGGAGGATCTCCAGGGCCGTAAACGCCGAGTATTTGTAGTGCCTCTCTTTGCGTCGGTAGTCTCGTACCACCACCTACAGTTCCAACTTCTAAGCTTGTCAGAGTTATTGTGATGTATAAGTCACCGTTCTCTGTTAGCTCAGCCCATGTATAACCCATACTACTCTCTACTACCTGGGCTGCATCTTGACCTGTAGCTATGAATACAGCTGCTATAATGTTAGCGAAGTGTGCGTTTAAGCTGAAGCTTCCTGCCCGAATTGATCCAAGGAGGTTCTTTCTAGTATTTACTTCAATTATGTCTTCAGGTGTTGTCTTTAGGACCTTCTTTACTATTTCTCTTTTAACTATCGCCTCTGCTACAACAGTTTTACCTCTACCATGAAGCATGTTTATGAATGCTGGCTTCTTATCAGTACACATATTACCACTTAATGATAGATACTTAGCTTTCGGGTAGTTAGCTTCAATATATCTACATGCCTTATCCGTCGCTATAGTTGCCATGTTCATGCCCATAGCGTCCCCTGTGAAGTATACAAATCTAAGCCAAACATTATTTCCAATAAGGTATGGTTCTATCCTTAAGAGTTTACCGTGTCTTGTTGTTGATTCTGCCTCTTTCTTTATTTCATCAAAGTGCTCTTTAACCCAGTTTACTAATCCTATGGCATCATCGATACTTGGTGTCCAGAATAGTGGTGCACGAGCCATACCATCGTTTATTATTTTTGCTCTAGCCCCACCACTAAGTGTAATAGCTTTACATCCTCTGTTTATGCTTGCTACTAGAGCGCCCTCCGACGTCGCTAATGGTATGTAGAATTCTCCTTTAGCATAGTCGCCTATGATCTTTAATGGGCCAGCTATGCCTAGTGGTACTTGTACCGCTCCTATAGGGTTCTCTATATTCCTACCTACTGCTTCATCCCACTCTATAGTTGTTAACGCAATATTACTTAATATTACGCCAAGCTTTTTCTCAAGGAATATTCTTCTAACCACTGCTGCCTTATTCGAACTTCCTAGAATTTCGTCTAACTTATGTAATCCAATTTTGCCTTTGAATAATTTTTCTAATATATCATCCAACTCTGTAGGGGCTATTACTCCCTTTCCTTTAATTAAAGTATTAGAGTTTGCAGCCAATGAGGAAACCCTCCTTAACCTTGTTTAATGAGAGGCCTAAACTTAAAACCATACTTAATCAAGCCACCATTCTCATCATCAGTTAATCTTCTTAGAATGGGCTCAACAGGTAACCCTATTTTCAATTCTTCAGGATTGATATCAGTGATTGGTGCTAATATCCTAGTACCGCTTTTCAATTCAACAATGGCTAAAGGTAGGGGTGCTTGGTCACGGAAACCTTCAGGCACAGAATAAATCAATGTATATGTGATTACCCTACCTTCCTCATTTAATGTAATTTTAGATAAGTCTCTTGAGCCACATTTATCACAGACTATTCTAGGTGGGTAATGCAATGCCCCACACTTATTACATTTTGATGCTTCAATACGGTATCTTGAGCTCTTATATCTCCATATTCTTGAAGGTGAGAGTTTATTCATGAACGAATATCACCTCTTAAGAATTGTAACTACAATAGTTGAACCAACACCACCAATACTTTGGGCTAAACCTACCTTTGCTTCAGGAACCTTGGTGCCGGGGAAGTCGCCTCTAAGTTGCATAGCTACTTCTGCTACTTGATAAACCCCAGTAGCACCGACCGGGTGGCCTCTAGCCTTTAATCCGCCACTGGGGTTTACTGCTGGTTTATCTCCTGGTCGGAATCTTCCTTCACATAGTAGTTTGGCTGTTTTTCCTTTTTCTTCAACAAAGCCTAGGTCTTCAAGATTAATTAGGCCAAGTATACTGAATGCATCATGTACCTCAGCTACGTCAACATCTTTTGGACTAATGTTCGCCATATTATATGCTACTTTAGCTGCCTCCACGGTGGCCTTAAACGTGTCAAGTTTATCTCTTGAGGCAAGATACAGTTTGTCTGTTGCCATACCTAAGCCAGCTATTTCAACTGGCGTATCGGTAATCTTTCTAGCAACTTCCTCTGATGCGAGGATTATTGCTGCGGCGCCATCACCTATTGGGCTTGCATCATAAAGTCTTATAGGATCAGCTATAATCTGTGATTTGTCGACCCGCTCCTTAGTTATCTTGAATGGAAGTTGTGCATAAGGATTTCTTGAAGCATTTTCATGCATTAATACAGGCCATTCACTAATTTCACTACGTGTTACACCATACTTCTCCATGTAATACCTCATTATAAGGGCGTTTAACCCTGTAAAACTAGCCCCAAAGTATAGTTCATACTCGGCATCTGAGGCTTGGGCAAGAGCACTAGTCACGGTTCTAGTAGGGTATTCTGTAAGCTTCTCGACCCCACCAACCATAACCACATTGAAGAGGCCAGAGGCTACAAGTGAGTACCCTGTAAATACTGCTGTACCTCCACTACCACAAGCAGCTTCAACCTTGAATGCAGGTTTACCAGTTAGTCCAGCATAATCAGCTAGAAGCGCTCCAAGATTGTCTTGTTCACATAGACTACTACTAGACATATTACCTACTACTAATGCTTCCACGTTAACTCCTTTAGTATCGTCAATGGCCTTTAGTGCGGCTTCCGCAAAGAGCTCTCTTAAGCCCTTATCAAAGTGTCTACCGATCTTGGTCAGACCAACTCCAACAACGTAGACTTTACGCATTAGAACTTAAACCTCCTAAGCTTATTATAGAATTTAACATACAGACCGTAGTCAATGTAGGTTTTACGTGAAATATAATCCTTAACTGTAGGTGCCTTTCCAACCTTGTCTAGAATGGAATCTTTTACAACAATACTCATAGCATCAGCTCCAGCACCACTGCCATAAGGTGCTACTAGAATTCTACTACCTGGTTTAGCTTTCTCAAGGACGGCAGCTAAGCCAATGAGAGCTGATGCACTATAAGTATTTCCAATCCTTGTAACAATAAGGCCTGGTAATACTTTCTCCTTTGGGAAGCCTAGAATCCTAGCAACCTTAAGTGGAAATTTACCATTAGGCTGGTGTGGAACAAAGTAATCAAAGTCACTTGGTCTTAAACCAAGTTCTTCTAATAACCCTTTAACGGCAGAGACTATATGATGAAAGTAAGCTGGCTCGCCTGTGAAGGATTCGCCATGCATCGGATACGGGGCATTTTCTTTTCTCCAGAAGTCAGGGGTATCAGTAACGTAGGAATAGAATCCTTCAAAGTATGCGGCAGCATTACCATCATCTCTGCCGATTACATAAGCAGCGCTACCAGAGGCTGCTGTAAATTCTAATACATCACCTGGGCTTGCCTGTGCTGTATCAGATCCTATCACTAAGGCGTATTTAACCATACCTGATGATACAAGACCTATACTGATACCTAGTGCCTCACTAGCAGCTCTACAGGCAAATTCAAGATCAGCAGTAAGCTTCTTAGGTGTTATACCTAGAGCTTCTGCAATAACTGTTGCAGAAGGCTTGACAGCATAAGGTTTAGACTCGGTGCCAACATAAACGGCTCCTATGAAATTAGGGTCTACACCCGCTCTTCTCAATGCATTACGTGCAGCCTCAAAGCCCATAGTGATAGTGTCCTCATCGACACCTGCAACAGCCTTTTCAACAACATTAAGTCCTTGAGGATAAGTGGAAGGATAGCCCCAGGCTTTAGCTATTTCATCTAGGGAGATTCTATATTTGGGTATGTATACCCCCCATCCCGAGATACCGACATTATTAAACTTCATGGTGAAACCCCAGTCTTAAATACGCAAGCTTAATAAGAGAATATAAATATTTCCTTTATACCCAATGTCGAAAACATCTTTAAGCTATTGTCGTATAAGAAGGCTCTTAAAAAAGCACAGTTAATTTACAATTGAGTTAGAAGCTGTATTTAAGTGTGTGCTAAAACACCTATTGGTGTAGTGTTCATGAAGAGTATTTACATGTGTAGTAAATGTGGTTGTTATACTGAATCACCAATACACTGTAGTAGACAAGCAAAATTGATACTAGAGGGACGTAAACGCCTTGCTCTAAGTAAGCTTATATCCTTCATTCTAAGACATGACCCTTCATCAGTAGGTTTAATATTAGATAAAGAAGGCTGGGTAAGTATAAAGGATTTAGTTTATGGCATTAAAAACAAATGGATTAATAAACATCTCTACAGCTGGGTTACAGAAGAGCATATTATAGTCTTAGCTCAGTTGGATCCTAAGGGTAGATTTGAGATAAGAGATGGACTCATAAGAGCCAGATATGGCCATAGTAGAAAGTTACAGATCGAAATACCCTATCAAACTGACAACACTAGTAAAATACTGTATCATGGCACTATAAAGGATAATCTTAAAGACATCTTAAATGAAGGCTTGAAGCCTATGAGAAGAAGATTTGTACATTTATCAGTAGGCTTTGAGGACGCATATGAAGTAGCTAGAAGACATGGAAAAAACATGATGATGCTCATCATAGACTGTGATTGCCTAAGAAAACACGGCATACCTATATACATTGCATCTAATAAAGTTAGATTAGTAAATTACGTTCCACCATCATGTATAATTGACGTAAAGGAAGTAAAATAATTGAAAATGTCTATCTCCATAATATGACTGCTATATCAGCTAAACCAAGTTTAACAAGTTTATTATATGTTGGCTTACCTGTATCTCTGTCCCATCCCATTACCTCATAGAATTTATCTAGCATCCTATCAAGATTAACTACTCTTTGACCCTGGCTTGGACCTGTTTTCACTGGTTCCATGAGTCTTTTTGGTAACCTATCATCCTTCCTTGTTATTCCCTCCCTAACATTGAATGTCCTCTTAAGGGTATATACCCTCTCTGATATTAATAGCAGTTCTTTCGCCGCTATATCCCATCCTGTTAACGATGTTAGTAATTTTACTATTCTATCAAGGTTTAACGCATTATCGTATCTATTTTGCATGGGAAATCTACATATTCCTAGTATACCAGCTAATTCGCCATAGAGTATTAGTAGTCTATAGGCTTGAACTCTCTTATCGACTTCTTCATCAAATCTACTTAAGGGGGGCCATGGTAGGCCGTACTCTCTTAGCCCTAGATCTATACGTGAGAAATCCCATAATCCGGGCCAAACAGGCTCTATATGACATGCCCCTCTAGGATTACCTATAGCATACTGTATTGCAAATGATTTTGACGTAGCTCTAGGGTCATGGGCTGGAACCTCAAGTCCCTTAACGTGACAAGCGAAATCGACTGCTTTACCACCTATTTTCTCTGAAACCCTCTTCACACCCTCAGCTAGTAAATGTCCAATACCCTCTCTTCTAGCTATCATCTCTATCAATGATAATACGACGTCTGGGTTACCCCATTCGAGTTTTAACCCTCCAGTATCCTTTTCTGTAATTAAGCCTCTTTCAAACGCTTCAATAGCAAATGCTATAACGTTACCTGTAGATATGGTATCAATACCATATTGATTGCATAGGTAACTAGCTTTAATCAAAGCCTCCAAATCGCTAACTAATGTCTGGCAACCAAGCATATCTACAGTCTCATACTCCATACCTTCGTGTGGAGGCGTCTTATACTTTCCCCATGGAACCCATACATACCTACCACAGCCTATTGGGCAGGCAAAGCAAGCTCTAGGTTTGATTAGATACTTTTCCGCTAGTGTTTCTCCAGAAATTTTCTCTGCTTCTTCGAAAAACGTTGTTTGAAAGTTCTTTGTTGGCAGGGCACCAGTCTTATTGAGTGAAGCTAAACCTCCTAGAGTCCCATATCTACCTAGCCGTGTTTGTTGAGCTTTGACAGCATTAATAGCCTCTAAAGCGGCTTCATAGAATTCCCTTGGCCTAGCTATCGCTATATCTTTATCACCGTCAATAACTATTGCCTTAACTTTCTTAGAGCCTAAAACAGCTCCTCCACCACATCTTCCAGCAGCCCTATCGTAATCAACCATTACATTAGCGAATCTAACTAGTCTCTCACCAGCTGGACCAATACAAGCTACTGATGCATCCCTACTGGTCTCTTCAAGAAGGATTTCCGTTGCCTCATGGACAGTCTTACCCCATATATGAGAGGCATTCTTAATCTCAACAGTGTCATCATGAATGTATATGTAAACTGGCTTATCTGAAGAACCCTCAATTACTATGAGATCATAGCCAGCAAACTTAACTTTAGGTCCAAAGCATCCACCAGCTCTTGTTTCACCCCAAATACATGTTAAAGGCGATTTAAAGCAAAACTCGACACTACCAGAACCTGGTATAAGCGTACCAGTGAATGGGCCAGTAGCTATTATAAACTTGTTCTCTGGGCTCAAGGGATCTACTTTAGGCTTCAAATAATCCCATAATATCCTAACTGCTAAGCCTGTTCCGCCAAGATACATTTTTAACGATGATTCAGTAACGTTATGTACTGTAATCCTTCCTTTAGATAGATTTATTCGTAAAATCTCGCCAGCATAACCGTATAGAGTCATGTATGCTCCCCTCACGCATGTGGATGAGTCTTGATAAGTAGCCTACTATACATCATTCTTCGGTAAAGGGAGAACTCTTCTAGAGAAACATACCTTAATGCCCCTGTAGGACATACATTAACGCATGCCGGGTTGCCATTACATAGATCACATATTAGCGGTTTACCTGTTGTGGAATCTAAAAGGATGGCGCCATAGGGACACACTTGAAGACATCTTTTGCATTTTACACATTTATCGTTATTGACAATAATGGCTCCCGTCTTAGGATTCCTCGATAAAGCATTTACTGGACATACGTTAACACATAAACCGCATTGAATACAAAATATTGGTACGTCAATGGGCTCACTATGCAACCTTACAACATGTAGTCTGGCCTTCTTAGGGTTAATTACTTGCTCATGGGTAAAACTACAAATAATTTCGCAGAGCCTACAGCCAATACACCTTTCAGCTATAACAATCAAAGCTTTCAAATGAATCACCTAATACAGACATATATTTATGGTAACTTAATAGTGCTTAAGATTATGAGGATAACGGTAATCATTCTCCTTCTACATTTATTGCTACGGTCTCCTTAAAAACTAATACCCATGAACTATAGTCTTAAATGAAATATTTATATACGCTATGTTACCTAAAGTTTACTGGAACTTTAATATTGTGGTGTATAGGATGATTTCTCCCATAATCTTTGGCGGCTCTGGAGGTAGACATCTTGTTGTAAAAGTTGCTAGACTTACAGGATTTGAGCTAGGTGAGTTAACAGTTAAAACATTTCCAGATGGAGAGACATATGTTAGATTCTTAAATGATGTTGAAGGTAAAGACGTAATAATAATTAATTCGATATACCATAAACCCAATGATATATTAATGGAGTTACTACTTGAAATAGAGACATTGAAGGATCTTGGAGCACAAAAGGTTATAGGTGTAATACCTTACTTCGCATATGCAAGACAAGATTCAAGATTTAATCCTGGCGAAGCAGTTAGCTTTGAGATCGTAACTAGACTGCTTGAAAGGGCAGGACTGGATGAAGTGTACACAATTGATTTACACTTACATAGGGTTGAGGATATATCAAAAATGTTCAAGATACCAGCGTATAACCTCACTGCTGTAAGAGACCTTGTAAAATTCATAAGTAAACATTACAGATTAGAGAGCCCAATAATCATAGGTCCAGATGAAGAAGCCGAACAATGGGCTAAAGTTGCAGCGGATACATTAGGAGTCGAATACGACGTTCTTGAGAAGAAGAGAATAAGTGCTGAAGAAGTGATAATAGAGGCTAGAACAACCAATGTTAAAGGTAGAGATGTAATAATAGTCGACGACATCATCAGCACTGGAGGGACAATGGTCGAAGCCATTAAAGCCTTAAAGAGGCTTGGAGCTAGAAACATTATAGTAGCTTGTACTCATGCTATATTGGCTGGTGATGCATTATATAAAGTGTTGAAAGCAGGAGCACTTGACGTTATAGCGACGGATACTATACCAAGCCCAATAAGTTATGTAAGTGTAGCACCAATAATAGCAGAAGCGCTAAAAGCTAAAATCAATAAGACATAGAATACAACGTTACTCCTTTAGTAATGACGTGCTAGATATGAAAGTCTCTATAGTCTCACTAGATTTTGCTGGCGTAATCACACCTAAAAATTTTATAGACTATTTCTGGCTAGAGCTAATACCATATGCCTACTCCTTAAAGCATTGTGTAGAATTAAGTAAAGCTAAAAGAATAGTATATGAGGAGTATAGTAGAGTCGGTGTGGACAAAGTAGAATGGTACTTAATAGAATATTGGGCTAAAAGATTCTCTATTGAAGAATATACTCCTCAATTGTTAGACATGGCCTATACTAAAATCTCCATATACCCTGATGTTTTGAATGTCTTACCCAAATTACATGATAGAGTAAATAAGATAATCATAGTAACTAATACGACAATACCCTTCATTAACTTATTCTTCAAGGCGTATCCTGAAGTAGAAAAATACATTAACAGAATATACTCCTGTGTAACACATTACAACCTTCCACGTAAGACTAAAGAATTCTACATAAAGGTTGTAGAGGATTTACACGTAAAACCATATGAAATAGTCCATGTAGGTGATGACCCATTATATGATTTCAAGATACCTAGGAGTATAGGTATATATGCTTTCATATTAATTAGAGATAAGGGTAAATATAGAAATGTATGTGAGTATGAACAATACATTATTAAAAGCTTAAATGATCTATTAGAAATCGTATAAGAGGATTAATAATAAGCCCTGACAGATTACTTCACATTAAACATTATATCTCATGAAGTATAGGTGGTGTAGTTTAAAGGATGAAGGTATGGCTAGATGCTCTAACACCTAAACAAGCAATTCTTATGGCATCATTTCTAACTGAACTCAATAAGTATGGTTTCTCAGCGTTCATGACCACTAGAAGATATGAGTACACTGAGAGCTTACTGAGAAAATTAGGTATAAGCTTCTATAGCATAGGTAGACATGGTGGTGGCAGCTTAAGAGGAAAATTAATTGCTGATATCTCTAGAATGAAATCATTAGTCAGAATTGTGGAAAAGGAAAAGCCAAGTATACTCATAGCATATACTAGTCCTAGTGCTTTCAGAGTGGCCTACGGACTAGGTATACCTATTATTGCTTTAACTGACACACCTCACGCTATAGCTGTCAATAAGCTTACATTACCCTTAGCTAGGTGGATCATAATTTCTAAATGTATAGAGAGGTGCGAAATAGAACGATTCATAGTGGACGGCAAGCTCATTCAATATGATGGTGTTGACGAGCTTGCCTGGTTAAAGAATTTTAAACCTCAAGAAAACGTTTTAGAGGAATTAGGTTTGTCTAAGAAAGAGAAGATCATGGTATTTCGTCCTGAGGAAGAGAAGGCAGCATACTATAGAGGTAAAAAGGCGAAGTATACAATAATACTCAAGAGCCTACTTGACTGTGTTGACAAAATAGTGTTCTTTCCACGTTATAAGTCACAGGTAACTAAGATTAAGAGGTCTATAGGAAAGAGTATAGATGAGCACGTAATCATACCTAGTGAGGCTATAGATACTAGGAGTCTATACATGTACTCAGCTCTTGTAATTTCTGGTGGAGCCACTATGGCTCGTGAGGCAGCCTTATTGGGCACGCCCTCAATATGCTATTTCCCCTTAGAGCTAAGTGTAAATAAATGTGTTAGGGCATGGGGTTGCCCATTATACCATTGTAAAGACGTAAAGGATGTTATCGAACTAGCTAAAGAAATATTAAGAAATCCATATAATTACCATGTTAATACAAGTGAAATTATAAAAAGAAAACAGTCTCCACTAGATGTAGTCTTAAAGATACTTAGAGAGCTGAGAAGTAATGAATGATGAATATTGGAATATACTAGATAATATCATTACATTAGACTTAAACATGCGGGGTGTAGTTCAGGAACTAGCTGAAACCTTAAGGCAGGTGAAGGGTAAAAGATATTTAAAGAATTTATGTTTAAAGTTCTCTAAAGTGTTAGATTATGGTAGTGAGGTTTTCATATTCACAGGTTTCCCTATACCACCAACATATAATTTTGAAACTGATGGACCCTTAGGAGCAGTAGTGTTAGCTAAGGCATTATCAAATCTAAATGTTAAACCAGTAATTATTGTGGAAAAGGAACTCATAGGTGTAATAGCTAAACTTGCCCTAACATTAAAGATGAAGGTTAAGGTAGGTAGGTCGACATATAAGGGATTAGGAATTATAGGTTTTCCACTAGATAAGTACAAGGCTCAAGAAGAAACCTTACGCCTACTCTCACGTTTTCAGCCTACAGCCTTGGTGTTTGTTGAGAAGCCTGGTCGTACATTAGATGGTAAATATTGTACAATGAAACTAGAGGACATAACAGACCATGTATCCAAGGTTGACCAGTTTATACCCTTAGCAAAGAAATTAGACATATTAACTATAGGTATTGGTGATGGTGGTAATGAGATTGGTATGGGAATGCTTTATAAGTTATCATCAAAAGTGACTGTAGTAACAAAGACCGATGAACTCATAGTATCTACGATTTCAAATTGGGGTGTTTACGCATTAATTGCCGGTCTCAGCCTTATTAAGGGTAAAACTGATATAATACATAAGCCAGAGCATGAAGAGAGGCTTATTAGAGAGGCTGCAAGAGTGGGTCTCATAGATGGCGTTCTTAAACATAGATCATTTAGTGTTGATGCATGCCCTATAGATATAAACAGACATGTTGTCGGACTAATTAGGAGTCATACAATTAACTGCATTAGGTGTTAACGTATTGGTAAAGGTTGGTTTTACGATATGGTATGGTGACCATAGATATCTAGGTGATAGAATAAAAAGAGTACATGAGGCAGGCTTTGACTACATAGAGTTGTCACTAGATTACCCGTGGCCCTACGTTGACACCGAGAAATTCATTAATACAATAAGTAAACTTGTGAAGAGCTATGGACTTCAAATAGCAATACATGGACCATGGAGAGATATCAGACTTGCAAGCCCTATAAATGAAATCAGGGAAGCCTCATTAAAGGTTTACAGGAAGATACTGAAAATATCCTCACGGCTAGACCCTTTGTACTTTAACTTTCATATAATATCGGAGGAGGCTATAAGGTTCAACAGTGTAAAAAGGGCAGTACTTTATGCGGCTGCTAAGTCATTAGAGAACGTGCTTAGTGAGGTAGAAAGCCTAGGTATTGATGTAACTGTAGAAAACAATATTGATGGTATCATGAGTGAGCCCGAACACTACATAAACCTTAGAAATATAATGGGTAAAGACTTCTGTGTATGTTTTGATGTAGGGCATGCCCTTATGCCTTATCTTAGAAGGAGTGATGAATCCCCATACTCAATACTAGACTATTGGATCGCTTGTCTTTCAGATTTTAGAACCTTAACTGTACACTTAAATGATATTGAGAAAGTAGGTAATTGCATACATGAACATTTAATCTTTGGGCAAGGCATCCTAGACTTTAACCAAGTATTAAATAAAGTTAAATATGTTAGGGGATTAGATTACGCACTTCTAGAAATATTCTGGTCTAGAACAAAAAATGGTGAAAGAAAAACAATTCAACCCGAAGAGTTAAGGGAGCTTATTGATCTAATACGAAAGAGGCTCTAAGCCATGTTAAGCTTAGGAATAGATGAGGCTGGTAGAGGGTGTATTATTGGGAACATGTTCATAGCTGGTGTAGTGTGTGATGAAAGGAATTTGAATAAGCTTAAAGCATTAGGTGTTAGAGATAGCAAAATGTTGACAAGAGAGCAAAGAAGAAGACTATTTAACATAATTGTGGAAGTTATACCCAAATACTATGTTATTGAGGTTACACCCATTGAAATCGATAGGGAAAACCTTAACCTCCTAGTATACAATGTGATCTCAAGGATCGTATCCCAGGCTCTTCAAGAGTTTCCAATAGAAAGGATATACATAGACCAGGTTGGTGCACGAGAAAAATTACTTCATGTGGTGAGAAGTACAGGATTTAAAGGAGAAGTCATCATAGAGTCTAAGGCTGATAGAAAATATGTTATAGTATCAGCAGCCTCGATTATAGCCAAGGTACTAAGGGATACCCATATAGAGAGTTTGAAGAAGCAGTATGGAGACCTGGGCAGCGGTTACCCCTCAGATACTAAGACGTTATCTTGGCTCAAACGATATTATGAGGCCCATGGCTCTTTACCAGATATTGTTAGAAAAACATGGAGTACATTAAAAAATATAGCTCCAAGAGAGTATAAAGTTAAGAAGAAGTAGGGCTGATTAGCCATGGTCACTAATCTCCCTGCCGAGGCTAGAGCAAAATGGGTAAAAGTGATGGAGGCTAAGACCCCCGAGGAAAAGCTTGAAGCGTTAAAGGAATTTCTATCAGCCATACCTAAACATAAAGGCACAGAAAACCTTGTTAGACAAGTAAAAAGGCAGATGGCTATTCTTCGTAGAGAGGTCGAAGAAAGAAGACGTAGCAAAAAGAGTGGAAGAGGACCAAAATTCTTCGTTGAAAAAGAGGGGGCTGCACAAGTTATCACTTTAGGTTTAGCTAATTCAGGGAAAAGCACGTTAATAGCAGCTTTAACAAATGCTAGACCATTAGTGAGTAACATACCTTACACTACCCAGAAGCCTGTTGTAGGCATGATGCCATATGAGGACATACAGTTTCAACTCATAGAAGCGCCAGCGATAATTGAAGGAGCTTCTGAAGGCGCGGCATGGGGCTTAAAAACTATAGGCCTAGCTAGAAATGCAGATGCAATAATAATACTCTTAGATGCATCAGATAACCCAATATCACAGTTAAAGCTTATTCTTCGAGAACTTAACAATGCGAAACTATTAATAACTAAACCCAAAGGTAGAGTTGAAATTGAACGTAGAAGTTCTGGAGGAATACAAGTTCTAGTCATGGGCCGACTAGTAAACGCTACATTAGATGATGTACGGCTATTACTCAATAGTTATAGGATTTATCACGCTTTAGTCAAAATATATGGAGAAGTATCACTTGATGACATTGAGGATGCTATATACGAGAGCGTTATCTACAAGCCAACGGTGATAGTACTGAATAAAGTAGATTTAATTGATGAAGCCTCTCTAAAGAGTATAATAAATCAGATTAAGAGCATTGTCGGTGATGATGTACCTGTATTAACGGTATCAGCAAAGACTGGAGCTGGATTAAAGGAGTTAGGTAAAGTGCTCTTCAAAATAACTGGTATAATCCGCATTTACACTAAACAACCTAATGAAGATAAACCTTCGAATAGACCTTTAATACTGAAAGAAGGAGCTACGGTATTTGACGTGGCTAAAGCCATACATTCCATACTTTACAAGAAATTTAAATATGCTAAAATATGGGGTCCTTCAGCTAAATATCCTGGTGAACGTGTAGGCGGAGACCACGTAGTTAAGGATGGAGATATAGTTGAAATTCATACTAAAAAATAAGGGTATTATTAAGTTATAGTTTCGGTTTTATACTTGTTTAGGTACTTCAATTATTAACATACATTCTTTCCGTCTTATGACTCTAAAGTTTACTGCGTCTGCGTCTTTAGGTAACACTATGGTTTTCTTATATTCGTGAAATTCTCTCTGGTGTTGTAGGGTACTCCATCGCTCAAATTTTATTCTCTTCTTAAGGGAGCATTTAATTGTTAGAGTTCTACCCTTAGCGTCAATGCTTAGTGTATTTAGGTTGGCATAGGGTAAATCTATCAATATAACATACTTGTCATCTTGTTCTTCAACATTTATTAAGGGCTCTAGTATACCCTCTGGGGACCACATAGGCTTAGGTGGATGTACTAAGCCTAAAGCCTCCTCCATAATACTAGTAAATGTTGCTTCTATCTCTTTTTCTAAGCGGTCAAATTCATCAAGTATTCTTTTACGTATTCTCTCAAAGCTCATCTGACGACCTCACCTCTCTCGCCTCATCTTTAGACATACGTTAATGGTAACTGATATTCAAGCGCCTTCTTCATTTGTGTAAGTGTTCTACGTGTATGATCCATTAGCTCTCTTGTCTTTAATCGTATTTCTTCGGCTTTCTCGATTAATGGTTGGACATTAACCTCTATACCTACAATATTAGCTACCACTTTTAGTGCTTCTGCTGCTGCAGCTGGATCTGGGAATTCGAGGAATGACTCAGCAAGTAAGACTATGTTACTTACTCTTCTACGCTTACATTCCTTTAATATGACAGCATAGGGTCCTACTAAGAATCCTTCTTCAAACTTTTTAAGGTTAAGTTTCTCTAAAATTTCGGCTCCATCCTTTGATGTTGCAATCCAATAAACTTTCGGTCTATCTATCTCAAGTCTATTTGGAACACCTACACCTATAGGTGAGATTATATGGTCTATTCCCTTCTTTTGAGCATAATCTATCAATGCTAGTGCTAGAGGGTAGATAGCACCCGTAGGTATAGGTATTTCAGAGATAACTGTGAGTATGTTCTCTTTAATGAAGAGTCTTAGAACAGGCTTAGGCTCACCTTTATGGACTATTGCTACTGGAGGAAAGTATCTAAAGGATTCTATTCCGCCAACTTCCTCCATTTTCAATTCATTAATTAAGTGGCTAACTGCGATGGAGCCTACTAGTCCAGCATCAGGCAGCCCACATATCATGAAAGCTGGCTTCCTTAGCTTAATATCTTTATATTCTACTATGGAAAGACCATCATAATATTCTTCATAATAATATGACATGAAGCTAGCCCTCTTGTATATCTCTAAATAAGGTAAGTACTTATCTAAATATATACTTATTTTAGATGGTAACAGTCAATTGCCAGCATTGCAAGGATGGTCGTGTAGTCCATGGTTACAATAGGATTTATAATTAACCCCATAGCCGGCATGGGAGGTAAGGTGGGATTAAAAGGTACAGATGGTGAAGCATACCTCCTTGCTTTAAAGAAGGGGGCAGAACCTATAGCTCCTCAAAGAGCTCTCGAATTCCTTAACTCTTTAACTGTATCGAATGTTGAGTTCTATGTTGCACCTGGACCTATGGGTGAAGAGGTTTTTCTTAAATCCAAGTATAGAAATAGCGTCTTTAAGGTTATAGGTTCCCTTAAATCAAAACAGACTACAGCCGAGGATACTAAGAGAATAGCCAAAGAGATGGTTGAAGAGGGTATATCATTATTAGTATTTGTTGGTGGAGATGGGACAGCTAGAGACATACTAGATGCTATAGATTTAAGAGTTCTCGTTTTAGGTGTCCCTTCAGGTGTGAAAATGTATAGTGCAGTATTTGCTGTTAACCCGAAAGCCGCTGCTAGGATAGTTGAAGCATACGTTAAAGGATACACAAGTGAAGTTTTAGCTGAAGTTATGGATATTGATGAGGAGGCATATAGACGAAATGAGCTTAAAATACAACTCTACGGCTACATCAAGATCCCTATCCTTTCTGGTCTTGTTCAATCAAGTAAAGAACCCAGTGTAAGTATAGCTGATGAAGAGGAGAATAAAATAGCTATAGCTAGAAGAATAGTCGAGGAAATGGAGTCTGATACACTATACATCCTAGGTCCAGGGACAACAATTAAAGCAATAGGTGATTTACTAGGTATAGATAAGACCTTACTAGGTGTTGATGCGGTTTATAATGGAAAACTCGTAGGCAAAGATCTTGATGAAAAAGGGCTTTTAGAACTTCTCAAAAAGTATCCTAAAGCAAAAATTATAGTTTCTCCCATTGGCGGGCAAGGATTTATTTTCGGAAGGGGGAATCAGCAGATTTCACCTAAGGTAATCGAGAAGGTTGGCAAAAACAACATAATAGTAGTTGCTGCTCATAGAAAAATGAGTTCACTTAATGAATTAAGAGTCGACACCGGTGATGAAAAGGTGGACAAGATGCTAAAAGGGTACATAAGAGTAATAGTAGACTATAATGAAGATTTAGTCGTTAAAGTAGTCTAAACATGTTACGCTTAAAAATAGATAAGGAATAAGGAGTTTAATGTTCACTCTTCTTGATCTTTTCAGCATATTCATCTGGCTTTAGGAGGTTGTTTAATTCATTAGGGTTGCTCATCTCTATTACTACAATCCAACCCTCACCATAGGGGTCAGTATTCATTAATTCTGGTTCATCAAGTAATCTCTCATTGACTTCAATAATTTTACCTGAAACTGCAGCGTATAGATCTGCTGTAGCTTTAATAGATTCTATAGTACCAATGGGTTCTCCAGCTTTAACCTCCTTACCTACTTCAGGTAACTCTATACCAACTATGTCCTTGAGTTCCTTTTGCGCATAATCGGTGATTCCTTCTCTTACCTTTCCATTCTCAACTTTAACCCATTCATCGGTTTTTGTGTAAAGAAGCTCATCCCTAATAGTGTACTTTCCTACTTTGATTTCTCCCATAAAGGTAAACCTCCACAAATAATTCTTTTACTTAACTACGGGCCTTCCAGGTACCAATGGGAAGTCTAGTATTTTACCCTCATATCTTTTTCCCCTAATCTCAACTTCAACTACTTCACCAAATATAGCATATCTTACATCAACGTATGCTTGTGCAACAGAGGTCTTCAAGTATGGTGAGTATGTTCCTGAGGTTACCCATCCAACAAGCTGATCCTCTACATAAATCTTATAGCCCTGTCTTGGAACCATTCTAGCATACTTTTTCCTCATCTTTATACCGACACGTATCCATCTAACACCCTCTCTACGATAAGATCTTAATGCTTCTTCGCCTATGAATCCGTGCTTTCTCCAGTCAATTGCACCGAGACCATATCTTAATGATATTGCTGGTGGGAACTTTACTGGGTCTTCACCATACTCGTGTTCTCCTAACACATAGCCCATTTCAATTCTTAGAGTGTCCCTACTAATGATGCCTACAGGTTTAGCTCCAGCTTTTAGAAGGGCCCTATATATTTCAATCATGTATTTTGGTTCTGCCCAAATTTCGAAACCGTCCTCGCCTGTCCAACCACTTCTACTTATAAGGTATACCTTTTGTCCCGCGATTTCACAGTTCATTCTAAACTCCAACGTGTGTAAATCACAAACCCAATCGGCACCTATCTTATTGAAAACCTCTTCGACTTTAGGTCCTTGAACAGCAATCATAGCATATTTAAAGGTCAGATCCTCAACTTTAACATTAAACTTTCCTTTCACGATAATCTCATTATAGTACTCTATCATTTTCTCTCTATAGGGGGCATTAGCTACCACAAGCCATTCTGTTTCACTAATTCTATATGGCATTTCGTCATCCTTTACTCTAGCATACTCATTAAGAGCTAATGTTGGACCTGCCATCCAGTAGTCTTTGGCTTTAGCTATATTTCTTGTGAATATTCTCTGAAGGAACGGTATTACATCTGGCCCTTCAAGTCTTATTCTGCCCATATGTGAGACGTCAAAAACGCCTACATCAGTTCGGACAATGTTATGCTCTTCCATGACACTAGTGTAGACCATTGGAACTATCCATCCACCAAACTCTCCAGGTGTTGCACCAAGTTCTTTCTCATGGAAGTCCCATAATAACGTCTTGATGGGTTTAGGAGTTTCAGTCAAGAATTCCTCTCCTCCACCCTCGAAATTATGCTCAAAGATGAATATACGGGTTTCTCATAGGTTCAATTAAAATAGTACTTAAATACAAAAATAATAGAATTATTGATGTATGAAGGAGTAAGAGGAACTTCTACTTAGTATGTGGGAGTGATTACCTCTTGGTAGTTCACCCTTGGCTCCCTAATTCGCCTAAAAGGATTAAGGAGGACATGCTTAAGACTATAGGAGTCGAGAAAGTAGAGGAACTATTTAATGATATCCCGGAGAAAGCGCGTTTTAAAGGTGACTGGAATAAGCTGGAAATAGGTTTTGGTAAACCTCTCTCTGAGATGGAGATACGTAGACTTGCTGAGAGTATTCTATCGAAGAATAAAGTGTTTAATAATCCACCATTATTTCTAGGAGCTGGAGCCTGGCCACATTATGTACCCGAAGTTGTGAAATATATAATGTCTAGGGCTGAACTCTATACAGCCTATACGCCTTACCAAGCAGAGATTTCTCAAGGATTAATGCAAGCGTTATTTGAGTATCAAAGTATGATGGCTGATTTACTCGAATTAGAAGTAGTTAATGCATCGATGTATGATTGGGCCTCGGCTATTGCAGAAGCATTCCTAATGGCTATGAGAGTTAATAAGGGTAAGAATAAAGTATTAGTACCATCAACCATGAATCCTATGCACTTAAGAGTGGTGAAAACTTATACTAAGCCTAAAGAGTTGGTAATAGAGAAGGTAAAATTTGATAAAGAAACAGGATTAATGGATTTAGAGGACCTAAAGGAGAAACTCTCAAAGAAAGATGTTGCAGCAGTATACGTAGAAAACCCATCATTTCTCGGGTTTATTGAGGAAAATGCTAAAGATATAGGAGAGATAGCACACGACAGTAACGCCTTATTCATTATGGGTGTTGACCCTATAAGTCTAGGAATTCTAGAAGCACCAGGAGCTCTAGGGGCAGATATAGCAGTTGGTGAGGGTCAGCCTTTAGGATTAGGATTAAATTATGGAGGACCATATCTAGGGATCTTTGCAGTAAGATGGGACATGAAATTGGTAAGGCAAATGCCTGGTAGACTTATAGGCTTAACTACAACAGTCGATGGCAAAGATAAAGCTTTTGCCATGATACTTCAGACTAGAGAGCAGCATATAAAGAGGGAAAAAGCGACATCAAACATTTGTACTAATGAGGCATTATGTGCTCTCGGTGCAGCAGTATACTTAGCATTAATGGGTAAGCATGGTCTAAGGAGACTAGGAGAACTGATACTATATAGAACAAACTATGCTATAAAGAAAATGAATACTATTGCAGGCGTAAAAGCTCCATTATTTAAGAGCATACACTTCAAAGAGTTTACAGTAAGCTTTAATGAGACAGGTAAATCGTACACTGAAGTACATAAGAAACTATTAGAGAAGGGAATTCATGGAGGACTCTATTTGAAGAGCTTCTTCCCAGAGTTTGGTGAAACAGCACTCTATTGTGTAACAGAGTTACATACTAAGAGCGATATCGACCTTCTAATTGAATTAATAAAAGAAATTGTTGGAAGGTGATAGGCTTATGGTGTTCAGGCAGGCAAAATGGGATGAGCCCATAATATATGAGCTTGGATGTGAAGGCAGGATAGGATTCCTGGTACCAGAAGTTGAAGAGGAAATAAAGAAAGAAGTAGGAGAAATAATTATACCAGACAAGATTAAAAGAAAGAATCCACCAAAGCTACCAGAGCTTTCGGAAGTTGAGGTCGTAAGACACTTCATTAGGTTATCACAAATGGCTTATGGCGTAGATAATGGACCTGTACCCTTAGGCTCATGTACAATGAAGTATAATCCTAAGATATCAGAGTCGATAGCTTCAGATTCTAGAATAACATTCTTGCACCCATTACAAGATGAAGATACGGTTCAAGGATTACTAGAGATGATGTACCTGTTGCAGAAGTGGCTAGCAAACATAGTAGGTATGGATGCGTGTACGCTTCATCCTGCAGCAGGAGCTCATGGAGAACTTGTAGGAGTATTAATGATAAGAAAATATCATGAACTAAAGGATCAGTTGGATAAGAAGAAGGAGATAATAATACCGGATTCAGCGCATGGAACAAATCCTGCAAGTGCTGCGATGGCAGGATTTAGGGTTATTACAGTAAGGTCAGCACCAGATGGGAATGTAGACATTGAGGCACTAAAGGCTGTTGTTTCAGAGAAAACAGCAGGACTAATGTTAACAAATCCAAGTACTTTAGGGCTTTTCGAAGAAAACATTATCGAAATAGCTGAAGTAATTCATGAGGTTGATGGCCTACTATACTATGATGGAGCTAACTTGAATGGTATAATGGGTTATGCTAGACCAGGTGATATGGGATTCGATATAGCACACATAAATGTACACAAGACCTTTGGCTCACCACATGGTGGTGGAGGCCCGGGAGCGGGCCCAATATGTATTAAGGAGAGAATAGTTGACCCAGAGAGGAATATAAAGGTCTCAGACCTACTACCGGGGCCAATAGTTGAATACGATAAGGAGAGAGGAAAGTACTACCTCAAGTATCCAGGTAAATACTCTATAGGGTGGCTTAAAGCATTCTTTGGCAATGTCATACCATTAGTTAAAGCATTCGTGTATATAGCAAGCCTAGGCCCTCAGGGACTAAAGGAGGTAACAGAGCAAGCGGTTATCAATACAAACTACTTCATAAAGAGGCTCAAGGGTACTAAGGGGTACAGTTTACCCTATGGTCCAGGGAGATTTAGAAAACATGAGGTAGTATTTAGCGTTGAACCAATGACGCATGATGTAGGCGTTACAGCAGAGGATGTATGTAAAGGACTACTTGATGCAGGCTTCTATGCACCTACAATGTACTTCCCATTAATAGTACATGAGGCATTAATGATAGAGTTCACTGATACAGAGACAAGGGAAAATATCGATAAATATGCTGAAAGAATGAAGGAGATAGCAAAAATAGCCTATGAGAACCCAGAGGAGCCAAAGAAGTGGCCCAGGAACACTTCAGTAACAAGAATAGACTTGGTGAAGGCTAATCACCCGAGAACCGTGACACCATCGTGGAGAATGTACAGACTAAGGAAAGAAAAAATAACAATAAGTAAAACCAAAGGTATGGATGAAAAACAAGAAGATTCACATAGCATAAACGTCGAACAATACTAAAAGGCCATTGTATTTTTACATAAACAATTTTTTCATCGCATGATTAAAGGTTAAATAACTATGGTACAATGTATCATCAGTTATAGTTAAAGGACTCCTTTACATAACCATTAGGGGTTCCCAGTATTACGTGATATACCTGTTTTTGAAAGAGTATAGTAAAGTTTATAATATATGACCAAATTAAAATAGTATTGGGTGAAAGAGAATGGCCAAGTGTCCAAAGTGTGGAGCTGAGGTAGAGAAGCCAATAAAGACTTGGGTTCTAGCTCCAAAGGGTAGAAAGGGTGTAACCATCGGTCTATTTAAGTGCCCCAACGGTCACTACTTCAGAGCAAAAGTAGAGTAACCAGAGTCATTGAAGTCTAAAAATATAATTTAATCCTTTTTTCTTTAATTCAAGAATTCTAGACACATTAAAGTTTATATGTGGTATTTTCGAAACTATAAGATGGATGATTGAAGTTATGCCAGCTGACTGGTGATGTTCTCTGGGGTAAATGACACCCCTCTATAGTGCTTTATATGCTTCATACCATGCTTCATAAGCTTTTAGTAGTTTATCGCTTATGCTAGGTTTACGTCTGGATATTATTTCTAAGAAGTCTTGCATTGTTATTGGCCTAGGATTCCCAATGCCACCCTGTTTTTCAAAGAACTCTCTAACAACTTTTGTCTGTACATCCAGACATATATCTCTGATATCGTTAGCTGTGTATCCCTCTGTTAGTCGTGCTAACTCTCGGAAGTCAATGTTGTCTGATAATCTTAACCCTCTAGTATAATACTTGAATAATTGTATACGAGCTGTATAATCAGGTGGCTTAACGTAGATTCTCTTTTGGAATCTTCTAATAAATGCTTCATCTAGTTTCCATGGCTTATTTGTTGCAGCTATAACGTAAAGGTGTAACTTAGAGAACTTGTCCTCTAGACCATCCATTTCTTGGAGGAACTGGTTTCTGACTCTAATTTCCCCACCAACTTCGTTATAATGTATCCCTAGGAGTGCGTCAACCTCGTCTATGAATATTATTGCTGGTCTACCCTGTTTTGCTATCTCTCTGCCTTTTCTGAATAGTTTTGCGACATTCTTTTCAGCTTCACCTAACCATTTAGACATTATTGATGCTGCATCTACATGGAAGAATACTGCATCAACTTCATTGGCTACTGCTGCAGCTAATAACGTTTTACCGCAACCTGGGGGTCCAAAGAGTAGAATACCCCTAGGCCAGCCTAAGGGGAACAGGTCTGGCCTCTTAATAGGGTATATTATTGCGTCTTTAATTGCAGCTTTTGCCTCTTCAATATTGATAATGTCATCCCATGTAACCTTCGGTTTCTCTCGTACAATAAGTTCATCTATGTCTACCCCACCATATCCTCCTGTTGCTTCATAGCTGACGGCTTGGCTCTCAAGAATTTTAACTCTTTCTTGATACTCTCTAATCTTACTCACATACACCTTAATGAAGGGATTATTGGGGTATAACCTTACTATCTTAGATAATGTTTCAATGGCTTTTTTGTAATTGGTTATAGCAACCTCCCTGGCACCCCTTCTGTCAGCCTCAATAGCTTTGAGAGCGTATCTTCTTGCCATTTCCTCAAGCTGATTAAATGCCATAATTAACCCCCATGGGGGTTAATATAGTTTAAACTATTATATCGCGAGTTTCCCATAATCTTGAAAAACCAGGTCTCTATTCCAGTAAGGTATTTAGTCTAAAGAGGCTGAGGGCTAGGTAAACTTTATTTTACCTTTCTTATTCAATGAGTCAAGAGCTTTAAGTATATCATCTTTAGTAACGTTTAGCTCTTGGGCACACTTGTTCACATCTATTAAACCACCATGCTCCCTTGCGTATTCTAGTACTCTTGTCTCAAGCTCTTCTAATGGTAGCTGTCTAGGTTGAGGCTTTGCTCTTCTCGGAGAAGTTAAGGCTAATACCCCGCCACTTGTAGGTAATGCTATAGCTGTAGGAGTCTTAGTTTTCTCAGCCTTTAGTAATGCTGGAGGTAGCTCTGGGAATTTCTCTTTAATTTTCTCTTCTGCTATGGCTCTAGCCTCCTCGAGTATCTTTCTTGCCTCCTCACTACTGATACTAACAGCTACGGTTGTGTTTGATGCTTCCCCAATCTCTATAAGCATGGTGTTCATCATGTTTGTTATCTCTTCTAACTCCATGGCTGTTTCAGGTATAATGCCTGCAAGTTGACCCTTCAGATCCTTAAGTATGCCTATAACTGGAGCTAGAACTATAGCAACATTGCTGATTTCTCTAATTGTTTCTAGTCTTAAAACAACTTTTTCTAGAGCTAGCTTGCTTGAATATATTACTCTAGCTATCTTTCTTATTTCAGCTACCTCGCTAGCATATATTGTTGCTCTAGCCATATCTTTTGCAACGTATGCTGAAATGGTCTTTTCGAATAGCTCTTTATCTCTTTGCTGAAGTCTGGTTAGCACTTCATCTAATTTATCTTTCTGGACATTTAATCTGTAAATTACGTCATTAATTTTCTTTTTAAGGTCATCTCTAGGTGAGGGTACTATAGCTCTAATTATTTTAAGTAAAAAACGCCCTCTACTTTCATTCCAGTTTCGCCACATTCTACCCACTACCAATACCCCCTGCATGTAATAGAGGTTGGGTTGGCTTTACGCCTTAGCTGCCTTCAACAATCTTTACTACTAGAGGCTTCTCCTCTTTAGGTAAGGGTTCAGGCTGTTCCTTCTTCTCGATCACTGGGGGCGGGGATGGAATTTTAGCTTCTTTCCTCTCAATAAATATGGGCTCTGTTTCAAGCTTATTAAGATCTTCTAGTGTCTTCTCTACATCCTTCTTTTCCGCAAAGTATCTGTCTAAGCTTCTCTTTAGCATTACATAGGCTCTGCTAAATGCACTATCGCTAATCTCGCCAGCCAGTCTTGACATTTTGACAGCAGCTAAAGCTCTCTCAATTTCAAGAATCTCTTTTTCTATAGTAGCGATTCTTGAGCGTAGTTTATCTTTAACCTCTTTTGACTTAACCTTTATTCTCTCATATTCTCTCTCAAGTTTTCTCTTGAACTCTTTATAGGCGTGCTCTGCTATTTCACCTTTATCGTGTAAGTCGTTAAGTGCTTTCATTCTCTTTCTTGCTATCTCTAGTTGTCTCATAACTTCTAAGGCTTCAGCCTTCCATGTAGGGATGAGTACTATTCGGTCCTTTTCAAAGCTTAGTTGAGTTACTGGATAACACCTGAATGTACCATTTGAATGTTCAATTTCTACTTCATTAACTGCGCCATCGACGTCAGCATAGAATGATACAATATGGCCTACATCCCTACCGTATGGGTCCTTAAGGAGCTGGCCCATATACTTCTCAAACTCGTGAACTAAGAGCTTCACCTTAATATTCACCTCTCGAGCGGGTACACTACTCGTAAAGAATGATTACTCTTTTTCCTTGATATTTAAGGGTTGGGGGTTATAAACCGTGATATACTGGTCTTACCCCCCAACTTTTAAATATAAAACAATATTGTAACCTTAGGTTTGGTGTAATAAGTATGCCCTCTCGTTTAGAAAAAATGGCTAAAGAATGGAGTATTAGCGACAAGCCAAGCCTAAGGGAGAGACTAAAGGGAATGATTCATCCACCCCCACCAATGAGACAAAGAATAGCCATGGCCCTCTACAGGATAAAGGTACAAGTTAACAGACTAGAGCATATGATATGTAAACTCCAGGAGAGGGATAAGATACTATTCGAGAAAGTTATTGACGCGCAAATGGCTAAGGATACTGCTAGAGCAACAATTTATGCTAATGAGGTAGCTGAGATAAGAAAGATAGCCAAGACATTACTAAGAGCACAGCTGGCTCTAGAGCAGATAGCATTAAGATTAGAGACGATACAAGAGCTAGGCGATGTACTCGTAACTATGGCTCCAATAGTCAGTGTTGTAAGGGATCTCAAGAAGCAGCTTATGGGAGTTGTACCTGAAATAGCATTCGAACTAAGTGAGATTGATGAAATGTTATACAGTGTAGTTATTGAAGCGGGAGAGTTCACTGGTCATGCTGTAGACTTTACAATAGCAAGTAGTGAGGCAAAGAAAATACTTGAAGAGGCGTCATTAATAGCTGAGCAAAGGATGAAAGAGAAATTCCCAGAGTTACCCTCAGCATCAGGTATGCCGGGTGAGAAGCTACCAGCACCACCTAAGTGAAATCTAAGAACGGGGTAAGGAGTATAAGAATTTAATTATGACGGTTTTTATCTAGGTCAAAGTATAAAATCGAAAAATGAATGTTGTAAGAAGGGAAAAGAATTGTTTTTAGCTCAGAAGCCTGGTTCCAATCATCTATTCTTCGCTTTTAACCCTCATCATAGCCTTAATTATTAAGGTTTTATACGGGTTTTCTTGGAAATACCTTGAAACCTAGATATTTGGCCTGTGAGCCTAGTAGTTCCTCTATCCTCAACAGTCTATTATACTTTGCCGTTCTTTCTCCTCTCGCTGGCGCACCAGTCTTTATGAGCCCAGTGTTTAACGCTATCGCAAGATCGGATATTGTTGTATCCTCAGTCTCACCACTTCTATGACTTATTATCGCTCTATAATTATTTGCTAGGGCGTAATCAACTACATCGATAGTTTCAGTTAAGGTGCCTATTTGGTTCATCTTAACTATCAGTGCGTTACCTGCTCCCATACGTACGCCTTTCTCTAATCTCTCAATATTTGTTACAAATAGATCATCGCCCACAATTAATACTCTGCTACCTAATTTCTTAGTAATGACTTTAAATCCTTCAAAGTCTTCCTCATGTAAGGGATCCTCAATACTCACAATGGGGTATTCGTCCACTAGCTTAGTATAATATTCTATCATTTCATCTCTTGATAGCTCTAAGCCATCTATTTCATAGACCCCCTTCGCTTCATTATAGAAGTTTGATGCTGCAGCATCTAGGGCTATAGCGACATCGGAACCTGGAGCATAACCGGCTCTCTTAATCGCCTTTATTAATGCTTCAAGAGCTTCTCTTGTGGTCTTCATTGGTGGGGCATAGCCGCCTTCATCGCCGACATTAATGGCACCAGCTCCAAATCTCTCTTTAAGTAAGTCCTTTAACGCATAATAAACTTCACAAGCGACTCTTAATGCCTCGCTAAATTGTGAGGCTCCTCCAGGAACTATCATAAACTCTTGGATTTGCAATTCGTTACCAGCATGTTTACCTCCATTAATGATATTTAATAATGGTGTTGGTAAGACGCGTGCCCTTCGCCCACCAATATAGAAGAATAGTGGCGCTCCTAATGTATCGGCTGCTGCCTTAGCTACGGCTATAGAAACTGCGAGTATGGCGTTTGCTCCAAGCTTTGACTTATTAGGTGTTCCATCTAGGTTGATCATTGTGTAATCTATGTCCCTTTGTAGTCTAGAGTCAATACCTATAAGTTCAGGGGCAATGATTTCATTTATGTTTTTAACGGCTTTTGAAACTCCTTTACCTCTAAATTCCTTTCTATCCTTATCTCTTAACTCAAAGGCCTCATATTTGCCTGTTGATGCACCTGCTGGAACGTAGGCTACTCCTACTCCACCACCACTTGTTAAGACTTCAGCGGCAACTGTTGGATTACCTCTAGAATCTAAGACCTGTCTTCCTTTCACACTTTCTATTATGAAGCTTTCATCGTTTTCAAATAAGACAATGTCATTCATGAATCTTTGCACCCTCATATTGTGGAGTTTATTATATTTTACTCCCTATATACCTAAGTAAGGTTAATATTTAAATTTCCACGCAGGATAATTAATGTAAGGTTAAATAGTAATGTAACAGCATAAGGAGTAGTGAACCATGAGGATATTAATTATAGGGGCTGGCGAAACGGGTAGACATGCAGCTAGGCTTCTGTCCAAGAAGGGTAATGAAGTAATAGTTGTTGATAGGGAGAGAAGTAAATGTGAAATGGTCACTAACGAGGCGGATGTTATGGCCATCATCAGGGATGCTACCGATCCTGGGCTTTATGAGGAGATCGACTTAAGAAGAATTGATGTGGTTGTAGCGGCAACAGATAGAGATGAGGTGAACCTCTTTATCGCAATGATAGCTAAGGACTATGGTGTACCAAGAGTTGTCGTTAGAGTTAAAGATGAGAAGATTGCAAGGCTACTTGAGAGAGCAGGTGTTGAAGCGGCGATATGCGTGCCGTATGTAACAGCTAAGCTTATCGAAAGCCTTATTGAAGGCAAATACTCAGTTGTTGAGCTGACTCCTTCATTCACAGGGAACTATGGGTTAGTATCACTTACACTGACAGAGAACGACTATAGCATAGGTAAATACCTTTCAAGCATAAAGCTTCCTAAAGAGTGTAAGATTATAGCCATATTTGATGGCGAAAAGTTTTTAGATCCCAAGGAGGTAAGTGATTTAAGACCAGGATATGAAATAATAGCCTTAGTGAGAAAAGACAAAATTGAAGAATTCACACACGCCTTTAGGTGAAATTTTAAAATGGTATCAAACCAGACTCTATCAACAACACAAGCGCTACTTCAAAATGTAGTTGAACAAATACGAAGCTTTGATATTCACGCATTATTCCAAGATGTAACAATATTAATGCTTATCCGAATAGCTGTAACAATAATTGCTGGAGTAATATTCCTCAAAATAGTAAATGCAGTCTTAAGAAGAATGGTTTCAAGAAACATCCTATCTCAATCAGCTTATGATAAGTTTAGAAGTGTACTATCACTAATAGTCTACATAGTTGTAATACTGATATTAGTCTCGCTAGTCACCAACAACATAATAATAGTATACGCCTTACTAGGATTCATGTTTATAGTAATATTCTCTAGTAAAGACGTTATAGCATCAATAATAGCCTACTATACAATAATACTGAGCAGGAGCATAACTATAGGAAGCTACATAAACATAGACGGCTATGCTGGACGAATACAAAACATAACCCCTCTCTTCATAGAGGTTAAAACAGTTAGTGGAGACTTAATTAGAATACCAAATAACGTACTAATGAATAAGAGTATAGTAATGTTAGGGTCAACATTTTCATTAAAACTTGGAGTACGTGTGAAAGGTGAAATAAATATTGATGAAATAGAGGATAAGCTGAGGAGACTCTTATCTAAAATGCCAGAGATAGTACTAACAATAAAACCTGAGATTGATATTAAACGTATAAAGTCTGATGAAGTAGAGTTTACAATAATCACGTATATTGCTAGCCCCAGTAGAGCTAATACGGTATTCACGGCTTTAGCCAAAAGTATAATTGAGACTTTAAAACCCTACGAGGTAGAAGTATTTACTATATAAACTTAAAAACATACGTGAAAGTATTTAATGTAGTATAAAAGGAACATTAAAGTGGTGTTCTAGAATTGCGAAGAAGACGAAACACATGTCCCATATGTGGAACTGTAGTTGAAGAACCCTACAAGACATGGCAATTATACTCTCCACTTCCGGACTCTAAAGGTAGGATAACAATAACTGTTATGGGAATGTTTCAATGTCATAATTGTGGTTACAAATGGCGTGGTGTGGTAAGTAAAATAAAAGTTGGTGGAGAAGAAGTAGAGATTGAAGGTAGTAAAGGTGTAAGTAAACTAAAGAGCGAAGGCAAACCAGCTAGGAAGAGAGAAGGAGAGATTATAGAAATAGACATAAGCGATCTTGATGAAGTAGAGCTTTAAATTCTTATAATGAAAGTAATTTAATGAAAGCCAAGTAGGTGATGTTGACACTAGCTAAAAGTATCATATCACTTAACTTCATACCCTTACTTGAGTGAGTTTTCAAGTACCTCCTTATGAGAATTGCCGTCGGTATCCATGAAGCTAGTGCAAAGAATACTGATACCGCTAAGGGTACACTCCTATTTACAATTCTAGTACAAGCTAATAGTATAAAGGCTATGGATGTAGCAAAATAGTCCACATTATCATTCTTTATTATAAATGATATGAAGCCCAACCCCTCACCCTTCAGTATACTCTCTAACGACAATCCTAGAAACACAAAACATAAGTCATAGACCACACTAGATGTAAGCTCATGCAGTGCTAACGGATTATACTTACCTGATATTAACGACATAGAACTAGCTGTCAGGAAGTAAAATCCCATTACATATAATAGGCTTGGCAAGGTAATAAGGAGACCTGAGTTTCGCAGTTTATAACTACAATATAAGATGATACTTATTATGATATAGACATATGGTACAATTGCGACCAAAGGTTCATAATGTGGGATATAGAATAACCCGTAATACACTATTCCCCCATGATTGAAGGATACTAAGAGTATTGTTAGGAAACATCCAATGATCATTGATACTGTTAAGTTCTCGCTAGGCTGTCTCAAAATGTTCCTCATCATACGTCTTCCCCAAATATAATGTAAACATTATAAAGGAGCTTTTAAATACTCTACTACTGGATAAACCATAGACCATACTTAAATGGGGTATGAGATGAAGACTACTAAAAGGCTACTCATCGAAGTAGCTGTTTATGTTGTACTACTTTTACTTGTGATTAACCTATACTCCATTCTAAGTCTAGCTCTACATACCAAAGTTCCATTAGCTGTAGTAACATCGACAAGCATGTATCCAACACTTGGTATTGGAGATCTAGTTATAATTGAGGGTGTAAAGATTAATGAAATAAAAGTTGGTGATATAATAATATTTAAACCCCGTTATTATAGTTACCCCATAATTCATAGAGTTGTGAGGATAATCGAAACTAATGGGAAAATAATAATTAAGACTAAAGGCGATAATAACTTAAGTGTTGATCCATGGGATGTAACTGAAGATCTCATTCTAGGACGAGTAATTGAAATAAACGGTGTTCCCCTTAAAGTACCATTTATTGGTTATCTGACCTTGTATTTAAAGGAGATGCTTCAACTTTTCCCTCATAGATAGCCTGCGCTACTTCCCTAACCCATTTGCCGCAACTTCCTCTAAGCCTAATGATCTTCTTAAGGTAATCTTTCCAGCTTAGTGTTGTGAATATTTTTCTCCATTCATCATAGCTTTTCAGTAAGTTCTCATAAGCTAGTAAGTGATGTTTGCATAGTAGAAGTTTATCAGAAGCAGCCTCATTATCACATAGTATACACTTTTTACTTACTGGTATTATATTCAGTGATTTACCCAAGGTTATACCTATATCATGTAATGACTTCTTATAATTTTCTATTAACTCATCTAATGTTTTCTTTGCTTCAAATAGGACATCATCCTTCCTTCTTTTGTTAAACCTTATGTCTTTAATGTATTCTTCAAACTTCCTTGTTAATTCAACACTTGTCAGGTCCTTGAAAAATGTTGATAACACATCGGCAATACAGTAACCTATTTTAGTAACCTTGACCCGACCGCCTTTAACCTCTAAGTATTTACGTGAGAAGAGAGTCTCAATTATTCTAGCACGTGTTCCCTCAGTACCTATGTTCACCTGTTCCATCCACTTTAATATATCAGCTTTGGTTAGAGCTTTAGGAGGCTTAGTATAAATTGTGATTACTTTAACTTTAGCTATTGGTATCTTTTCTCCTTCTTTCAGTGGTGGAATTTCCGTTTCTCCTATTTCGTAGAATGGATAGTACTTTAACCATCCATAATCTTTTACTATTCTAAAGCTCTTTGAGAAAGTGTATCCAGCCGCTTTAACTATTACTTTTCCTGTTTTTACTATTGCCTCTGAGGCAAAACATGCTAGAAATCTTCTAACTATGAGATCGTAAATTCTCTCATGATTCTTACTGGGGAAACTACGTGGCCTTAAACCTGTGGGGTATATGGCTGGATGCGCAGGGTCCTCTTTACGGCCTTCATGTGGTTTTAATCTTCCCCCAGTCTCTAACATTAATAGGTTTATAAGATCTATGTATTGTGGATTTCTAGACAGTTGATTTAAAATCTTGGTGTAATTAAGTGAGGGAGGTAGTTTTTGACTATTTGTTCGAGGATAACTGATTAAAGCATCAAGATATAGGTCTTCTGCTATTTTCTGTGTATTCATAGGTGAGAAACCGTATATCTTATGGGCTTCTGCCTGTAAGTCGCCCAGATTGAATGGAGGAGGTGGCAGTATATCCTTATACTCTTCTATGATCTTCTTAACGGTGATGTAGCCTTCTCCTTCTATTAATCTCTTTGCTCTCTCGGCTTCAACCCGGGTTTTAATATTCTCACTTTCAAGAGTAAAAGAAATTAATGAACCCTTATAGGATGCAGTAATCTCGAGTTTAAATTTAACGGATGGGATATAGGTGTTTCTTGTAACATCTCTTCTTACAACTTCTATTAATGTTGGTGACTGTACTCTTCCTGCGCTTAGTATAATTCTTCTTCTTGTTATTCTCCAAACAGCTCCCATTAATGCTCGACTACTATTGATTCCCCAAAGCCAGTCAAGCTCATGACGGCATAAACCAGCCTCTATTAGAGACCAGTCAAGGGATGGCATGAGATTTTTAAATGCTGTTATGAGCTCTTCTTCAGTTAATGATGAGAACCTCATTCTTCTAGCTTTACTTAAATCACCAAAGTTTTTGATAACCATATAGCCTATTACTGATCCTTCAATATCATAGTCACAAGCATTTATGTATTCTATCGCTCCTTCACAAAGCTTCTTTAAGCACAAATAAAACTTCCTGGCATAGCTAGCTTTAGATTCAGTCTCCCATATTGGAACCCATTTATACTTGTAAACAGGGAATCCTCGAATATTCGTCGTTATGCCAAAAAGGTGGCCTACGGCTGATGCTACAACATATCTTTTGCCATTATGTTCAAAAATCCAATATGGTATATTATATAATGTTTTTCTTATTGCCTTACCTCTAGATAGAGCCTTGGCTATTTTCGATGCTGCCTTAGGCTTCTCAGCTATTATCAGTATATAACCTTTATCAGAGCTCCTTTGAGCCCTATATACTCTCTTCTGCAAATACATTTAGTACTAACCCATCGTCTATAGCGCTCTATTTATTCTTTTAGAACATAGAAGTCTTTTCTATGTAACGCCATTTCAAGCGGGTAATTATGTATTTCCTTTTCAGCTTTTATGAGCCATTTTAATGGTATATTCTGATACTCACTAGTAGGTAGAACTCTACGTATGGTTATAGGTAAAATCCCCAAGTTTAACTCATACTCTGCGATTCTTATTGGGTTCAGTTCTGGTAATTCATTAACGTCAATTAATGGCATCGCTCCCATAGATAATTGTAAGGCTCTAGCACCAATAATTCGTGCTCTTTCGTATTTTGTTAGTACTGGAGGACCAATCCTGATTTGTTTGTAAATTTTATCCTCAGACAATTCTCCATCTCACTCCTAATGCTCCTTTTTGAATTCTAAAAGGCATGTTTTAAATTTTACTCTAAAACGAATTAGTGTTGAGGAAAAAGAATAATACAACTGATTATATTTAAAGAAAAGCCATTTAATCAAATTGCTTAATAGTACTTAAACTTCTCGAATTCTTCTTCCTCTTTCTTCTTTTTCTCCTTCTTTGGTGGTGCAGCAGCAATTATGTCGTCTATCTTTAGTATTGCTGTTGCTGCCTCTGTTGCTGACTTTAGTACTTGCTTCTTTACTAGTGCTGGATCTATTACATTGAGTTTTGTCATATCCTCTTCGATCTTGCCCTCTAAGACATTTACTCCTGCATGTAGGTGTCCCTTGCTGTGTAGCGTTCTTAGCTTGACAACAGCGTCCATTGGGTCTAGTCCTGCTGTCTCAGCTAGTATCATTGGTATCTCTTCCAATGCTTCAGCGAACTTCTCAATAGCCATTTGCTCTTTACCTTTGAACTGCTTTGAGTGCTCTCTTAACCTCATTGCTAGCTCTATTTCTATTGCTCCGCCACCTGAAACTATCTTTGGTTCCTTCATTATGTTCCTTATTGCGCTTAGAGCGTCGTGTACACTCCTCTCAGCCTCGTCAAGCTCCATATCGTTTGCTCCACGTAGTAGTATTGTTACTGATCTTGGGTTCTTACATCCCTCAATAAATACCATCTTGTCTGTTCCAACTTTTCTTTCCTCTACTAACTCTGCGTAACCCAAGTCTTTCTCTGTTAAATCCCTAATACTGCTGACTATTTTACCGCCAGTTGCCTTCTCAAGTTTCTCCATGTCGCTTCTTTTTACTCTTCTTACTGCTAGTATTCCTTTCTTTGCTAGGAAGTGTTGTGCCACATCATCAATACCCTTCTGGCAAATAACAACATTAGCGCCAACACTAGCAATCTTATCAACCATCTCCTTAAGTAGCTTTGTCTCTTCCTCTAAGAACCTCTTTATCTGCTCCGGACTTGTAATGTTTATTTTAGCTGTTATTTCTGGCTTCTCAACCTCTAATGGGCAGTCTAGTAGTACTATCTTAGCCTTCTCTACACGCTTAGGCATTCCGGGATGAACAACCTCTTTATCTAAAACTATACCTTTAACGAGGATTGTATCTACTAGGGACTCGCCCTTCTTCTTTTCTATCTTGACATCGCCAACATCGAGTTTATATGTTCCATTGGGCTGTGGCTCTGCTACCGTTAATGCTGCCTCGACACATAGCTCAGTAATTCTATTCATTGTGGGACCGGAGCCTATATGTTTGCTTATTAGAGCTGAACGAGCAATTTTGCTTAATATCTCTTTGTCCTTAGGATCAACTTTAATGGCTGCTTTGTCTATTTCCTCTAATGCCTTTGCTAAAGCCTTTTTATAACCCTCAATTATGATTGTTGGATGTATATTCTGGTCTAGTAAGGCTTCAGCTTTCTCTAAAAGTGTACCTGCTAGTACGACTGCTGTTGTCGTTCCATCACCAACCTCTGCATCTTGGGCTTTAGCTACTTCGACTAGTAGTTTAGCTGCTGGATGCTGTACTTCCATCTCCTTAACTATAGTTGCACCATCATTAGTTACTGTTATGTCACCAAAACTGTCAACAAGCATTTTATCTAGACCACGTGGACCTAGGGAGGTTCTTAATACTTCTGCTAGAATCCTAGCAGCCATAATGTTGGCTCTTAGAGCGTCTCTACCAGTAGTCCTCTGAGTACCCTCCTTCAGTATTAAAACTGGTATACCATAAACGGGTGCTCCACCTGGTGCAGACACGTTTACCACCCATTTCTCATACTATTGTATAGCAAATTACCATTCCTTGGTAGCCCGCACTTCTATATAACTTTTACTCTTATTAGGATGATTAAGTAGAATAAATAAACCATAATTTTAATTTAGCATTAAGAGGATATAAAGTGATAGACAAAGGCAGGTTAAGGGTGAGAAGTCATTACAGTTAATGAACTAAAGGATCGTATAATTTCAGTGTTCACGTACTTTATTGAAAAAGAATATGATATCGATAAAGCAAATAGGTATCTACTAGCAAAAATAGAGAGCTTATTACATGAGTATGAAGCAGGTTTAATCCCAGAAGATCAACTAAGGAGTCTAGCTTCAGCATTAAGAGAGGAAATAATAGAAGGGCCAGACAACTTGAACCCGTTCATATGGGAAATTTTAGGCATAATCGAGGAGGGTATAAATGAGATCAACCTAAGAGAGGCCCTGGAGAAAATAAAGGGTCTATGGAAAGAGGATAGACTAGATAAACTAGAGGTCTAGGATATTGCAAAAGCAGGTTACATGTGACCTATGTAGGAGTGAGGAAGCTATTTACTATAGGAGAGAGTCAGGAGAAAGGTTTTGTCTCAAATGCTTAGAAAAAAGTCTTATAAAACGTGTATCAAAGTGCATTAACAAATACAATATGCTGACCCCCCAAGATAGTATTCTTTACTTTACTTCATCTCTTAATCTTCCCGTATCAATACAATTACTTAAAATATTATTGTTAATTGAGAAAAATTTTCCTACAAGAATTACCATAGTGTTACCCTATGAACTAACAAGTATAGTTGAAAAATACAAGTCAATAAAAGACTTCGAAGTAATAGAGATGACAAAAACCAATAATTCTGATTACGATTATCTAGAGCTATTCCTCAAAGAATTAAAAACAGCCTTTACTCTAGCTAGGCCAGAAGACAAGATTATACTACCGTTAACATTAGATGATATAGTCAAATTATATATTACAATAATTCTCAAACCAAGACTTGAACTGGTAAAATATTTAAGACCAAAGTTTACGATAAATGGAAGTACTTACATTACGCCATTTCGCCTTATACCATCAAGAGAAATACACATGCTATACTATATGAGAGCATCACAAGAATATATCGAGATAATGAAGAGGATTATCCCTATTAGAAAAGGACCATTATGTGATATAGTTGATCAGATAATTAATAGTATAGTAAGACTTCATTTTGAAATAGGTTATCTGATAGTAGATAGAATTGACGAGCTATACAACGTGATGAATCTATAGTTCTCCATCCTATACTTATATTTTATAACTCAAACCATACTTTTTAAGAACGCTCCTAATACTTCTTCTCAAAACTATCATGTCCTTCTCATAATCCATGAAGCATCCATCTTGCTCAAATACACATTGACCATTTAGATACAACCTAACTTTAGGTGTTGACTCAACTCTCTCCATTTCCACTATTTCCTTTGCCTCGTCCATGTCAACTCTAATGAGCTTTATATGCTTCCTAAATCTCCAAGCAAAATCTTCAAGCACCATAGAGAAGTATCTACTCTCAGGATTAGAGTCACTATAAAAATCTACTAGGACTAACTCAGAGCTACTAATGATTTTCTTATATTCTTCTCGGTCTCTGACCTTTATCATTTGTATCTCTACCCTGTTTCTCTTGATAACTTTTAGTAATAGGGTATCTTAAACCTATTCTATACATGATATTACCTTATTTCTTAAAGTAACATTTATTTACTCACATGGTGGAGAATTCAATAATGGTGATGAGTTACTCCCGGAAGTAGGCCCATATTCGGGGGGCCTATGACATAAACCCTAGTTACTGAATTTTAACTAACTCAATGATTTAGCTAAAAGTTTAAGCTTTAGCTTATATATTTCATCCTCATCTAATGGCAGTATATATTCATAACCCTCTGTTGTACCTCTTGTTGCAGGTTTTAAACCATACTTAGGGTTATACGCTATGGCTTTATCTTCACTTACTTTTTTAAGCTCTTCTACATCTGCTATTTCAAGAAATAACTCAAAGAGATCAGTAAAGCCTATTTGCTCTTTAACCGTCACTTCATCTATAACCCTACCACATATTATACATTCAAATGATGGTGTTACTGAAGCAAACCCGCAAAACGGGCATCTTACTGGTAAAGGGTGACCTTCTTTCTCCCATAGCTCTCTAAGTAGACTTATTAGGTCGTCCCTTCCAAGTCTCTTACATAAGTCATAAAGGTCGCTTAAATATGGAAGTATAGCCCTACCACCATGGTAGATTACGTATTCGAGTTCCTCCTCCCTAAGCTCCTTTTTATTAGCTAATATGACGCTTGATATTACTGGGCCAAGCTTTTCCTTTAATCTAGATGCTCTATGGAGTATTGCAGACCTAGATGAGTAAGATTGACTCATTGAAGATATTAGTGAAATTACCTCCTTTGCTATCTCTATCTGGAGTTTCTCATCCAAATCTAGATAGTCGAGAGCTAATGCGGTAATTATCTCCTTGTATATAGATTTAGCCATAGAGTCTACATCAATTTTCTTCTTAGAAGTCCTTCTTCTCCTTCTAGTGGTTTTTTTAGTGGATGTATCATTATTTTTCTCGGTTGTTGATGTTGTTGATACTGTACTCTCTACGCTGGTCGTCGATTTTCTCCTTTTTGTCTTACCTTTCTTCTTACGAGGCATAGTGTGGTAAACACCACATTATATCCTGTTTCCCAGTTTTCCCTTAATCTATCCTACTATAATCATTTATGTAGTCTGATATGATAAGGGTTAGTAGCCATCACTCTTAAAGTTAATGTTAAATTAGAATACTCGGTTGTAAAGAGGAATCTCTTACTCTCTCTCACTAAGTAATGTAGCAATACTCCTCTTTTTCTCATATCTGCTGATGAAGAAGCTTAAGAGTATAATAAGTTTTACCTTCTGTCTTCTAACTTCTTTCAATTTTCTCTCAAGCTCTGTTATTGTGGGCTCTCTACCTTTAAACCATATTTTTATGATCCTTGAATATATATATTCAAGGAGTTCTTCATACTCTTCATCTAGGTCTATGTAGTAGTCAAACTTCTCTACAATACGTTCGATAAGGTCACCAAGATACTTACTTAGTATTTCTAACGCTATTTCCTCATCCACTCTATTAAGTCACCTAATAGATGTACTAAGGAGAAATGTCGCGTACTGGCTTAAAAATGTTTCCTAATTAATATATTCCACAATTCATCTATAACGGGTTTGTTTATTTCTTCGATTAACCCATTCTTTCTCTTAATAATTCTACCTTGACCCTTCTCCTTAAATGATCCAATGACTGAAGCCTCTATACCAGCATTGCTTAATACATTTAGTGCCTCATTAACTTTATCACGGGGTATTGCTGCTAATAATACTCCTGAACTTATGAGTTTTAAAGGATCGATGTGAAATATTTCTGCAATTTTCAATGTTGACTTAGCTATCCTAATGTTATCCTCATATACTATGAAATCTAGGTCTGCTGCCTCACCAAATTCATATAATCCCTCAAGTAGGCCTCCATCAGTTGGATCATGCATTGCATGAACTAAATCATTTTTAGCTAGGAGTTCGGCCTCTCTTATTACCGTCGTCTTTTCAGCGAATCCCTCGATTTCCCTTATAAGGTCTTTATCGAGTACTTCTTTTAGTTTATCTTTGAATTCTTCAAAAATTATATATGTTCCTTCGATTGCAGCTGTTTTAGTCATTAATATCATATCGCCGGGTTTAACCATTTTAGGATGGTATACTTTGTTTCCTCTAATAGGTATTCCTATAGCTGAAGCAACTACTATTGGCGGCCTATTCATGCCTTCGACCACCTCAGTGTGTCCGCCAACGATACTTATACCGAGTTTTTTAGCTGTATTATCGGCCTCCTCCATGATCTCTTTGATCATGACGGGTGTTGCTTTTTCTGGAAGTAATATAGTCAAGGTTATAGCTATAGGCTTGCCACCCATACATGCTATATCATTTGATACTATGTTAACTGCTAGCCTCCCTTGATGCTTATAAGCACCTGTTATAGGGTCTATTTTGAATATGATGAGTGTGTTTTCAATATTTAGGACTGCTGCATCTACACCTACATAAGGTCCTACTATTACTTCTTTTCTTGGAAAACCTAGATACTTGAATACTATGTTCTTTAGTAGGTTGGGGTCTACTTTACCTATTGGTAGAATATCCATCACCTCATTTTTCAGTTAGTTCGGGGAACAAGCGCTTGCCTATTAAATTTCCCTTCTTAACTCTAGTATTTTACTTAACTGTTGTAGACCTTCTTCATAACATTTTATAATTAGTATATCACCTTCCTCAAGTTTACAGTCAGGAGGAGGATCCACAATCCATTTACCCCTTCTCTTTATAGCAAGAACGTTTGCGCCTACACGGTCAAGAGAGAGTTCTGCTATTCTTTTTCCAATAACGCTTTTTGGTAGGGCTGCTTTTAGTACTCTTTCTTCAGCCTCCTTTTCTATTTCTCTTAGTATTGGGTGTGGAGGTATATCGGATATTACTATTCCGGCGATCTCTGCTGCAGCATCGCTTATTACCTCAAAACCTTCAATAACCCTTAATAATCCTATTATTTCGTTAGCACTAGCGTCCTTAAATGATTCAATAATGTCTTCAGCTACCTCTAAGTGTTTACTGTCCATATACTCTTCTAATTCAAGAACCTCCATGGCTGCGTCCTTGTCGTTAGTTAAAACTGATAAGTATGCCAGATCTATCATTAGTTCACTTAGATTCTTTAGATTAGCTAACTCCATTGCAAATCGTGTGTCCATGGGGGCCGGTCTTATATCTTCTTCCATTGGCACTTTATCCTTGACTACTTCTCTAAATACGCTAATGGACTCCTTTGATCCTCTGACTATCAATATGTCATTTTGTTTAAGTTTGAAATCTGGATCAGGGCTTATGTACCATCTATGTTGTCTTCTTAAGGCTATTATGTCAAGAGCCATCTTTAAATCATTAAATACTTTTTCTATAGGTTTATCTGATACTTTAGATCCATCCTTTATCTCTATTTTTGAGACTATCTCGTCGCTATATAATATTGCAGCTCTAATGGCTATATGAGGTTTTATACCTACTATTGGGAGAATAGCGATATCAGCTGCTGCGTCAGATAACTTATTAGTGGATGATGCAAGCTTCAATATACTAAGCATGGCTTCTGCATCTTCTGCATCTCTCACAGCTAATGATGCTTGCATAGCTAATAGAACCCATAATTCATCAATATAGTCTTCAAGTCTTAGAACTTCAAAAGCTAGCCTTTTATCATTATGCACTATAGAGTAGTATGCTAGATCTATCATTAAGCTTGAAATATTTCTCATAGTCGAGAGTATATCCTTAACAGGTCTAGGCTTATATTCGATATGTCTCGGTATCTTTACCGGCACTTTGTTTTTACACCACACGAATATTACAGTTTAAATTTTATACAAACCTATTTTTTAATTTAGGTGGAAAATGTTATGAATTTAGATGGTCATGGAATTATGGTGCTTATGATTCTTCCTTTCATACTATTCATTTTAGGTACAATATTAATATTACTATCACTAACTCGGTCTAGAGAAAGTCAAGTTAAAGGAGGAGGAATAATATTCATAGGACCTATACCTATAGTATTCTCCGTAAGAGGCATGAAAGGGTTAGTGATATTACTCTTACTAACTCTATTAGTAATCCTAATACTGATGAAGATACTAATGTAATTTATAGAGGAAAATAGTTTAGGGTATGGGCTAGAACGGATCATCAGGGATGATGAGTGTCAGAGGAGCAGATTAAATGAAGAGTTACCTGGCTCTGACCTTAGAGTAAGGTTTTGTTATAATGCCTATTTTAGGAAGACTTAAATAATAGTATCAGATAGTAGTAAACCTCAGACTTCACGTCGAGTATAATTAACCACCCAGCCTTTATCACATTCATCATTTCCTAGTCCACATTTATATTCTTGAATTAAGGAAGGTGATGGAATTGAAAGTTAAGTTGATAGGCCATATAGTACTTGACTATATAAGCATTGGAGGTAAAACTAGTGGGCCTTCCATAGGCGGTGGGGTAACTTATGGTGGTTTAGCTTTAGCATCTTATGGTGTAAAGCCAGTTATAGTATCAAACATAGGTGTAGACTTTCCTGAAGAGTACATTGAACTTTTTAAGAGTCTAGGTATAAATACGATGCATATACATAGATTTAAGAATTATAAGACTACGAGCTATCACTTAATTTATGATGAACAGTTTAATAGAAAACTCATACTTAAATCCTTAGCGCCTTCTATACTACCGTCGGATATGGGTATAGCAAATTCACATGATTTTAACATTACAATAGTCTCCCCGGTAGCATGTGAAATACCTTATGATACACTTAGAGTAGCATCATATTATAGTGATTTAGTGGCATTGGATGTACAGGGTATAGTACGTGAATGCCAGGTTAATGCTGAAGTTAAATTGAGAAACCTCCCCTTAGAGGAAGTAGCCCAACTATTGAAATTAGTTGATATAATACATGCTGATGTGAATGAGGCTAAAGCTTTACTATCAATAGATGATCCAATAGAAATAATTAGGAGATTACTATCCATTAGTGGTGGTAGATTAAAAGTTGTATTACTAACATTTGGCATTGATGGTGGTTATGTTGGAACTAAGCATAAGGTGTATTATGTACCATCTTTTGTCACCAAAACTGTAAATCCCACTGGAGCAGGTGACGTATATTTATCGATCTTTACTGTAGAGTATTATAAAAGTAGGAACGTTATCCACGCAGCATCAATGGCGGCAGCCGCAGTGTCATATATAGTTGAGAGTACGGACATATACAGGTTCCCGAATAGAGGGAAAACATTGTTAAGGGCAAGTAATGTTATGAAAAGAATCGAGGAGGTACATTAAATCACACTAACACTATTAGGGAATTGGCCAATACTGTTAAGTACCCATAAATACCGTAAATAGGACGATTAGGGTGTATAGGCTTGACTGAAAGAGAAAATGATACCAAGCGAATGCTCAGTATGGTTGATGAGCTTATGAGACTTGCAGAAGACCTCATGGAAACTTTAACATTTGATCTTAGTAAAGAGTATAGTCATAGAGACATTCCATTCAAAAATATAGAGCACATTACTGGTAAAGGTATTAAGGAAGGTTATACTACCGGGTATGGTGATTCTGAATTCATAGAACCTGATGTAGCATTGAATAAAAGAGAGAATGGGACGATTGAGATAGTCGTTGACATGCCAGGTATTAGTAAAGAAGAAATAGTTGTTGTACCAAAAGGTAAAAACTTGATCATATTAGGTGGTGCAGGTAAACTAAGATACTATAGGAGCATTAAGGTACCTTTTAAGTTAGATAAAAACTCGATTAAATGGAGTTATGGTAAAGGAACATTAAGAATTCTATGTTCTAAGAAGCCCTGGTGGAAGCTATTTTAAAGCAAAGTGTCAGAGGCCACGGCTTAGTTCATCTTTAAACCATCATACCGTGTAAGACCTCATCATCCATAATCTCTCTAGATATGGAGTACTCCTCTCCAAGATATATAAGAATAATGAAGTATGTGAATATTTCTAATGTAAAAATTAGCTTATTAACTCTAATACTTTAGGTAATAGAAGCCATCCGTGCTCTATAATGCCCAGACCTCCTTTATTATAGCATTCTTTCTCAGTGAACCTATTTAGATTATCAGGCTTGAAGCCTTCAGTGACAATCATGAAGGGTACTGGATCGTCTGAATGCGCTTTTAATATCCAGGGTGTAGCATGATCGGATGTTACTAATATGGCTACTTCTCTTAAGTCTATGTTTTTAATAAGCGGTTGCACATAGTATTTGTCTATTAGCTCTATAGATTTAACTTTACCTTCGAATTTACCATCATGACCTGGCTCATCAGGTCCCTTTAGGTGTACATAGACGACATCGTAATCCTTTAGCAATTTCAAAGTCTTATCCAGCCTTAACTCGTAATCTGCTTTTTTATCTTCTGATGGTGGCGGTACTTTTTCATCGTACATTCCTAATAGTAGTGCTATTCCTCTCTCAACAGGCATTTCAACTATTGAAGCAAATTTCCTATTAAATTTCTTGTTTATGTTTTCTACTCTTGGAAATCTGATGCCTGCATCTCTCATTAATATAGCGTTGGCTTTTAACTTTCCTTTCTTAACTCTCTCCCTATTGACTGGGTGGTCATCTAAGATTTCAATAACCTTTCTTGTGAAAGTATTCACTAGCTCTGCAGTGATCTTAGCTTCAAATGTATCGTCTAGAGGTTTACACACTGCTATCTTCATTTCAAAGTCCTTAACGGCCACAGACAATTTTCCATGCCTTTTATATGCTGGATCGGTGTTTTCAACGTTATCTGATAGTTTATATGTCTTACTTCCAATTACGACTATTGCTCTATGACCTACTGTTGCAACCACTCTGGCGTATCCATCGTAAATTCCTAAATCTAGATTGTCAACTGCTTTTGCTAGTTCATTAGCTTCATCACTTGTTAAATCTCTACCACACCTTCTATCAATAATTCTTAGTGTATTCTTGTCAACTGTGGCAAAGTTAGCTCTGAAGGCAACCTCATAACCTTCTTTAATTTTAACTCCGGCACCTAGGGCTTCAAGGGGTCCACGACCAGTATAATCTCTATATGGATCATAACCTAGGATTGATAGAACTGCAGCATCGCTTTCGGGAGCGATACCTTTAGCTATGGTGTAAACTACACCGCCCTTAGCCTTTTTAGCTAAGGAGTCTAATCCTGGCTTGTACGCTTTTTCAAGACTTGTGACTTCGTCTACCAATCTATCTGGTGCACCATCAAGTACGAGGTATAACAGTTTCTTCACTTAACAACACCCGAGCCTCAGTCATCTTACTTATTTAGCTTGCTGGTATTGTGTGTAAAAGAGAATATTTTTCTTTTTCTTAAATCACTTACACGGAATAACCTCAATATCTCCATCATTAAATATGAGGATGGTTATAGGCTTTATTACTCGTGTTCCTTTGATGCACTCTCTAGCTTTAAACCTTATTTCATCATATATTCTTGTGAAGTTTGCCTTTAGCTTAACATTCACCTTATCAGCCTCATTTATTACTAATCGTGGTACATCAACTAAATGCGTGTTAGGGTTAATGACCACTTTACCCTTGGCAATTAACTCTTTATATATGTTGAGTGTTATTCTAGCGAGTTCAATATTCTCCCATGCCCTTTTCTCCAAGATTGAAACATTCTCTCTTGTTGTACCAAGAATTTTAGCTATTTCACTTTGTGTTAAACCTTGAAGCCTTAGTTTCAAGACTTTGTACTGTAATTCTGTCAATAATCCATATTTTCTACGCTTCATGTCACATATCCCTTTTGAATCAGATACTAAAGATAGCTTAGTAGAGATAGATACCACGGAGTAAATAGGTCATTCACATTATTAAACTCTACTTCATTAAAGTTTATACTTAATGTTTAACATATCATAGCATACGGAGAGGTTAAAATGGAGGAGATTAAGACTAAGCTAGATGTAGGGAAGACTGTTAATGAGTATATCAGGGAAGAGACATGGCTTGTTAGGGAAAATGCTAACTATCTTAAGAGTTTTAGTGGTTTAGTGAACTATATTGCATTAGAAGCCTTAAAGAAGTACGCTTATGCAGTTTATGGTTCCGAACTGAAATACCATTATGAGGGGTTAATACATTTCCATGACCTACCTTACTCATCGTTTGTACCATACTGTATAGGCTGGTCTCTTGATCGAATATTACGTATAGGCCTTATAACCCCTACAGTAAGAGATTCACCTGCAGATTCATTCACTAAAGCCCTTAATCATATAGTGAACTTCTTGACCCTAGCTCAGCAGGAATGGTCTGGTGCCCAAGCATTAAGTAAAGTCGATCTATATTTAGCAGCATTTGTAGCTAAAAATGGTATAAGCTATAAAGAAATTAGTGATAACATTGAAAGATTAGTGTACGATCTAAACTTTCCGTCAAGAATAGGAGCACAAACTCCCTTCACTAATTTCACCTTTCTACTTGATACTGTAAATGAGGCACTTAAGGATCCAGCTATAATTAACGGTAAGGAAGAAGGATCATTAGGAGATTACGTAGATGAAGCAATAGCTATAGTGAAGGCGTTTACCCACATATTCATCAAAGGAGACAACATTAACCAGCCCTTTACTTTTCCTATACCTACACTTATGTTGACAGCTAATTTTGATTGGAACGAAAGAAAATGGGGGGACTTAACGTATAAGATTTTTGAAGCTGCTGCTAAAAGAGGTTCATTCTACTTTCTTAACGGCTTAAGCGGAGCTCTGGATCCAGCAGCATCCTACGCTATGTGTTGTAGATTAACTATTGATAAGCGTAGACTATTAACCAGCATGCATAAGGTTAGTTTACTGAGTGAAGGTGCTAGAAGGGATCTGCTCAAAATCGTCAAAGAATATGGCGAATCCGTTAAAAAGGTTAGATGTAGAGGGCTATGGGCATATCCTGATGAAACAGGTAGTATAGGAGTAGTAACAATAAATATGCCAAGACTAGGTTTTCTAAGCAAAGGAGAGGAGGGCTCTCTCTTCGAAAGACTTAATGAAATACTCCATGTAGCAAGAAGACTTCTCATGAAAAAGAGGAAAAGACTTGAGTCTATTCTAAAAGGAGAATTAGGATTAGATCTACCATTAACTCGTGTATATCTTGGAACCTTGGATTATCATTTTAGCACCATTGGTGTTCTTGGTTTACCAGAGTTTATGGCAAACTTTACACGTAACCCTCTACTCTGGAAAGAGCCCTCAAAAAAGAGCATAAGAGAGGCAATAGAGGTAACTAAAAAGGTGATAAGCTATATAAATAAGGTATTAGACGAGTTCGAGAAAGAGGATAATATCCCTTACAATCTAGAGGAGGTGCCAGGCGAAGGAGCATCATATAGACTGGCGAGTATAGACTACCGATTATTTAGTAAGCACATTAAGTCAGGGGACTATATAATGCCAGTATATGAGGGTAACCCATTCTATAGTAATAGCATAATACCCTACTACACGGATATACCATTATGGGATAGGATTCAATGGGAATCTGAGATTCAAAGTCTATTTACTGGTGGTGTTATGATGCATATTTTCTTGGGAGAAGAGGCTGATCCTGAGGCGTTAAAGAAGCTAACATACAACATAGTCCACAACACAAAGATAATATACTTCAGCTTCACGCCTACGATTACAGTATGTACTTCTTGTGGATGGTATAGTATAGGAGTTTATAGTGAATGTCCTAAATGTAGATCTAGTAAAGTAGACGTATGGAGCAGAATAGTTGGATATTATAGACCTCTCACTAAATGGAATCCTGGTAAAGTAGCTGAGTTCAAAAGTAGAATACATTACAAGATAAGATGAAGTAGTCAGACAAATGCCTTCTCTTCATGGATCCCTCTGAGTCGGGAGTATTCATCACCCAATGTAAGATAAGGGTATGCAAAGATATAAAGGTTTAGAGAAGGCTACAATAGCTCCTTTAACTTCTTTTTAACTATCCCAGCTACAAGTCTGCCATCAACTTTGCCTCTAAGCTGCCTCATGACCAGACCCATAGTGTATTTAAAGGCTTTTTCTCCTCTTGACCTAATATTGTCTATGTTGTCCTGTATTATGGATTCTATAATTTTCTCGACATCGGATAAGCTTACCTTCTTTATGCCAAGGGCTTTTATGGCTTCTTCAATACTCCTTTCAGGGTTTTTAGCCATCCATGCTAGGATTTCAGGTATTGCCTCTTTAGCTATAGATCCTTCAGCATAAACTCTAAATACTTCCTCAAATACCTCATCTGTCAAGTTTTCTACTGGTACGCCTTCGCTCTTCAAATACTTTAATGTGTTAACGAGTGTTGAAGCTATTAGTGTTGCAGGTACTTTGCCATAAAACTCCTTTATGAGTTTATCAAATAGGTCAAGCCAATATGATTTTAAGATCTCCTTGGCCAGCTCGCTGCTTAGTCCATAAACCTTAATGTACCTTTCATACTTTACATCTGGTGGTTCTGGTAGAGTAGCTTTCAGCTTGTCTATTAGTTCCTTTGTAACTACTACAGGTGGTATATCTGTTTCAGGATACATTCTTGCAGCTCCAGGCTGAGGCCTCATATACCTTGTTGTGCCATCAGGATTTGCCGCACGGGTTTCCTTGGGTATGCCCTTAAATGCCATTCTTACTCTCTCAACTACTGCCTCAAGCCCCTTTCTGGCTCTTTCAGGAGCATCAGCGATCAGTATTATTGCGTCCTCGTCTTTTGAGGCACCAGTGGCTTCATATAATTTGTCGACTTCCTCTTTTGATATTCCATAAGCTGGTAATTCATCTGTGTGGAATAATCCTCCAACGTCAGCCCAGAATCTAGCATAGTCAGCTAGCTCTGTACCGAACCTTCTTCCAGGCTGTAATTCGAAGCCTATTAGGCCTTTAAACTTAGGTAGCTTAAGTGCTAGTACTACACCACCAGACTTGAACACACGTGATATAATTCTCGACTTTGTATTCTTGAAAACCTCTGAAACATCTATAAACTCGGCCTTTATGTCCTCTTCCGTAACTCCCCTCTTTAGTATCTCATCACGTAATTGTAGAAGTCTTAACTGCCTCAGAGCCTCATAGGCTACAACCTTAGCTATAAGATCTAATCGTTGTACACCTTTAATCTCTATTTTCTCTCCACCCTTAATTGATACATTTAAGTCCTGACGTATCGTACCTAGGCCTCTCTTAACCTTACCTGTCATTCTAAGTAACTGGCCTATTTTGAAAGCTACCCTCTCGGCCTGTTCTGGTGTATGAATGTCTGGTGCAGTGGCTATCTCTATTAATGGTATGCCTAAACGATCAAGCCGGTACTGGATTCCTCTTCCCTTCTCCCCTACTTTTCGTGCTGCATCCTCTTCTACACAAATAGTTTGTATTCTAATTATTCCGTCATCATCTTCTAGATATCCTCCTAAGGCTACTATTGCTGTTCTTTGAAATCCTGTAGTATTAGAGCCATCGATAACGACTTTTCTCATAACATGTATTTCATCAACTGGTCTAGAATGGAGCATTAATGCAATGGTTAAGGCTATTTCGACAGCCTCCATATTTAATGGGTGAGGGGGCTCCTCATCAGACTCTACAAGGCATACATTATCTTCATGAACCTCATAAATGTAGTATCTACCTTTCTTCCACTCAAAAAGGGCTGCTACATCAACCTCTCCCAACTCACTCATTGTTGGCCGAAGATACCTTTTAAATGTGAGTGGTGATGGTTTCTCGTGAAGTATTGTAGGACACTTGCAGAATAATTTATGCTTTGTATCCAGCTGTTGGTGTAGCTCTAAGCCAACCTTTAAACCTAGTTTCTTATAGTCAAGGTTAGGTAAGCTCATTTATAATTCACCCTATAATCATATGACTGGTGGGTATAAGGAGACAAGAGACCTCCTATTTATCTCTCCAGCAATATTAGTAAGCATTAACTCTCTTACTTCATCAAGGTCTCTTGTTTGAGCTAAAACCCATGATAGTTTTACGTATGCTGTTTCGGGAAGCATATCCTCTCCTGGTATAACACCAAATGATAAGAGTTCTCTACCAGTGCTATAGACGTTCATATTTATTCTACCCCAAATACATTGAGATGTCATAACAACTGGTACACCTTCCCTAATAGCTCTCTTTATAGCTGAGAATAGAGCTTCAGGTGTATGACCTAAACCTGTACCCTCTAATACAATACCATGATAGCCGGCGTCGACAAGATATTCTATGATATCCCCTTTCATACCAGGGTATATCTTGAGCAATACTACTTTGTTATCAAACTTGTTCTTTAACTCTAACTCTCTATTCTTATCTCTAGGCCTATAGTTCTTGGATAATAATTCTATTCTATCCTTATAGACTTTAGCCAACGGTATATCATTAACTGATCTAAAGGCGTCTCTTCTACTTGTATGCATTTTCCTTACTTTAGTACCTCTATGTGCTAAACAGTAATCATCGCTTATACTACCATGCATGACTACTACAACCTCAGCGAATGGGGCTTCGGCAGCAACCTTTACAGCAGAGTAAAGGTTCATCGCCGCATCACTTGATGGTCTATCGGAGGATCTTTGGGCACCAACAAGGACTACTGGTACAGGTAAGTTCTGTAAGGCAAATGATAGGGCTGCAGCAGTGTATCCCATGGTGTCTGTTCCATGGGTTATAACTATTCCGTCGAATCCTTCTTTTATTCTTTCAGCTACAAGTTGTGCAATGGTCTCCCAATGTTTAGGTGTCATGTTTTCGCTAAAGATGCTAAAAAGTATTTCAGCTTTAATATTGGCTATATCAGCTATCTCTGGTACTGCTCTATACAAGTCCTCACTTGTGAGGGCGGGGTAAACAGCCCCAGTTCTATAATCAACCTTGCTAGCAATTGTACCACCAGTACTAATAATTGATACATAGGGAAGACCAGGCTTTGGCTTAGGAATTTCAGGTACAATTAATCCACCTTTGAACTCTTTCTTTTCCTCTCTAACCTTCTCTATTATCGTGTCTTCCGTAATCCTAATGCCAATGTTATAACCATTATCAAGCTTTATCTCTATAAAACCGTCTTCGGCAAGAAGAGATCTGGGCATCACAATACCTTCTACAGCGAACTTTTCTTTGGACTTTCTCACTCTTATTCTATCACCTATTTTAACTCCATTTCTTTCTAAAAATGCTCTAGCTATACCTCTATAACCAAAGAGAGGATCCTCTATCAAGATCCGTTACACCTAACCCTAAGAAATGATAAAAACCTTAGAGAAATATAAACTAAGATGAAGGGGTCTAGATAGTACTAGGGTTAAATAAGTAGCAAATTAGGTATAGTGTATAATACTTTTAGCGACGGATCATTGCAGCCTGCTGCTTAGCTAAGCGCTTAATGTATTCTCTACGATTTCTAATCCTAGGTGCCTTGTTCTTTTTAGGCTTAGGTGGAATCTTTGGTGTTTGACTTCTAACTTTACCAGCTTTAGTTAACGATCCGTGTGAAGGCATTATATCTCACCTTAGTTTTTTGGCTTCTAAGTCTTTCTTACTCTAGGCACCACTATATTAATTTAACTATCCTAAGAGTGTACACCATATCCTCATGGTAGACGTCCACTACCTTATACTTCAGTTATTTTTAAATGAGATTTATAAATCAGAAACCACTAAATACTCAGTAAAGTAAAAGTTTCACGAAGGAAATTTGTGTAAAACGGTGATATATGTGAGAGCATACTTAGCTGAGCATGTCCTCGGAGTATTTGCATATGATGATGAAGGTAAATTAGTATGTAAAAGACTGCATCCAAGAGACTTTGAGCTGCTCATTGAAGAGAACTTAAAATTCGAGGATGGCAATCCCACAAAAGCTCATGAAGAGGTGCTCAAAGAGCTTAAGGAGAAAGGCTTCAAAGAGGTAGTAGTGGAGGTTGAAGATATATCATCATATATAGCTAAGATGGGATTCAATGTAATAGTTGAACCAAGACATAAAGGTGCTGACATCTTAAGGAAGAACATAGTATCTTATGCTATAGAAGAGGGCTTAGTTAAAACGCCTGAAGAATACTATGAATTCTTATCACGTATATCTATTGAACTAACACGTAGAAAAATAAAGAAAGCAGCAGGCAAAAAGGACCTACTAGCAGCACAAGGCATAAGAGCAATAGATGATATAGACAAAACAATTAACCTATTCGCAGCAAGATTAAGGGAATGGTATAGTCTACACTTCCCAGAATTAAACGAGCTTGTTAGAGAGCATGAGGACTATATTAGTATAGTTGCAGAATTAGGTAACAGAAATAACATAACAGTTGATGCTCTTAAAAAGTTAGGTTTCAGTGAGGGCAAGGCTAAAAGAATAGTTGAAGTAGCAAAGAAGAGTATGGGAGCTGATATATCAGAGGAAGACATAGTACCTATACAGACACTAGCTAGAATAGTACTAGAGTTATATAAGTTAAGAAGCGATATAGCAGACTACATTGAAGCTGTTATGAAGGAGGTTGCACCAAACGTAACAGCACTAGTAGGACCACTACTAGGAGCAAGATTAATATCATTAGCTGGAGGATTAGATGAACTAGCCAAACTGCCAGCATCAACAATTCAGGTACTAGGTGCTGAAAAAGCGCTCTTCAGAGCGCTCCGTACTGGAGGGAAACCACCAAAACATGGAGTCATATTCCAGTTCCCATACATACACAAGTCTCCTAGATGGCAGAGAGGTAAAATAGCACGTGCATTAGCAGCTAAACTAGCCATCGCAGCAAAGGTTGACGCATTTACGGGAAGATACATAGGTAGCAAGTTGAAAGAGGAGTTGATGAAGAGAATTGAGGAGATCAAACAGTTATATCCGAAGCCACCTAAACGTAAACCTGAGGAGCGTAGGAGAGTAGAGGAGAGAAGACCACCTAAACGTAAAAAGCGTAGAAGAAGAAGGTGAGAACTCATGTCTGAAGTCAAAGTGAAACCACATGACAAGTATAATTGCGTTTACATAGTTGAATTAGAGGATGGAAGCTTAAGATTAGCTACAGAAAACCTTACTCCTGGGCACAGAGTTTATGGTGAAAGATTATTCAAAGTAGGCGAGAAAGAGTATAGAGAGTGGAATGCTTACCGTAGTAAGCTTGCAGCAGCACTACTAAAGGGCATAGCAGAGCTACCAATAAAGAAAGGAGACAAAATCCTCTACCTTGGTGTGGCTACAGGGACTACAGCAAGCCATGTATCCGATATTGTCGGAATGGAAGGTAAAGTTTATGGCGTTGAGTTTGCACCAAGGGTCATGAGAGAGTTCGTTACACTATGTGATGTAAGGAAGAACTTGATACCAATACTTGCAGATGCAAGAATGCCACATAAGTATAGACACGTAGTCGAAGAAGTCGACGGATTATATGCTGATGTAGCACAGCCTGAACAGGCAAAACTAATAGTAGATAATGCCAAATACTTCTTAAAAGATGGCGGCTACCTATTCTTTGCGATAAAGGCAAGAAGCGTTGATGTTACTGAGGAACCCTCAGAAATATACAAGAAGGAAATTGACACATTGAAAGAGGGAGGTTTCGAAATAGTAGACGTAGTACACTTAGAACCTTTCGATAAAGACCATGCAATGGTCTTAGCCCGTTACCGCCGAAAATGAATATAGGTAAAAATTAATTCTCTATTTACTAATTTTTATCATATCACTAAGCATTAATTAGAAACAGAGAATAATATATAAGTGGATCCTTTTAAACAATAATATAGTGTCTATTAATTGTATAAGGTAAATAGGTGTATGAAAAAGGGTTTAAGTGATGACCAGTAATATCCAAAGACTGCATGAAAAAGTAAGCAGGATACTAGAAAGGGCAGGCTATAGTGTTGGCTTAGTCAGTTATCCTAGTGGTGAAAGGAAAAGGTCGATAAACTTTATTGCAAAGAAGCAAAATAGGACATTACTAATAAAAGCAATAGATGATGTAGATTTAGTATCAGAAAACGAAGCTAAGGAACTTAAATCACTATCATTAATGTTTAAAGCTAAGGGAATCATTGTCGGTGAAAGATCTCATAAAGGTAAACTTGAAGATATGGTAATATATGAGAGATTTAACATACCAACAATTACACCAGAATCTCTAGAATGTTTAGTACATAACGGAAGTATATACATTTATGCAGGGAGAGGAGGATACTACGTTAGAATTGATGGTAAAAAATTGAAGGAGAAAAGAGAAAGTAGAAGGCTCTCACTAGGTAATGTTGCTCAGTTACTTGGATTAACAAGGAAAACCGTATACGAGTATGAGAGAGGGTACTTAAACACTACATTACATAAAGCTATACGTATAATGGACCTTTTCGGAGAAGATGTTCTAAAACCATTTAACCTAGACGAATTGGAAGTCAAAGGAAGTATGGAATATCCTGTGCCAGAGGAGATAATAGAGAAAGAGATAATAGTTCAACTATCAAGTAAAGGATTCCAAGTAGTGCATACAAAGGCTACACCAATAGATGTAGCTGCACAACTTAACTGTAAATCATACAGAATAGTCTTCGCTATTAAACATAGGAGAGAGAAGGATATGATGCCAAAAGTTGAGGCTTTACATAGAATAATAAACATTATTAGAGCTAAAGCTGTGGCAATAGTGAGTTCAGTAAGTGAAGAGAAAGACGTTGAAAGCTTAGGTATATGTGCAATAAGGAAGGATGATATAAGAAGATATAGGAAAGCCGATAACATAATAGAACAAATAACATAGTTGTATTCAGACATTCATTATATTCATTAGAAACTAATTATACAGAGAGTGCGATCACGAGTATGTCAAAGATAAAGATTGCCATAACAGGGCTTCCCGGGTCAGGTAAATCGACATTACTTAATAAAATACTTGATTATCTTAGAAGCAAAGGGTATATTATAGGAGGTATTATATGTCCTGATGTTCGTGATAGTAGAGGCTATAGAATAGGGTTCAAAATAGTTGATATCTTTACTGGTGAGGAGGCTTGGCTCGCCAGGAAAGGTTATGGCACAGGTCCGAGAATAGGTAAATACATAGTTAACGTTAATGGAGCTGGTAAACTAGGTGTAAAGGCTTTAACTACTGCATTAGAGGGAGCTGACGTAATAGCAATAGATGAAATAGGCCCCATGGAGTTATTGATAAATGACCTTAAAAGAATGTTTATTAAAGTGCTTAAGTCAGATAAGCACACGATAGTCGTTCATCACCGAAGACTCTCTGATAGTACTTTCTTAACACTACTCAGCAACTATAGAAGGTACGTGGTTACCCGAGAAAATAGGCAACAATTATATTATGAGATACTAACATACATAGATAGCATAATTAAAGAGTAGTGTAAACCTGTATGAAATACCTTAACGATAAAATTGAAAAAGTACCTCTAGTCTTGGTAAAGGAGGGTCTAGTGCGCATTCTCGCCCCTAATCCTGAATATTATAAAAGACCTGATGGAATTTACGAGCCCTCATGGGCACCCGTATTTTATAATCCACGTATGGAATTTAATAGAGATATAGCAGTATTATTCATCAATACAGTAGATTACCCTCGAAAAATGATTGTAACAGATCCACTAGCTGGTACAGGTATAAGGGGTATACGGTACGCTGTTGAATGTGAAAACATTGAGAAAGTTTACATCAATGATATTAGTCCTATCGCATACAAGTTGATGACTGAGAATGTTAAACTAAATAATGTCGAAAATAAAGTAAGCGTTGAATGTTTAGAAGCAAATCTAATGCTTAGATATCATGCAATGATAGGTGAGAGGTTCGACTTAATAGACATAGATCCGTTTGGTTCACCAATACCATTCATCGACTCCTCACTTAATGCTATTAGGAATAGAGGCTTCATAGCCACTACCGCTACGGATACAGCACCCTTAACAGGTGCACATAGAGATGCGTGTCTTAGAAGGTACCATGCAAGGGTGATTAAAACGGATTTTGAAAAGGAAGTTGCCTTGAGGGTATTATTATCCTCACTAGCTCTTAGGGGTGCTGTTTACGATTTTTACATGGAGGCCTATCTCTCATATTATGCTGACCACTACGTTAGAGTTTACGTAAGGTTTAAGAAGGGCGCTAAAAAGGCTACCAATATGATAAAGGATAAAATAGGATTCATATTATACTGTACTAATTGTCTATTTAGATCGTACATTAAGGAGTTATCAGAAGCTGAAGATAATTGTCCAGTCTGCTCTTCAAAAATGATCGTACTAGGCCCCTTATGGATTGGAGAACTGGGGAAAATAAACTTAATACTCAAGGCTTTAACAAAGGTTAAGGATCTCAATTTAAACACTAAAGACAGGATAATAGAATTACTCAACATGTTATCTAATGAATATAAGATCAATACACCTTATTATAGACTTGATAAGGTATGTAGCAAGCTTCATACATCAATGCCTCCTATTTCTAAACTTATAGATGAAATAGTTCATCAAGGGTTTGAGGCAACAAAATCCCATTTTGATATTAGAGGTATAAGAACGAACATGCCTTATCCGTTACTTAGAAAGTTAATTTATTCTTTAAGCTAAAAACTATAAGAGTTAGATTATAGGTTTCTAGACCAAACTCTTTTTAGCTTCATTAAGGATCCATCTGGTTAGTTTAGGGCATGTAACGGGGTTTAAGTAACTACCTTCACCGCATCTCAAGTGGTCAGGACATATAAAGCAGGGGATGTTTATGACGGAGTCTATATCTACTTCTAAACCTTTTTCTTCCTTAAGCATTAGTCGATAAGTCCTTTTTCCATTATGAATTACTGGTTCTCTTTCAATAAGCCCCTTCTTTACTAGTCTAAGAGCTATTCTTGAACCCTCTCTACTGTCGACACCAAGTCTACGCCATAACTCACTTTGGAGAATACCATTCTTGCCAGACTTCCTTATTATTTCGTAAGCTTTCTTTTCTAGCGGTGTTAATGATACACTCATTTCAGTCATTCCTCAGAGGTCACGTTATTTTAGAGTCCAATCTGTTCATCATTGTCTCTCTTCATGTACTCGCCTATCTACACTAATATTTTCGTATTAGGTGGTAAAAATACCTTTACTAGGAGAAGCTAAAATTATGAGAAAAAGAGTGTTTGACAATTGTTAAAGATTATAGTCTAACTACTATACAAAAGTTGTCGACAAACTCTTTATACCTATTTCTCACCGTAACTTCTGTAACATTTGCAGCATCTGCTACTTCCTTTTGAGTTCTCTTTTCATCTAAAAATACGCTTGCAAGATAAACTGAGGCCGCCGCTATACCTAAAGGTCCTTTACCGCTTGAGAGACCATTCTTAACCATGTAGTTTAGTATTTCAGCTGCTTTAGTTTGTATATGTGGTGGTAGTTTCAGTTTACTAACAAGTCTTGGTACATAGTCTACAGGTTTAGCAGGTGGTGGTGATTTACCCAGTAACTGTAATAGCTTCCTATAGCTTAATGCGACATCCTTTCTTGGAACACCAACATATTTTGCTGTTTCATCTAATGTTCTAGGTACTTTTTGGAACCTACAAGCAAGATATATTGCAGCTGCAATGTAATTATCGATAACTTTTCCTCTCAAGAGTTTAGTTTCCATGAGTTTTCTTAAAATAATACAAGCTTCCTCCTGAACTTTCTGTGGTAATCTCATTTTGTTAATAACTCTATTAACTTTGGACAGAATTTGAACCATTCGTTTTTCAGAAGCTGAGCGGATTCTAAACTTTCTTTGTAATATCCTTAGCTTTTTCGCTCTAATAGCACTCATACCACTTAATGACTTACCAGAGTAGTCCCTATTCTTCCAATCTATAGTTGTTGTTAAACCTAAATCATGTATTGTTGGTGTAGGTGGTGCTCCTACCCTACTTTTTCTTTCCCTTTGCTCAGGGGTGAAGGCTCTCCATTCTGGACCATAATCTACGGTTCTCTCCTGAATTACCGTACCGCAAAATTTACACACGAGTTCTCCTCTTTCAGGGAAATATATTAAATCTCTTGAATTGCAATAAGGACATTTCATGCTGTTATGATCACCTTCTTTTCCTACTCTTCTTGGCACGTTTTGGAGGTTTTCCTTTCCTACGGGCCCCCTTCATAGGTTTCTTAGGTTCACGGAAGTAAAGTAATGTGTTAATTAGGGATTGTTCGTCCACCCCTGGTGCCATGACCTTTACTAGGGCATATGGCTCCCTTACAGGACCTATAACATCTTTTACAACACCTATAAAGCGGAGCTTATTATCATATACCTTTATCCCTATTGGTGGCACATTCACTAGTCTAACTACCAGGTAACCAGACTTAGATTTGTGTAAAATTATACCCAACTTCTTCATTACCTCAGGGGGCCTCCTTAGAGTGTTCTTAAGTATTACCGATTACATTTTTAAAACTAACTACTCTTCAGAAATAATTTAGTTTCTTAAAGGGTTATGTAGGTTTCTTTGAAACAAGTCTATTATTTTTCTTTTATATCTAATAGAAATAGAGGTCATTCTTATGGACTTCTATTTTCTTCTCAATTCTTTAATTTTTCTTGAAATCAGTATTAATGTATATAGTTTTGATTTGACCTTATTAACTACCACACACTTTGTATCTCTAAACCAAGATTTTGGGTACCTCTTCTCAGATATTAAAGGGTTTAGCCCTAATATTTCGGCTGCTTTGACTATTTCGTCGATTTTAGGGCTTTTGACTGCCTCCTTTAATGGTATTTTTCTACCCTTACCTCTACTACATGCTGAGTCAATATAACTAGGCCATATGATTATCCGTTTGCCTTTATACTCCCTACGCAATATTATAACACACCATTATTGAATTAGTACAGCGTTGACAACTCCATCCTGCCCAGGTCTAGATGTAACCCTGGCTTTTCCTAGCTCGGTTTCTATAATGGCACCTTTGACTATTATACCTCTACGAGCATAGTCTATATTGGGTGGTGTCTCAAGTACACTTAATATTCTAACTTTCTTGGCAACATTTGTTCTTGGATCAATAATGTTGGCGTATGCGACAGTCTTCAATTTAACCTTAATGTTACCTCCAAAAGCTCTAACAACTTCTCTCTTGTCACGTCTACTCACTTTTGTTTCAGTGAAGGGGCCTCCTAATTCGTATTTTCTTTTCTTACGGTATGGTCTTTTTCCTCCTCCTGTTGGTTTTTTGAAATCATTACCCTGATAGTAGCTCATAAATGGTAAACCTCGCCTCTAGCTACTACATTATTATATTTTTCTACTTCACAGTGATAAATAAAGGATAATATAAGGTTTACGTTAAAACATAACATGAAGACCAAGCCTTCATAGTCTAGATTTATAATAGAGTGATATCAAGTATCGGAAAGAGTTAATAATATACTAGTAACAGAATTAGGTAGAGAGGGTCAAGCCGTAGTGTTGGGGTAGAATTTATTGACAGATGACAATGTAAAGATTCCTTTTAGACTAAAACTAATAGACTTTGCATCGAGAACTATACTCAAGCCTGTTTACAAAGTATACGAAAAGTGGTTGTGGTATCAAATTAAGGATGGACCAATACCTAAACATGTAGCGGTAATACCTGATGGTAACCGTAGATGGGCTAAAAGACTAGGTTTAGAAGTATGGTCAGGTCACAAATTCGGCTATGTTAAGATAAAGGAGGTACTCAAATGGTGTTGGGAGCTTGGAATTAGAACTGTTACCGTTTATGCTCTTTCAACAGAAAATATTATGAAGAGATCTAAGCGTGAGCTGGAAGAGCTATTTCAAGTCATTAGAAGAGGATTTAAAGAGCTCTTAGAATCAGAGCATATACACAAACATAAAGTTCATGTTAAAGTTATTGGAAGATTACATTTACTACCCGAAGACATAAGAGAATATGCAAAGAAAGTTGAAGATGAAACAAAAGACTATACTAATCATTACTTGATTATAGCTTTAGGCTATGGAGGCCGCCAGGAGATAGTCGATGCAGTTAGAAGATTAACTAAAGATGTACTGGAAAGGAAACTTAGTGTGGAATCCATAGATGAGGAAACTTTCTCTAAGTATCTTTATACAGGTGATATACCTTATCAAGATCCAGACTTAATCATTAGAACCTCAGGTGAGGAGAGGCTTAGTGGTTTCTTATTATGGCAGTCAGCATACTCCGAGCTCTATTTCTGTGAGGCATATTGGCCTGAATTTAGGAAGATAGACTTTTGGCGTGCCATAAGATCATATCAGAAAAGGGAGAGACGATTTGGTAAGTAAACTTTGACGCCTTAACCTTAAGCCTTTGCACTTTTCCTTCTTAACTTCTTAAGTTTTATCCTGAGGCTCATCCTTTTAAGTGAGCGTAGTCTCCTAGCTTCTCTTGATAATTCCCTTTCTACAAACATGAATATAGCTGTTAAAACAGTAATAACAATCATCATTAAGGCAAACCATTGTAGAATGCCTTTTGAGAGTAATAGACCCCATACATCCTCTAATGTAAATACTAATGGCAATGATTCCAGAAGATTAGATATGGATGTTAGTAATTCGTAAAGGAATATCAGGAACACAAAGCCGACAACTTCATGCCATAGCTTTATATCTTTACGTAGGCTTTTCGACGCAGCCTTACCACCTAAGAGAACTGCAATACTAAACATAACAAATGGTGTAAAAAGTCTAATACGTTGACCTAGAAGCTTAGGGGTTAAGGTTTCCATGGGATATGTAAAGTTTAGTATTAGACCAACTAGTATTGAGAGAGCGGCTAGAAGAGTTGAAGCAAAAATTATAGGTGATTCTTCCCACCATGCCGCCATCCTTCTATCTATAGAGAAGCCTCGGATAAACATAGTAAGGCCTATAATGAATAGTGTTACGATAAAAGCGTGCTGAAGTAAGTTAAATACATACAGTAAAGTCAGAGATAAAAGAATGATACCTGGCACACCTAAAAATAGTCTTGAGAAACGAGGTTCTTCTATGATTTTCTTCAAGTATCTGCCTATTAGAATGTATGTTTCTTCTACTCCCCTTATCTGTTCAACTACTACTCTTTTAATAGAGACTATAGGTAAAACAGATTCTATTACTGGTATGACAAGTTCGTCCTCGGCACCGTCAGTGACTAATATAACTCCACTTACCTGTGCTGTGCTCTTTATCTGTGATAATTCGTCACGTATCTTCATTCCTGCTTTTACGCTACTACTTTCATCACCTGCTACAACAGCTACTTCCACGTTTTTACCTTCTCTCTTCATATTATCATAAATATTGATGGCGGTAAAGAGAGCGTTAGAATCAGTGTCTTCAGGTCTAGCTAAAGCGAATTTTATAGCGGCTTTTAGTACTTCCTCTCTTCCTATTATTGGAGTTTTTAAGCCCACCCTACCTATATCGTCATCTACATCTACACACAATACTAGTATTTTCTCTCCCTTAGTCTTAAAGTGAAGGAGGTTTGTAATTGGGTTCATTGATAGAAGCACTTACTCTTGATTTTTTACTAATTCTTCCACATCACCCATTAATATTTGTAACTCCTCAAAACTTAACCGTTTCGTCTTTTTCAACTTCTCTTGTATGGTCTGTTTTTGTTTCTCTATAATCATTTTTGCCTTTTCCAGTGCTTTCTTTCTTTCCAGTTCATTCATTTTTTCACGTAGTTGACGTAGCTTATTAGCTAAGTTTACTAATTCTTCCTTTATTTCGCTAATTCTTTCTTTAATCTCTTTGATCCTATTATTTACATTATTAATCTTAGTAGTTAATTCATTCACTCTTTCAGAATATTTTGATAGTTGTTTTGCGTATTCATCTATCTTATTTGAGATAGCTGATATTTCATTACCTAAGTCCCTTAGCTCGAGCCTATGTCTCATAAGCTCTGCTCTTAGTTCAAATGCTTGTGACTTTACCTCCCTTAATGAGAGAGCTATGTTTATTTGCTTCTCTAGCTCAGCTATTCTCTCTATTATTTTCTTCTCGACGTCTAATGGTAAAGTTTCAGTTTGCTGTCTCCACTCTAATCGTTCTAATTCTCTTTGAAGTATGGATAGTGGTACACGAACTTCTCTTGAGAGTTCTTCCTTGCGCTTCCTTAACTGAGTTATTCTATCAAGAGTGTCTCTTAATCTTGTATAGATTTCTCTTCTTTTCCCTCGGAGTTCCTTGACTTTTTCTATTAATTCTCTTCTTTTCCCCCTTAATTCTTTAATTTTCTCTATTAGTCCTCTTTGTTCGTCTATTAACTGGGTTTTAATGTTTTTGAGAGAGTATAGTTCTTCATATAGTGAGTTTCTTTCTTCCTTAAGGGCTCTGATGGCGCTTTTAGTTTTCTCTATTTCTTCTAGTATTTGTTTTGCTTCATCTACCATGATTATCCTTCCATTAGGATATCACTTTTTAGGCTCTAGTAGGATTCTTGCATCTATAACTTTTGCTCCTTTACCTTTCTCGTATAGCATTATTGGGTTTAGGTCCATTTCAACTATTTCAGGATGGTACTCTAGGAGTTTTGAGACTTTTGTTATAATGTCTATTAGTGCATCTATATCTCTTGGTGAGACTCCTCTAACGCCCTCAAGAACAGGATAGGCCTTTATCTCTCTTACCATCTCTTCGGCTTCTTCACGGCTTATAGGTGTTATTCGGAATGTTACATCCTTTAATACTTCTACGAATATTCCTCCTAAGCCGAACATTACTGCATGGCCGAAGAATGGATCCTTAACAGCGCCAACAATAACTTCTAGTCCCTGTGGTGCACATTCCTGTATGAGTATACCCATAATTCTGGCATTAGGTACTCTCTTCTTGACATTATCCATTATCTGTCTATATGATTTTATTAGCTCATCATCGTCCTTCACTCCTACTACAACACCACCCACATCGCTCTTATGTAGTATATCTGGTGATACTATCTTCATTACTATTGGGTAACCTATTTCATGGGCTAACTTTAGGGCCTCTTCTTCGCTTTTAGCTACCTTTGATTTCGCTACTGGTATACCATAGAGGCTACAAAGGTATTTTGCCTCATCTTCCCATAAGTGTCTTCTTCCTTCAGAATAAGCTCTCTCTATTATCTTTTTAGCCTCATCGACCAGGTTCATACATAAAACACCTCACACACGTGTCTTGTACATACCATACTTATACAGAGCCCATATAGCTTTCGCTGCTCTCTCAGGCGAAGAGTATACGGGAATGTTTATAGCCTCCATCTTTTTAGCTATTTCTTCTGTAAACTCGCTTCCAGCCATACATACAACTATAGGTTTACCATATTTTGTAGCTTCACATATATAGTTTATCACCTTCTCAGATAATGTTGGGACCTGCATTTGAGCTATAACAAGTGCTATGTCAATTTCGTCTGATGACAATGTTGCATCTAAGACTATTTTATATCTATCATCGGTTGCATCACCTGTTAAGTCTACTGGATTCCTAATTATACAGTGAGGTGGTAGTCTTTCTCTTAACTGAGATTTTATTTTATTAGATAATTCAGGAACCTCTAATCCTAGATTTTCTAGAGCATCGGTAGCCATAACTCCCATGCCGCCGGCATCAGTTAAGACTAAAACCCTGTTACCTTGGGCTGGTGGTTGTGTTGTAAGTGCCTTAGCCATATCGAATAGGTCTTCAAACCCGCTAGCCTCTATTATCCCTGCTTGTCTAAATGCCGCCTTATAAAGTTCGTATGTTCCGGCAAGAGCAGCTGTATGAGAGGCTGCTGCTTCTACACCACGCTTGGTCTTTCCACCTTTTAGTATTAGTATTGGTTTTGACTTTATTACCTCACGTGCTGCTTCAACAAATTTTAAGCCTTGACCTTTTTTCAGCCCCTCTATGTAAATTAGTATTGCTTTGACTGTAGGGTCCTTTTCAAAGTATCTCATAAGTTCTATATCGTCTACATCAATTTTGTTCCCGTAGCTTACTGCCTTACCGATTCCTATTCCTCTAGGAGCTGCCCAGTCAAGTAGTGTTGCTGCAAAAGCACCACTTTGACTTATTATTGCTATTGCTCCTTTTGGTGGTCTTCTCATTCTCTCCTCCGGCAAGAAGAATGTATCAACACCACTATAAGCATCATAAACGCCTAAGCAATTTGGTCCGATAACTCTAATGTTGTGTTCTTTAATTATTTTCTTAATTTCCTCCTCTAACTTCCTACCAGCTTCACCTGTCTCACTAAAACCTCCACTTATAATAATTAATCCTTTTACTCCTTTTTCAGCAGCGTCTCTTACGACCTTGGGGACGCTTGGAGCGGGAATAACAATTACACCTAAGTCCACATCTTCTGGAATATCCTTTAATGTAGGGTATGAAGGAACACCTAGAACATCCTTATATTTAGGGTTAACGGCAATGAGTTTACCTTTAAATTTATTTTTAAAGTTCTCAAATATCACTCTACCAACTTTACCTGGTTTTGGTGTAGCACCAACTACTGCCACGGACTTTGGGTTGAAGAAGACATCTAAAGAGCTCATAGTAACACCTTAACTTCAGCTCTATGTTTAGGTTAAATACTGTCTTTACTTATATTTTTTAACTATTTACTTGTGATCTCACTAGTTAAATTGTTATACGAAAAGTTAACATAAGGAGAAATATAATATAAATTAATGGATGCTGTAATATTCTTCAAAGAGGTCCAGAAGCTTCTTCAGTTAGGTAGTCTTCTCCTCCTGCAAGTATTCGTTGTATTTCACCATAAAGTTGGTCTAGTCCCTCTCCAGTCTTTGATGATATAGGTATTAGTTCACTAAGTAAACCTAACTCTTTAAGTGATTCCTCGATATGTATGGCTATGTCTCTAAGGGGTCTATTTACCTTATCTTGCTCTATTTCATCTATTAATAATAGTGGGTCACTAAGCCATTCATTTACTTTCTCTATTCTATCACTTGATAGTAGATCTGACTTTGAAAGCACGTGAATTTGTGGTAACCCTAATCTTAAGTGAACTGATAGTGCCAGGAGTAATGCTGATACAAAGCTTGTTGGCTGATTAGTGAAGAACGAGTCTATAAGATATACTGA